>Ga0224501_10005337_pt1 | contig 10127 bp, 13 predicted proteins | sample SF_Oct11_sed_USG_4_FD_169105 | JGI IMG/M metagenome (GOLD analysis project Ga0224501, IMG submission 169105) | Sediment microbial communities from San Francisco Bay, California, United States - SF_Oct11_sed_USGS_8_1 | ecosystem: Environmental > Aquatic > Marine > Sediment | place: USA...
TTCAATTTTTGTTATGTGCATTTTTACACCATTGCTTAAGTAGAATCTTAAAGTCGTCACCAACTGCTTTAAGCATTTTCATCGTGAAGGATTTTAAGCATATTAGCCGTACCTTTAATTGTGAACGTTATGCTTCTCAGAATCATTCGAGATTTAACACCCGAGGAAGTAGAAGAGAAAATCCAAAAGTTTGAGAAAGAGCTTGGCATGAGCTTTGAAAAGTTTGAGGAACTTTTCCTTAAGCAAAAGCTGGACGCCAAGTTCGCAAGAGCCTATTTTGAATGGGCTGAACTTGTGGACAGCTATAAGGGCTACATGGAAGATGGACAACTCGATTATACAGTTGAAGAAATCAAAGATTTTGAACCGGAACAAATTGCTTTGCTAACACCTAAAAGAATAGAGTTATTGTATCAGCTTGCCGTTTTAAGGGTGGACTCAATAAACGATTTAGCTCAAAAAGTGAGGCGAAACGTGAAAAATGTACATCAAGACTTGCAAGTGCTGAACAGATTCGGCTTCGTTAAGCTGAACAAACATAGGGGAAGAGCACTCATTCCTGAAACTCTTGTAAAGGAGATAGCGTTTTTAATACATTAAAAAAGATAACAGTTGCTTATATATCAAGAATGAATCTCACCGTAACTCTGTTTGGTTTTTTAATGATTTCCATCCGATGATACGTAACAGCTTTCACACCAACCTTATGCGGATGTCTCTTAGAGTTGTATTTCTCTCCCCAAATCTTCGCTTTAAGCCTAAAACCATCCGAAGTTTCGTCCAAGCTTAAAACTTTGAACTTGGAATAAAACATTCTGTTAATTTCAGATTTTACAAGCAAAGCCTCAAGCCAGCTGTAAAGGAGAGCACACTCATCCTCCGCCGCAACCTCAACATAATCCTCAACTTTGGGACTAACCTCTTCTACTTCCGTCATAACTTCAAACATTGCGAGAGCCGCATTTTCAAAAGCCTCAGCTAAATCTTTTCCATAAGCAGCGATGTAAGCATCCGCCATGTGCTCCAAGAACTCGAATTTTTTTCCCAACGTCATAACGTCAACCATGAATTAAATAAATATGGAATTTAAAAAGATTGCATTCAAGGAATAAGGCTAGAAGTATTTTGGAATTTTTTGAACAGCAGCAACCGTCAGTTTTACAGCGTCTTCTGCATCTTTTAAGCTGAGTAGAGATGATGGACTGTGAATGTAACGTGTTGGTATCGATATGACGCCGCTCGGAACTCCTTCTCTGGTTAAGGATATGCGTGCTGCATCTGTTGAGCCTGGTAAGCCTGTTTCAAGCTGGTATGGAATCTTATTTTCTTCAGCCGCGTCTATTAACAGTCGCAAAACTTTCGGATGTGCAATCAATCCATAATCAGCAATTGTCAGCGATGGTCCCTTCCTCAGTTTTATTGGCGCCGCAACCTCTTTTACTCCAGGCACATCACCAGCCACAGTCACATCAAGCGCGATGCCAACGTCTGGATATATCCTGAAAGCGGCTGTTGTTGCCCCTCTTAAACCGACTTCTTCCTGTACAGTTCCAACGGCATATACGGTGCATTCTGTTTTTTTCAAACTCTTCATTGCCTCAACCATAACTGCGCATCCAACACGGTCATCAAAAGCCTTGCCAACCACTATACTTTTTCCAACTTTCGCGAATTTTATGTCAAAGTCTATCGAGTCTCCGATTTTTACTCCCATTTTTTTGGCTTCTTCTCGGTTTTCCGCTCCAATATCTATGAAAAGCTCATCACACGTGATGATTTTTTTGCGTTCCTCTTCCTTTTGTATGTGTGGAGGCTTTGAACCTATTATTCCGTGCAAAGATCCTTTTTCTGTGTAGACTATGACTTTTTGGGCTAGCAAGATGCGGTCGTCTATTCCGCCTATTTTAGCGAACCATAAAAAGCCTTCCTTCGAAATTGTTTTCACCAGCAAGCCTATTTCGTCCATGTGGGCAGCAAGCATCACTTTTGGAGCTTTCTTCTTTCCTTTTTTTATTCCGATAACATTTCCAAGTTTATCCTCTTTAACTTCATCCACATGGGGCTTCAAGAACTTCTTCATCAAATTTCTAACTTCGTCTTCTCTACCCGCCACACCGCAAGCATTTGAAAGCTTTTCTAAGGTTTCAGCAAGAGCCATCATTAAATCCCTCTCTAAGAGTTTATCTAGAATCCTAAAGCTTTATATTAAACAATTGTGGTAATAAAACACGAATTTAATATGGGCTATAACGTTTCGCCCCTTCAGGGTGCAGAGATAACAGTTGAGTAAACTTTTCAGAAAGTTCTTCAGCAAGGTTAGAGTCTACCTTAAAGTCACGAAGGCAAGCGGCATAGCTAGAAGATACTTCGTAATGAACGGTTTTGACGGAGCCATGACAGTTTTCGGCATAGTCTTAGGTTCATGGATAGCTGGGGTTTCAAAGCCAGAAATAATTATATTAGCTGGTTTAGGAGCATGCCTAGCAATGGGACTTTCGGGCTTCTTCGGAGCATACATGGCTGAAAAGGCTGAAAGAGAACGCCGTCTGAAAGAAATGGAAGAAGCAACAAATAACAATGTCAACCCAATACAATATGAAGCAGCACGTTTCGTCGAAATTTACGTTGCCTTAATTGATGGATTGTCTCCAGCTTTAACGGGAATTATTTCAACAGTTCCCTTCATTTTCGCGGCTGTGGGATGGATGTACATGGGGAATGCATACATAGCTTCGTTAGCGTTATCTTTGGCCATGCTTTTCCTACTGGGCATATATCTCGGGAAAATAGCAAGGGAAAACGGCTGGCTATATGGCATAGCAATGCTTATGGTAGGCGCGTTCACAGCTTTAATAATTTTCTTCATACAATTATTCCTAGGAGCCTAGAAGCGGAACAAGTAAGCTGAAAACAACATCTCGGTATAATAATTTTAAAAACAAATCAACAGTAGCAAAGTAAAAATTCAGTAAGTGAACTTAAATGAAGAAATTGAAGGAATCATCATTTGTTTCGCTAATTGCCGTTTTCGCGGCATTTAACATAGTTTGCGACTCGTTAATGGGACCGCCTCTACCATCTTCTGGTGTATGGTATAGTTGGATTTTCATGTCTGAATCTATCAACGGAATAATATTAGGGCCATATGCAGGTTTCTTTTCCAGTTTCATTGGAGTGATGGTTGGTCACTCCATTTATTTCCGAGGTTCCCCAGAGTTCCTTTTTACACTTGGTGCGCCAATTGGTGCAATGATTTCCAGTCTCATTTTTAGGGGGAAATGGAAAATAGCGTTAATTTATTATTTAGCTTTGTTAGGAGCTTTCTTCATTACGCCAGTTTCGTGGCAGCTTCCCTTTTGGGGTATGTGGGATGTTTATCTTGCCTTTGGTTGTCTTCTTTTTTTGATTGTTGTCATGAAAAAATGGAAAAGTTTTTGGGATACTAAATCTACTGGTGTACGCCTTCTGCATATTGTCGCATTGTGTACTTTTATAGGGTTAGAAGCTGACGTGTTGTTTCGCATTTTCATTTTAGTACCTTGCCAAACCTACCAGATTATTTATGCGCTTGATGTGAGCGAGCTGCAGTTATGGTGGGCTATTGGAGCTGTTGAAACATCAACAAAGGCTGCATTGTCTACTTTGGTAACCATGATGGTGGCATCCCCTATAATCAAGGCTGTCCGAAAAATGGGCTTAGGTCTTGTTGAAGATTAAGCTGGACGAAGCATTCTGTAAATCTTTTTAGCCCTTACCTTGACTTTCCGAAGTGAAAACCATTGGCTATTTCCCGCGGCTATAATTGAGCATACAGGTTCACCCTTCTCAATTATGGTGCTTTGAAGGGGAGTATCTCTAACTTCTATGAAAGAGGTTAAGTCGGGTGCGATGACACGTGCAGGCGTATACAAAATTAATCGTGTGCAGAAATTGGAGGACTTTTCTTCTATTGTTGGAAGGGAATTGTATATGCAAGCGTTAATGTGTGCTTTAACTAGGTTCATTCCAAGAACACGTTCAACACATTCTAGGGTCCCTTGAAATCGAGGGTTCACCTCCAATACGTAGGGTATGTTTTCTTTAGAGATCACAAAGTCAATACCGTTAGAACCTTTAAGGCTAAAGTGCAGAGCAACTCTTTCAACAATACGTTTACACTCTTCTAAGACTGAGTTAGCCAAACACAAAGGAACAACATTTCCACAATAGCCAAACGGTTCCCACTGAAATACGTAGAGCAACCCTATTAACTGCTCGTTAATTGTCAAGGTTTTAATAGCAACGTTAGAACCAAGTAGAGATGCACTTGCATGGATTCCATCAATAAATTTTTGGATTAAAACGTCATCTTGACTTAAAGAAGCATATTTGAATGCCAGTTCTAATGCCTCTGGGTTCCGCGCCATTCTAATGTTTGCTCCTCCAAAACCTCTTGAAGGCTTTATCACTACGGGATATCCGATCTCGGCAGCTGCCATTTTTGCCTCTTTAAGATCTCTGACAAACGTCGTTTCTGGGTAAGGAATTCTTAAACGCTTAAGCTCTTCAAAAAATTTTGGCTTTTCACGAACTCTTTTTATGACCTCTGGATGATTTCCAAGGATTGGAACCAACTCGTTGAGTTCATTTAGCACATTAAAATAGTCGTCTAACCCAGAAGAGAGCAAAGCAGCATCTATCTCGGCTTTTTTCAACAAGAATCTTGTCAATTGTACAAAAGCTTTCGGCTTAAACCTTGATTCGAATCTTCCGCAGCTTTTCCCGGGTTTTTGTTGAATTATTGACTTGTATCTGGAGCAGACACGTCGAAGATCCATGTCACCAAAGTAATCCGCCGCGTAGATTTTGTAGCCTGCCTTTTTTGCAGAATTAGCAATAGAAACCGTATCGATTCCTACTACTAAAAGATTCTGAACCTCAGTTTTTGGCAATTATTTTTACCTTTGCTCTTGATTGGAATTGCTGCCTGAAAATTGAAAAAGAAAGATAGATAAATTTTAGGATGGCGGAAGCTGTAGTCACTGTTGCTTTTTTAGCTCTAGGTAATCTGTCAGTAGCAGAACACCTTCTATTATGAGGAATAAGCCAACTATTATGTTTATAGATTCCTTCCAAGCTATTACGATTATGCCGAAGATTATGCAGAGAATAGCCAGAACAGGCTTAGAAACTGTTATTCCGATTTTTCTTAATCCTTTCTCAACGACTTCAGTCAAGTTATGTTCATCCTCCCATACATATAGCTACATAGACAACCAGTTAATATTTAAGACGTTCGAAAGTCACAGAGTAATGGCAATTTTTATACAGTTAAACATCAGCTTACAAACTAAAGAGGTGTAACCTTGCCAGAACAGCCTTTTAAAAAAGTGTTCATTTTTTTGGATACGGACAAGCATGCGAGTCCTTTTGACATACTAACAACCATAGACATTTTCCAAGATGTTTTAATATTGAAATATGAAAACGTGACGGTTGAGGATGCTGAAAAAATTATTTATGATGCAATGTTTCCAAGGGGTCCAGAAGGCGCGAGACAAACAAAAATTTTCATTAATGGACGCGACTTTAAGCGTGTAAACGAAATCTTGGAGAAAATCAAAAACTGTATGTTTCCACCGTTTGAACTCGCAATTATAGTAGACCCGAGAGGTGCATATACAACAGCCTCTGCCGCGGTTGCAAAAACGTTGGAGCTTTCACTTGAAAAGGGATTTGGAGACTTAGAGAACAAGGCGATCACGGTGTTGGCTGGAACTGGACCTGTTGGGCAAACCGCCGCAAGGCTTTATGCATCGGAAAAAGCAAAAGTTATTGTGACTTCCCGCTCCCTTCAAAGAGCTTCATCGGTGGCAACAAAGATAAATGAAGAGTTTGAATGTGAAAGGGTCCGAGGTGTTGAAGTCCAAACCCTTGAAGAGATTGGGAAAGCCCTAGAAAATGCAGAGATAGTTCTCTCGGCTGGAGCAGCTGGGGTTCAGCTCCTTCCATTCGACACGCTTAAAGAGTATGGGAAAAACTGTAAGATAGTTGCTGATATTAACGCTATCCCGCCTTTAGGAGTTGAAGGATTAAAATCGGAAGCTGATGGCGAAGAAATCCTACCCAACATTTTCGGAATAGGCGCATTGGCAATAGGAAAACTCAAAAACAAGGTAGAAGCTGAACTGATTAAGAGAGCTACGGAAGAACCGAAGGGAATATTTGACTATAAGATAGCTTATGAGATAGCTAAAGAGGCTATTCTTAAAAAGTTTGAAGAGAGACCAGAGAAACACTGGCTACCTTAATCAAAGTCATAATGCTTTCTAACGCATAGCTGTGGCTTCACTTACCAAACTTCCTCTGTCTATCATTATACCACCCTATGGCTCTGAGAAACTCGTTTTTTGTGAAGTCTGGCAATAAGGTTTCACTTACATAAATTTCGGCGTATGCGGTTTGCCATGACAGTAAGTTTGATAACCTGTGTTCTCCGCCGGTGCGAATGACTAGGTCGACTGGCGTAGAAATTAAAAGATTTTCTTCTATCAATTTAGGTGTAATTTCAATTCTTGAATCTAATTTGCTAACAACTTTTTTAACCATCTCTGAAATCTCATAGTGCCCACTATAAGCTACCAGCAGATTTAAAACGCTTTTCTGGTGTGTTAATGTCTTCTCCGTTAGCCGGTTCATTACTCTAATTAAAGGTTTAGGTAGTTTATAGAAATCTCCGAAAAATTTAACTCTTATATCACACTTCGAGAGGAAATCCCCCTTTTCCCACTTCAGTAAATGTTGCTTCAAGAGCCTCAAAACCTCACGGGCCTCTATTTCTGGTCTATTCAGGTTTTCCGTGGATAGTACGTAGATAGAAACTTGAGGTATTTTTAACTCTAAACACCAGTTTAATAAGACCTCTATTTTTTCCGCTCCAAATTTATGGCCTTCCCAAAGCGACAAATTATGCTTTAAAGCCCATCTTCTATTGCCGTCTGGAATGAAAGCCAGATGTTTTGGTACTTTTAGCATATGTCCACCACGTAAGCCGTTGTCCAGTTTCAGTAATATCTGATAGATTACCTAGCTTTGTTATTTATAAAGTTAGGGAGATTATAAGGTTAAGGGAAATTGCTAATGGAAAAGAACATTGCTAGAGCGGTCGAGAAACTTCTTTTTCCTTCAAATACAATCATAATAGGTGCTGTTTTGTTATTGATTTATTTGAGGGGCGAACCAGTTTTCGTTAACAATGTATTAACAGTTCTTTTCTCACTTTTAGTTTACGGATTAGTGATATACCTCTTTAAGGAAAGAATAGGGGATGAAAACAAACTTTACTGCATAGGTGCTTTATCAGCTTTATTAACCTTCTTTTTATGTTACCGTTTTCTGAAGCTTTCCAAAGAAATAGTGTTCGGCGCTATCTCCCTTCTATTAGTTACTCTTATTATTTACACAGTAAGACCGAGATGGAAGATTAGTGGTCACACCACCGCCTTAATGGGCGTTTGGACAACATTGTCGTTAATCGATTTGATTTTTCTACCATTAAGTGTGCTTTCACTATTAATCATCTGGTCTAGATTAAAGTTAAAAGCACATACTCCTACACAAATAATTGCGGGCGCGATTATCGGACTATCTGTACCGTTGACGTTGCATTTTTTTATATAGAAGTGGCAACCATCATGGCGGGTTACTGTTTCCTTCCATTCAGACTTCCCTAGGCTTAGGCTCTAACATCTGGTAGTAACCGTTAGCTCACGATCTTAAAGCTAATTCTTTAAAATAGCAACTGCATTGAAGTTAAAACCGGATGTATAGGCCGCAAGAAGTCATTCTTCAGTCTGATAAAGCTTGGCGAGATCACAGTTTCGAAGCTTCTCGTCAACTAGGCGATAATCAACAATCTCCTTTTCAAGCTTTAGTAATGCGTCAATTTATATGAATGGTTCTCCAAATACGTCTTTTAGAAATTGCCAAAACCTGTGCAGGCGAGAGAGTATTCTTTCATCTAGCTTGTTGTTTAAGCGTCTAAGATGCTGGTAAGCCCGTGACCGTGTAAGAGATCCTATTTTGTAGGGACTAGGGAAAAGTAGGTCCTTGCATTGGTGCACCCTTTTCAGCATGTAGGGAACTAAGGGTTCATTCATAACTATGGGGAACGCTCGTCTACTTGCCTCTTCCGATTCTGTGATTCAACGCTTTTTCCCCTTTTTCATCTATTATACTCTTGAACTTTTTTGTAACACTTAAGAAGATGCGTACTCCTAACGATTATTAGGTTCTCATCCTTACGAAGTTCAAAGTTTTCCTTTCTTAACGCTAGGACCTCGCTTACTCTTCCTCCGGTCAAAAAAGTGGTTGTGATGAAACCCCGGTTTCTGTCTTGCCTGCCGTTTTAATCCTTAAAACTTCTAATCATAAATGAAATCTAACATATATGCTTCACGATGTCTTTCGGGAGTCAATAGCAGTTTATGCTCTGTTTTTTGTGACAGGCTCAAAAGCTTCCATAGGTGCTCTGTCTCTTAATTCGTCTTGCAGGTCTCCAAATGTAGAGGTAATCTATAATTCGAAATAGTTCTCCTTCACTATCTTGTGGTCAACATTATCTAAGGTATTAGATGACCAATTGTATCAACTTGCTTAGGTTGTTGATTTCTATTGCGTTTGTTCTCGTTAGTAACTGTGAAAGTGTGGGATTTGCTCCTGAACCTAATGTAAGTACAATGCAGCCTTTGTGAGAAATCGTTATTGTAAGTCCCTCTCTCTTTAATTCTCTGGCAATATTCTGGAGATGTGTAAGCCTCTCTAGAAGGGATTTTCCTTTTGCCTCAACTCCAACCCTCAATGTAATCTTCAGTAGTTCTTTGTTCATTAAGTTGACATCGATTTTTTTATTTTCAACTTTCAGCTGAAGGGTCTTCATCCCGTTGGTGAAGAGGCTAACTTCTCCTGATTTAAGAGCGTGAACCAGCCACATAGGTATTCGCAAGGCTTCACCATAAAAAGGAAAGAGATCACTTCTTTTCCGAGACGTACAGAATATCCAACACGACAGACCCGTTCAGTTTGACTTTCAACATGCCAATTTCCAGCGTTAGGTCCTGAAAGCTAAGCTTGACATCGGATCCTTTCCCTGCAAGCTTATCTATCAGTTGCGTCAGAGTTTCACCAAAACCTTTCACAGCTTCCGCCATCTCATCTCACCATCTCAACAAACTAATTTCTTTGCATAAAAGAGTTTTGGTCACCTGTAGAATACAAGGAAGTGGAATCTTCAAAAGGCATACTTGACTACAAGGTTGTCTACGGGATTGCGAAATCGATAGCTCTGCCCCCTGCTTAGAAAGGAATGGAAACCAAAATTTTGTGGTGGTTTAGACAAAAAGGCTCTTCAAGAGATAGCCAACCTCTTCAGTAAAGGGAAAAGTTTAAGTTTTAAGGAGAAACATGGAAATAATTCACAAACATATTGTCTGGTGAGGTGTTCGCATGCTTCGCTATAACGGTGTAGAAATTGAAGACACGTTCGCCGAAATGTTTCCCATGTGGGCTGGAAGAGTGCTAATCACCGCTGATAATGAAAGATGGGCCTTGACCGCAGCGGCTGCTGCAACCGGTTTCGCGACTAGTGTAATCATGTCTCCAGCTGAAGCCGGCATAGAAGGTATTGTGCCAGCCGACAGAACTCCAGACAACCGCGTAGGCGTTTTAATCCAAATATACAACCGTAACAGGTTTGAATTGAAAAACCAGATGATACTGCGTATAGGACAATGCATAATGACATGCCCAACAGCCTCAGCCTTCGACGCAATGCCAAACGCCAAAAGAAAATTGAAAGTTGGCAGAAGCATACGACTGTTCGGCGATGGATTCCAAAGAAAAGGACTTGTCGGAAACAGAAAAATCTGGAGAATTCCCGTAATGGAGGGCGATTTCATTGTTGAAGACGCCTTCGGCGCAGCTGAAGCCATAGCTGGCGGAAACTTTCTCATATTCACCAAAGACAAGTCTTCTGGGCTAAGGGCAGCAGAAGAGGCAGTAAAAGCCATAAAAACTAAAGCAAGCGAAGTTATTTTGCCCTTTCCAGGCGGAATTTGTCGTTCTGGCTCGAAGGCTGGTTCCTTAAAGTA
>Ga0224501_10005338_pt1 | contig 10127 bp, 6 predicted proteins | sample SF_Oct11_sed_USG_4_FD_169105 | JGI IMG/M metagenome (GOLD analysis project Ga0224501, IMG submission 169105) | Sediment microbial communities from San Francisco Bay, California, United States - SF_Oct11_sed_USGS_8_1 | ecosystem: Environmental > Aquatic > Marine > Sediment | place: USA...
CCCGATGATATTTTGAGCAGTTTCCCAAAGTAATTGATTGAAACAAGGAAGACTTTGCATTGCCTGATGTTGAGGAACCTTAAATTCTATTTGATACCATACACTAGTCCATTACTATAGATAAATCTACTTTGCGAGAGACTAGGCAAGTATGCTAGGTACACATAAACAAGGCAGCATTAGCATGATAACACAATTATGTATAGAACAGTGATGACTGCCTTCACGAGTTTCATAAACAAAGAAAATAAGTCAACTAGTAGTCCTTCAGTTAGATGTTCAGTATGAAAGATATACGGTTTGGATTTTCTTCAAACCACTATAAAAAGTAAAACCTGTTAACAAGTGCCTTTATACAAGTGCAGGTGTTTGGCTTAGCAAATAGGCACTGCCACTTTTATGGGTAAGAATGGATTGAAAACGAAACTACTTAAGAGTCAAAAGTCATTAGATTAGACTAGTCAATAAACATCAGCTATTCAGTAGCCTTGACTGGACATAGTAATCGTGACATAGTACTAGTAATTCAGTGGATCTATGTCTATGAGTCCATGTAGTGATGTATCAATCATCAATGAATCCTATCCTTTCAGTCTCAGACTGAGTCACACTCACTTACTGGCCATCTATAGCATCCTTGGAAGGGCATAAACTTCTGAGGGAGTGACTCTGTGCCACTATTTTGTTGTGGGAGAGGTGTGTCTTACCCATTAATCATGCTTACCCCCAGCTGCAAGTGCAACACTAGACTAAGTACAGTTACACTTACAGTAGTATGTCTAAAGTCTGTATAAGTGTATTGCAAGAGGAGCAGTAAACATGATTCACACCTAACCTACTAGGTTGGACAAAATCAAACTCTGTTCTCCACTCTTTTTGAAATTTAAACGAGTATTTCGGTTCTTTAGACATGGCAGCTAAACAGCTAATAGGCAGTATTTTACAGCTAATGCTTTTACCTTCCACTTTGCTTTTCAGCTTCACAAAGATTCTGCTCGCAATCATACAGGTCAAGGTCACATATATACTTGTGTCATTTAGACATCTATTGGCTGAATGTGTGAATGTGAGCTAATCAAAGGTGAGATACCAAAATAGGGAAAGAGTGCAAAGACATTGCATTTGTAATCATTATATATTTCACCATCAGTACGAAAAGAACAACTAGTCAATTACTATGTACTCTGAAAACTTGAAGTAGCTGAACTCAGCGACTGAACTGCGCAGATTAGTGAAATTCTGACACATTTCTAGCTGTTTTTGGCTGGAACAACCAGATAAACTGAATCCCGGGAGGGTTGCAGGAGGTCGGGAGTTGTGCTGGAGATTAGCCTGAATCCCGGGAGTGTCCCGGAGAATGCGGGAGACTTGGCAAGTATATCCTAGGCATGTAGATTACTCAGATGAAACATTTAGGCGATCGATTGGTTTTTGGTGCTTTGCAGGCTAGTTTGGGCTGGTCGCGTAGTTTCCTTCAAAAGGGTGCTCTCGTGCTATTCACTGCCAATGGTGCCCACCGTTCGTCGAGGGGGTACTTGCTTGCGATAGGCGATGCTGGCATGGCTGGTGCCATTTGCTTATTACGGGGGTTATGCCATGGCCAAAAGTGTCTTCACTTGTTTTCAGATTCTGAAGCCTACCATGAACAAATGGGCCAATACCCAGGTCAAATGGAAGCTTAGATATAGCCCGTCGACGCAACAGAATTGGCCTCAAGATAGGAAATTAACACAGAGCTGTCGGTGTTTGCATTGATTTCTAGGCTTACGCGCTAATGTTTGGAAAATCCTCCTGCAGGTGCACACTAGACCTGTAGTTACACAAATCTATAGAGCAAAAGTGTTCAACAAAAATATAGAAATAGGGCTTCACCTCTGTCAGCGAGCGTTAGTGCCATTATTGCGAAACAATAGAGGTCTGAACGCAACAGCCTCTATTTAGGGCTAGGGAAAACCGGCAAAGCACTTTTTCTAACGTAAGTTCTTTCCAATATTACGTTAAATTTTGAGTTCTACTCGATGTTATGAGGGAGTAACGCTCATTAGGTTACTAAATCTTAGTAATTAGATCTCATTTTATTTCTATTTGAACCATTTGAACCGTAGTTACTCGTGTGACCGATATTCGTTTCGTGGAAAAAGACCACTCGCTATCGCTGCAATGAATGCGGAGTTGCCCCCTTTAAGAATGGGGAACACAACTACGAAGGTGCATTTACCATCAACTGTATCACAACCCCTTTAAAATGATTCATTCCAGTTCAGAACCGTTGAGTAAACCTTGTTAAAATGGTTTGGAGTTGTGTTCCCTTTTCAGAGGGAAGTAGCGCCAAATATATTGCGGTGACAGTGATGACTTGGTACAACCACTAACATTGGTTACTTCATCAATTAAAGTTGAGTAAAAGTGATTTTATTTCATTATCAACTGACAAAATTGATCAAATTGAAATGTTATAAAATGAAAAGAAAACTGAAAGTGAAGAAATCGCGTTAGAGTTATTATAAATTGATAACCAAATGATCTCTATTACTTCGGAAAGCAAAGTAGACCTCGAAACAAACACCAGGTGAGCAATACAAACGCCTCTGTTAATTTCCCATCTCGGGCCAAACTTTTTCCGTCGAGTTGCTGAGAAGAGCATCTATGGGCTCTAAGTATACGCACCGGATAGGGTTCTATCTGAGCCTCCATTTCAGTTGAGCCTGGGGCCTAGTTGTTTATAGTTGACCGCAGAATGTGAAAACAAGTGAAGGCACGTTTACGTGTTTTAACCGCTTTAATAAAGCTACATCTGCTTGTTTAACTGAGCCGACCCACATCTCTACCAGCACACGGGGGCACGGGGAGGCATGGAGGGTTCCAGCACAGCACATTCGGCACTACCAGACATGCATACCACCACCCTTATGCCCAGTAGGGACCAGGAATGTTTTGCCAGGGTTTGCCCACTGCCAACAGCTTTCGCTGTTAGTATGTTCATACGTACCAAAACAGATCCTGCCATTCTGCTCTTGTTACATTCTCCTGGCGAAGAAGTTTCATCACTGTCGGCATAATCTTGGGCCATCTATCCTCAAAGACAAACTCATTCTGATCCTAAAACCAGCGGAAACCATCATTCCCGATAGTCCGGCTGCGTCAAAACTTTAGACGCAACACAACAAAGATGGGGCTAAGGTAAATAAAGAAAGTCGTAATCACAGACCAATGCAATGTCAGCTTCTAGTACTTCATAATTTGACCCGTAGTGAAGCTTAGTTTGATAATAAATTGAACAGAATTGATCAAAAACTAACATTTGAGCAAGTTCAACGTCAAAGAGTAATTTCAGTAAACAAAAACACGAAATTAGTCCAGGAGTTGTTCAATTGTTTTGGGTAAACCCTAATTCTAGCAGCTCTTCGTTGGTAGTTCATCGGTTGTTTGTTGGAACGCTGTTGCTATATTCTTTTGCAGGAAATGTCATAGAGCGTAGGCCCGTCGGCCGACCCAGATTTTCTCAATTTGTAATGCAATGGCAAGAGCTGGCTTCGCTAGATGACCCATAAAACGGCCGCAATAATCAGTGCGCGTGTCGCCGTAAAAATTCAATCTTTTGAATCTAACGCATACTCGCGCGTATTTAGAGACAAGTCACAGTCACATGATCGAAAAATACCTGTACCAGACAACTCCACATACATACGTGCTTGGTGAGTCTCATCCCTAACTTACACTTAGCATAATGGATTCCTCTGCAAGGCTGGTGTTATTGACTCTCCCGCGAATGCTACAAGTTTATGTCAGAACCCCAAAAACTACAAAACATAAGGGATGAACTGGCTTGAATGAACTCATCAAGTGAGGTTATAGTCTGTATTTGAGTTTAGTAAGTCAGTGAACGAGTAAGACCTTACTGGGGTCCCTCCTCTCTACCTTCTCTTTTTGTTTATAAATAAATGCGACTTTGAATGTCACTGAGACTTTGTCATCGGCCAGGCTAGAGTGGCTGACAAAGTGAGACTGACTCGACAACTCAGTCAGTCAGGGGAATACATGAGAAGTTGATGATTACTCAGTTACAGGTACTGGAGTAGTCCATCGCTGACCCAATCAGTTCATCAATGCCTATCAGTGATCAACTGAGTTGTTCAGTCACTTACTTGCTGAGAAACTGATATTGAATAACAATAAGTGGGACTGGCTCAAAACCAAACAGTGAAACAGCCACAAAGTCAATCATGTGAATCGTGATCATGATTCATGACAGACATGACACACCGATAATTGATACTGATAGTGATATATAATATTGGGCATTGGCTGAGCAAGGCCAAGTTTCACAGTCAGTGACTGTGTCAGTCACTCACCACTCAGTGTGAGTCACAATCACCGGCTTCATCTGTTTATCTAGTCAACAAGCAGAGAGAGAGAGACTTACAGTCACAATCCACTAGGACTAGGAGTGAGTGACCATGAGACTGAGGGCGAGTGTGAAACAGTGAGTGACTGTGAGTGTGACTCACTCACTGAGTGTGACTCACTGAGTCAGTGAGTGGGAGAACCCAACCAACCAGACTCAAAATGACTGAATTGATTTGAAATTGATACAGTACACTACGTCTACAGAATACTTACTCAGTTACTGACTACACAGTACACTGTGAGTGTGAGTGTGACTGTACAGCACACCCCAATACGGCAGAATGCTTACACTTTACAGTTACACTTACAGGCTGGACTTTTTGGAGGTTACCCATTGTGCGAGATAACCCGGGATCAATGGTTGGGTCATAGCTCACCTCTACTGTACAAAGGACTGCAAGAAGTACAGTCAAACAAAGAGCGCAGATACTGAGATAGCTTCATAAATCTTCTATTCTATAGATCAGACCTATGTTAGTATCAGTATCACTATCAGTATGTAATCCGTGGCTCGCTAGCTTTTATGCAGTGTGGTAATAGATCGCCTCGTGACACATAGAATAACCAGCCACTGGAGAAAAGCGGCTGCTAATCCGTTATTACATTGGTGCGGCATGGAGACCTGACTTTGCGACGGATAATCCTCGACCTTCGTGAACGGGTAGTGAGAAACTATGTATCCGTTAAAACTGATGGTGGTCTCAACCAGTGGATGAGGGCCAAGATCACTCCCACCATCCACCTCAGAATTACTGTAGTAATAGTAGCAGCCTTTATCCCTGGCCTTTGTATTGTAAATATAACTCTGTGCTGAGCCTAAGTTGGAGGGGATAAGCATCATTACTCCCTTCAATGCTGTTGCCTTTCTACATTTAAATGGTAATTAAATTTTTTTACTGTTGTCGATCATTTTTTTGTAATGGACATTATGGTTCTAATGGTAATATAATACTTAGTTATTTTGTTTTATTGTTATCATCATATTATGTTTATAGTTTGAAGCTTTGAACTCTTTCTGCCTCCAAGGTAATCTTTTTATTTTGTTTACTCACATTGATCAATACAGAGAAGTGTATAGATGGCCGCTGTCATTGGGAGCATTGTCTAATCGGTCCCCATTTCTATTGTGTCGGGTAAAGCTACACGTGGTAAAAGGCTAGTTATGATTAGTTATAGATCTCTCTAATGGGTGTTCTCTATTGGAGTTATTTCGCACCATACTTACTCATCAGCAGATTTGACTTCTTAATCTTCCCAAGATAGCTCAACCGCACAGTTGGTAAAATCTCGCATTCGCTATATAATGATTGCATGTTCAAGTCGCACTGAAAACAGGTGTTTTTCTGGTTGAGGCCTCTAGCAAGTCCCTTACTGTAAATTGCTACAAAAATAAAGGCCCTAACCAGTGGATAAGGGTCAAAATCAATCCAACTCTCCCTTCTCAAGAAGAGTCAACGAGTTTCGGCGGGCGATGCGATGTGTAAACTGATTTAGGTCGACTGACCCCCAGCCTGGAGCAATGATACTGACCTGCATGTGGTATGTATATATACACACATATATATATATATATATATATATATATATATATATATATATATATATATATATATATATATGTGTATATATGTGTGTGTGTGTGTGTGCGTGTGTGCGTGTGTGTGTACCTTTATTACATCAAGATGTGACAAATAAAATAATTTATGATTTTTGCCGGTATGAAAATGACGTAGATCAAATATAAATAGTAACTACACATTCAAAAGGGAGATGAAATGGCTAGGCAACAATATCAGACAATCAGTGCTTTTAGTGGTTAGGAGCTTGAATCGCCATTGCCCTGAAGCAGTGGTTTCTTATATTTGTGCGGAATGTTAGTGCAGGTAATCTGTCGGATGGTAATCTGGCGAGAGAAATGACAGAGTTTGGCTGCTATTCTCTGGCTGGTAACTTCCCTTGGTTTTTGGTATCTAGTTTGTTGCCACTGAGGTCTGTGATGGTTCAAGAACTATCAGTATAACTCCGGCCCTTCAATATTTGAATTGAGGGCCAATAGAAGCATTGTTATATATTGTATGATACCGGAGGCAGCCACTGTTCAAAGCTCATATTTTAGATAACCTTTCTTTCCTATTGAGGAATGATTATTTTTCAGGAGGATAATTTCCATCATGCCACCAGCCATGATGGAGACTTTGAAGAGATTGGCAGTAAGCCAGCAGGATGGCAATACTCCTAAAACGACTTTCCTGTCGTCGTCTCAACCCCCCTCCATCAGTAAGAGACCTCTATGCACCATGCGATCCGTCTGCTCCTGAATCTCATTGATTGCCCAATAGAGCCCTACCAATGCCTATGTTAGTGAAGAGCACCCCAGAGCGCAGTCAAAGACTCTAAGCACAGCTGACTTATCAAATCATATCATTATAGTACTTCATTGTGATTTTTCTTTCTCTTATTATAACCAGGTGAAACCAGAAGCAGGGCATACTTGTCATATAAAGTAGATCATAAAGGTTTATTCAGACTAGACCTATTATCCGGTTGATATGGCTTACTGATTCTGAGTAGAAAACTAGCCGGTGCAATTGTCTTCCCGCAGGCTTTTTACCTTTGACCAATAGGATCGTGGTAGGCTGTTTGTTCGGGGTACCGCATTTCTGGTATGACGTCTCTAAGTTACTACGACTGTTCTTTGTTTCGATGCCCTGGAAACAATGCAAGATCAAAGGTGTGCGGTGATTAGTCCTTGTCAAGTCGCAGATTATTGGTCACTGCATTCGCTTGATTTTGATTGGCTAAAACTATATGGATCATTGGCGGGTTTTGACTGGTAGCCAAAGAGTTCAAATCCTACCGATTGGCCCTTACCGATGGGCTATCAATGAACAATTCGATCGGTAAGCCCTACCGACTAGATAATCCATCTAGTCTGAATGCACCTTTATTCTCATGGTGTCTGTGTCTATCAGCATGAGCCCTAACTGTAATTCACTCTCATCAACTTGGGGAACCATAACCGAAATTGAGGATGCTGCCTCAGTGAGGTACCGACAGTTCTGTAGACTTCTATTTAGAACGAAAAGAACATGATTGCGTGATTCAGAGACTATAAAATACTATTCCATAGATTCTCAACAAATAAAACATTATTGAACATAACTGTCAAGGTTGAGATTGTCAGAGTATTTATCCTTGTCGAACATTTACCGCATGGTAGCAGTGAGGAGTTGTCTATTCTTCCATCGTGTTCTCTTCTCCAGACACAGTCTCATTCCTGTTCATTCTGTTCCACTTATTCTTGCCCTTCCCTTTCTTTTCCTTGTCTTGTCGAGGACCTGCTTTGCCTCCTTTCCTGCCTCCTTTCCTACCACCTAAAATGTTGATGCAGCCATCACGATTAATTGAACTCATATATCTGATCTCGTGTTCTGTGGTTGTAGCAGTTTTATGAACAGCTTGCACTCACAGCGGTCCGACACCTGAATACAGGATCAAACAACCTCGGGCTGAGCTTCATCGCCACCAAGCTCTCACCAGTTGCATCACAGTTTCACTGCGACAAGATATGATTGACCCCAGGATGAGTCAGAGCTCTCTGTATGAGTCAGAGCAGTTGCTGAGACTGGCAGTGCACTTCAGCAGCTACCAATTTTACCAACACCATACCATTCATTCATTTCGAGCTGTGAGAAATTGGTTCTCTCTTATAATTCCACCTGACAGCCTGTATACAGGGGCAGTGTATAGAGTATGCCGTGTGGGTACAGCAACCGCCTGACATCAATGACACATATTACTAACCTCTACACTGACCACTCAACCAGAGCGGCCTAGTCCTATAGGTAGCATGTTATATTGAATTACTGACTAGTTATTTTAGAGAATTAAGTATGGATTGTTGAACATGAGTTCACCTGAATCCGCATCTCTCACCTTTTCCTCTTCCCTTCCATTTGCCTTTTCCCTTTCCCTTCTTCCTTCCCACAACATCCTCGTCTTCATCATCCACGTCTTCGTCATCCTCGTCTTCGTCATTCTCTTCAATCTGCAAGAGAAACAGGGAATGATAACTTCCACAGAGATAGCAGGGAGCAAGAACTTCTTCCGCACCATGACAAGGAAAAATTAGTGGGAGGGGGAGGAACTCCTGCCAGAACATCAGGGAATAATTATCACAGACCGGCAAATGGCCAGCTCTCGCATGACCTTGCACTGCACGGGCAACTAGTACTAGTTAACTAAAATAGGCAACTCTTCCAGGAATATTCTTGTTTGACATTCTCATCCAGGGTTTTGTGTGGCAGAAGTTGATGTGATCAGTTTTACTAAAACAGGAAGGTGCCTCCCACTTTACTGCGTAGTAGCACTTGAGCTGCTGGGAAATAAGTAGAGGAGTTATATGCTCTTACCTTATTCTCAAGGCTCTCAGAGGTTCCATAGCCATCCACTCGGCAGCTTTCTACAATAACACAAGATGGTTTTCTTTCATATACACGGATAATGCATCATTAGGTCAGCAGGTCACATGGTGTGATTCATAGAGAAGGTATCTCAATAAGGGCCAGGGATTATCCTTTACAGGCAAATCAGAGTCTTGCCTAGCCACCATCTGGTCACTGAGCAGTCGTTACAGTAAAGGAAATAAGGAGTCTAACTGCTCACACTAGAACCCAGAACTCACCATGGACTCTCTCCAGATCCAGAACTCTCTCTTTAAGCTCCGCCATCATCAGGGGGTATGACTCTTCAGTGCTGTGTGCAGAGAGTACATGTTCATCTTAGTGATAACCAGGGAGAGAACTACGGTTTAAAGTTATGTCTCAATAACCCAACAAACCACAGGAAGGAGATATCTTATGGTCTGTTCAAACCAGAAACGTTCTTTCTGAGCTCTCGAAACGTTCTTTCAGGGCTAATCATTCCTCCCGCCTAATGACGTAATTCAACACATGATTGTTGTTGCTAATCATGTGATCGCTGTTGCTATGAAAAGTCGTGAGAATTCATTGTTCAATTCAAACGTCGTTCGCGAATAAAAGAGATATGGCGACCTGACCAGCAATAGTTCGCACGGGCAATTATGATGAACCTCTTTGCAGTTGTTGATGTCTCTTGTCAGCGTCTGAAGCTTTATTGTTTTCAACGTCCCAAGATCGATCCTAAAGAACGTTCGTTAGCGTTCTTTTGCGATTAGTGCGGGTCCGACCTGCAATAATCGCAAAAGAATGTTCTTGCTAGCCGCCTTTGATGTTAGATCATCCTTCGCCCGGAAAATAATCTAGCTTAGAAAGAACGTTCCTGGTTTGAACCAACCATTATAGATAGGGATTAAAATTATATATAGATGGAGTTATACTGTGAATGGTGAAGGAGTATACAGTCTTCCAGTTCTCTTTCGGTTAAAGTTTCATGGGTCAAAACACTTCAACCTTACAACAGTTTTATAATGATAAGTTGGAAACCCTCCCATGGATTTTTGCATGAAGAGAATTTCCCTTCTATACTGGCCAATGCTTTCATGGACAGTTTTCTTGAAAAGTCAGAACTTTGCCTGAGGGAGAGTTGTCATAACTTCTAATGGTGGGTTCAAACCAGCACCGTTCTTTGGAAGCTTGATCATTCTCCGGGCAGAGCGCTGAGCTAACATCAACGGCCAGCAAGAGCATTCTTTTACGATTATTGCAGGTCAGACCTGCAATAATCGCAAAAAAAACACC
>Ga0224501_10005340_pt1 | contig 10126 bp, 10 predicted proteins | sample SF_Oct11_sed_USG_4_FD_169105 | JGI IMG/M metagenome (GOLD analysis project Ga0224501, IMG submission 169105) | Sediment microbial communities from San Francisco Bay, California, United States - SF_Oct11_sed_USGS_8_1 | ecosystem: Environmental > Aquatic > Marine > Sediment | place: USA...
ATCTTCGATAGCATCATCGTGCATAGCCTGTTCATCGACATTATCAGCACTGACTTCATCGACCACATCCAGGTCAGCAGCAGCTTCAGCATCATTCTGGTTTTCATCAACCATAACATCGGCACTAGCTTCAGTATCGACCTCGCCTGAACCCTCTTCAGACTCATCGTTTGCAGCTGAATCAGAGGCTTCGGCATGATGATCGATCAAGGCCAGTTCTGGATAGGCCTTGTCCAGGTCCTTGATTTCAGCCAGTGACGGCAGATCATCCAGCGAGGTCAGATTGAAATAATCGAGAAACTCACGTGTTGTACCGTACAGTGCAGGTCTGCCGGGTACATCTTTGTGGCCGAGCACCTTGATCCACTCACGTTCTTCCAGTGTGCGAATAATATTCGAGCTGACACTGACACCACGCACCTCTTCAATCTCACCGCGGGTGACAGGCTGGCGATAGGCAATCAGCGCCATAGTCTCAAGCAGGGCGCGAGTATAACGCGCTGGTTTTTCTTCCCAGAGACGACCGACCCACTGTGAGAAATCCTGCTTCACCTGAATCCTAAAACCACTGGCAACCTGCTTTAGCTCAAAGCCACGGTCGGTATATTCTTCAGCCAGGTCATGCAGGGTCTTGCGAATATCATCACGGCTTGGCCTGTCATTATCGCCTTCAAAAATGGCGTCCAGCTGCTGCACGTTCATCGGTTTTTCAGCCGACAATAAAATCGCTTCCAGAATATTTTTCAGTTTTTCCAACGTCATTTCAGATACCTTTATTTCACACTGCTTGAGGCGGCTTTAATATGAATAGATGCAAACGGTTCAGACTGAACCAGGTCGATTAACTGCTCTTTGACCAGTTCCAGCAAGGCCAGCAAGGTAACCACCACACCACGACGGCCTTCTTCAATGGTAAACAGTGAGGTGTAATCGATAAATTTATCGGCGGTTAATTTTTCCAGCACCTTACTCATACGCTCGCGCACCGACAGTGCCTCACGTTGAATCTGGTGATGCGAATACATTTCTGCACGGGACATAGCATCTTTAAACGCCATCAATAAATCCCGCAGGTCGACCTCGGGGACAGGCTTATTGTGCGCCAGCTCGGGCAGCTCGACATCAGGCAGGTAAATATCGCGAGCAACGCGTGGCAGCTCATCAATATCCTGCGCTGCCTGTTTGAAGCGTTCGTATTCCTGCAGACGGCGTACCAGTTCGGCGCGGGGGTCGTCTTCTTCTTCCTTCTCTGCCGGGCGTGGTAATAACATACGCGATTTGATTTCCGCCAGCATTGCCGCCATCAGCAGATACTCGGCGGCAATTTCAATCTTCAGGATCTGCATCATATCGATGTAGGTCATGTATTGCTGGGTAATATCCGCGATCGGTACATCCAGGATATCCAGGTTCTGCCTTTTGATCAGGTACAGTAACAGGTCGAGCGGGCCTTCGAAGGCCTCAAGGATAACCTCCAGCGCATCGGGCGGAATATATAGATCCTGCGGGATAACGGTCAGCGGCTCGCCCTGCACCAGCGCGAACGGCATTTCGTCCTGTTTCGCCTTATTTTGTGTTGCGGCCGAGGCTTGTGTATTGGGTTCAGTCATTAATATTCCGTTTACAGGTAGGCAATACCCATGGCTTTTCTTACTTCTTCCAGTGTATCACGGGCAACATCGCGTGCGGCTTCATTTCCACTCTCAACGATGGCTTTTACCGCCGGCAGATCGTCTTCGTATTCACGGGCACGTTCCTGAATCGGTTTCAGCTCAACCAGCACCGCGTCGATCACCGGCTGCTTGCAGTCTACACAGCCAATACCTGCGCTACGACAGCCTTCCTGCACCCAATCCTGTATCTCCTGATTTGAGTACACCTGGTGGAACTGCCAGACCGGGCACTTGGCCGGGTTACCCGGGTCTGTGCGACGCACGCGTGCCGGATCGGTCGGCATGGTGCGCATCTTCCGGGTGATTTCATCTGGGTCATCGCGCAGGGCTATAGTATTACCGTAAGACTTGGACATCTTCTGGCCATCCAGCCCCGGCATTTTCGACGCCGGCGTCAGCAGCGCCCTGGGCTCGGGCAGGATAATCTTACCGGAACCCTCGAGATAGCCAAACAGGCGCTCCTTGTCACCAATCGAGATATTCTGCTGCGAATCCAGCAGCGCCTTGGCCATATTCAGCGAATCCTGATCGCCCTCTTCCTGAAATTTCTTACGGCACTCCATGAATATACGGGCATTTTTCTTGCCCATCTTGGCCACAGCCTGCTCGGATTTTTCTTCAAAACCCGGTTCACGCCCATAAAGATGGTTAAATCGGCGTGCCACTTCACGGGTTAGCTCGACATGGGCGACCTGGTCTTCACCCACAGGCACCATACCGGCCTTGTAAACCAGGATATCGGCGCTTTGCAGCAGCGGGTAACCGAGAAAACCGTAAGTGGCGAGGTCTTTTTCCTTGAGTTGTTCCTGCTGGTCTTTATAGGTGGGCACACGTTCCAGCCAGCCCAGCGGGGTAATCATCGACAGCAGTGTGTGCAATTCAGCATGTTCCGGCACCTGTGACTGGATAAACAACCGGGCCGAACCGGGGCTGATACCCGATGCCAGCCAGTCGATTACCATCTCCCAGGTGCTGGATTCGATCATCGAAGGATCTTCGTAGTGAGTCGTCAGTGCGTGCCAGTCAGCGACAAAAAAGAAACACTCGTATTCGTGTTGCAGGTTAACCCAGTTCTTCAGTACACCGTGATAGTGCCCCAGGTGCAGGCGACCTGTAGGCCGCATCCCGGATAGCACGCGCTGGTGCTGCGTTAGTACAGTACTCAATTCAATTTCCTTACAATAGAAATACGGTTTTGATGATGGCTTTGAAAAACAGCACCATCGGCCAGAGGATTTTACCTAATATGCCGGTAACTAACAGCAAAATAACAATCATCAAGCCATAGGGCTCAAGGCGCATATAAGCAGCCGCCAATGGGGGCGACATAACACCCGCCACCACCCTACCACCATCCAGCGGGGGTATGGGCAACAGGTTGAGCACCATCAGGATCAGGTTGATCAGGATACCGGCATCACCGACATCCATTAAATAGTGCGTAAAAGTATCTCCCGGGGAAGCCATCATCTTGCCGGCCAGGGCCACCATCGCCCAGCCACAGGCCATAAGGAAGTTCGAGGCTGGCCCGGCCAGCGCTACTACCGCCATATCCAGAAACGGCTGCTTGAAATAACGTACATCAACCGGCACCGGTTTGGCCCAGCCGATAACAAAACCGCTGAGCAGCATTAAAGTCAGCGGCAGTATGACCGTACCGATGAGGTCGATGTGTCGAAACGGATTCAGACTAATACGGCCGAGGACTTTGGCCGTGGGGTCACCGAGCTTGTTGGCCATCCAGCCATGCGCGGCTTCGTGCAGCGTAATAGCGAACAGCACGGGCACAACCCAGACCGCAATGGTATAAATAACAGAAGTTGATATCATTTATTAATCAATTAGATAAGATCTATATTAAATGTATTATCTTATGCAAAAACAGCCAAAAAATTTATGTCGTTCAGTTTACATGAAAGCAGGGGTGCCCGCTTAAGCCCGCAAAAACAAGCTGCTTAATAATAAAGAAAGGTGTGAATACATTCGAACATGCCAATCAAGGTATAAATCTATCAATCCAGTTCAAGGCCATGATCCTTGCCCTTTCCCTGGCGGCGAAGCTGAGGCACACCCTCGTTCAGTCGAATCACCGTAGTTGGCTCAAAACCACAATGACCACCATCAATGATCAGGTCGACCTGGTTTTCCAGCACATCACGCACGTCTTCAGCATCAGTCACCGGCAGTTCCTCGCCCGGCATCACCAGCGTACAGCTCATCAGCGGCTGACCCAGTTCATCAAGCAGGGCCTGCACTACGGGGTGGTCGACGACACGAATGCCAATGGTGCGACGCTTGGGATGCATCAGGCGACGCGGCACCTCGTGGGTAGCATTCAAAATAAAGGTGTAAGGCCCCGGTGTCAGCGACTTCAGCATTCGATAATCGGTATTCTCAATCTTGGCGTAAGTGGCTATTTCAGAGAGATCACGACAGACCAGGGTCAGGTTATGCTTCTCGTCGATACGACGAATACGGCGCAGCTTCTCCAGCGCCCCCTTGTCACCAAGGTGGCAGCCCAACGCATAACTGGAATCGGTGGGGTAAGCAATCACGCCTCCGTTATTGATGATATCCACCGCCTGCTTGATCAGCCGTGCCTGTGGATTAACTGGATGTATTTCGAAGTACTGCCCCATGCCATTCGCCCTATATAAACTGGGCGCATTATAGTGGTTTATGGTCGACTACGATACAATGCCAAAACCCTGAATTATGAACCTGGCTATCGTTATCCTGTCGAATTAAAACAGTCACCTTGGCCGTGGAACTCTTAACCCTATATCGAGCTTTAACAATATGAAGTTACTTATTGATTTTTTTCCAATTATTCTATTCTTTATTAGCTACCATCAGGCCAGTTTCCTGATCAATAACACCTTCATCGGCTCGCTACTGGACACCAGCAAACCTGAAGTTATCCAGGCCACCATCGTCGCTACCGGCATCGCTATTGTTGCCAGTTTTGTCCAGGTTGGGTATCACTGGTTACAGACCCGCAAGTTCGAAAAAATGCACCTTTTCTCACTGGCACTAATCACCGTACTCGGTGGCCTGACCATCATGTTCGGCGACCCCGACTTCGTCAAATGGAAACCTTCTGCCCTCAACTGGTTATTCGCCGCGGTCTTCTTTGTCAGCTTTTTTATCGGTGAAAAGACCCTAGTCGAACGCGCCATGGGCAACCAGATTGAACTGCCCGATACCGTCTGGAATCGCCTCAATATGGCCTGGGTCGTGTTCTTCATTATCAGCGGCGCGGCCAACTATTACGTCGCCTTCCACTATGGACTGGAACTAGATGAAAAAACCCGCATGGATACCTGGGTCGATTTCAAACTCTATGGTCTGATGGGCCTCACCCTTGTCTTTATCATCCTGCAGGCCATCTACCTGACCCGGCACATTACCCCAGAAGATGAAGCCATCGAAGAGACCATCGAGCACGCCACTCATAAGGAGAACGAATAATGCTATACGCCATCATTGCTGAAGACGTCGCCAATAGCCTCGAAAAACGACTGGCTGCCCGCCCGGCGCATCTTGAACGCCTCAAAGCCCTGCTCGAGCATGGACGACTCGTCCTCGCCGGCCCCCACCCTGCCATCGACTGCGAAGACCCCGGTGAAGCAGGCTTCAGTGGCAGCCTGGTGGTGGCCGAATTTGAAGATATGGAAGCCGCACAGACCTGGGCTAATGATGACCCTTACATACACGCCGGTGTTTACGACAAAGTCACGATTAAACCCTTTAAAAAAGTATTTCCCTGATAGCCGCGTTTTTGGTTGCTGTAGCGGCAGAATCCGTTACAATACGCAGCCTGTGTGCCGGGGTGGCGGAACTGGTAGACGCGCCGGATTCAAAATCCGGTTCCTTTGCGGGAGTGCCGGTTCGATTCCGGCCCTCGGTACCACACTTATTAAACTTAACCTGATTACTGTTTTCTAACTATGGTCAGGTGCTGAAACACTCGAACCGGTTCCCGGTTAGATTACAAATTACATCCTATAATTTACCCTTCGGGCCATCGTCTATCCACGATGTTAATAATTGTTCCCGACAATTATTTCCAGCCCTCGGTACTGCACTATTTAACCTTACCTAATTTCTGCTTGCTAACCCTAGTCAGGTGCTGAAACTATCGAACCGGTTCCCGGTTAGATTATGAATGACGTTCATGTAATTCACCCTGCCCTTAATTTCCGTGCAGACGGCTCACTCTACATATAAAGTTAAATGCTTACAGATTCCGTATCGATTTTCAGTCAGATGCAGATATTGAACGTTAATGACTGGGAAAATTTTTCAAGCAGCATTTGCCGGAAGGATTTCGTGCTTCACATTCACAAACATGGTCTTTAGCCTTCTCAATCACAAACGCTTTGATTTCTGGATTGTCATAAGCTTCATCAAATGTCACACCGAAGCAATAACACACAAGAGAATTACCTGATTTTTCTTTAATTCCAACAAACATCCTAATCTCTGACTTCTTGATAACTGAGTTATCCTGACCGAAATAAACAACATCACATTCCTGGTCGTCACAGAAATAGTAACTCCGGCTTGTTCCTCGCCAGTTCCACGGCTCTTTAATGTGATGCAAAATAGTCTTTTCTGAGACCCCTGTATATTCCTTGCCATTTACCGGGCATCTGTGCTTATGATGATCGCCATTTGTGCAAGAGCTTGAGCAGCCATTAGACATTATTATCACCTTCTGACTTTATAATAGCTTTTATTATGGACTTCGCGTTTCCCAGGTCAAGTGTCGATAGATGGACGCCTTCTATGGGCCAATAGCAGACATTCCATATTATTTATTGTATTCCGTACAGTTAAGGATTTTAGTTATAGTAGTGTTAATATAAATACGCGCCAATATCTAGCTACAGGCATGGAGTTAATTTCATAATTATGATTTTACGAGAACAACAAATCTAATGACTGATCTGTTCGAACGCATCCTGTTTCTGAAAAAAACCGGCATCTTCTCAGAAGTGCTAACTGACGATTTGAGATATATTGCACAAGCACTCGAAGAAGACATGTTTCATGCTGGTGAGCGCGTGTTCGATATTAATGAGCAGGGAGATTACCTCTATATCGTAACCAAAGGTAAAATAGGTATTTCAATTGATCCGGATCCTTCAAAACAGAGATTTATTGTCTTTATTGGTCCAGGTGAAGCATTTGGCGAGATGAACCTTATCGACCACCTACCAAGGTCTGCAACTGCACATGTCATAGAAGATACGGAAGTACTGACTCTCGAAAAATCACGACTACGCGGTTTACTATTAAGCTATCCCGAAATCAGTTTTGGTATGATGCGAGCTCTCTCACTAAGAATACGCGAAGGCCACGCCCGAAATGTACTCATACAAAAATCAAAAGAGTAACGAACACGATACTAACCCGTATTCCCCAGACACCCCAGCCTGAAAACAAAGGCTAGCAGTTTTGGCAAAGTCCCTTTTGCATCTTCAATACGTTGCCAACATTCAGGTCAGAATGTCCTACTGAGCTTGTGCTTTCGTATAGTTGGCGACAACCTGAAGCCCTACCTGTTCCAGTAGTGCAGTACGCTGCTGCTGCAGAACAGAATCACCAGGTGATTTTTCAATCATTCGTGTGAGCGAGTCGATGGCGTCATACCACACACCTTCTTTTGCATAAATACCGGCCAATGTATGTTCATTCGCGCCCGCAATTTCCGCCTTGAGTTCATCATTCAGTTTTATGCGCTGAATAGTGCCACTAGCAATAACATCATTTGAACGTTGGCCCGGGTCAGCGACAACAGAGACAAACCAGCGATACTCCATACCCGGTACAAGTTTCGCACCCGTTTTTGCAAGATTTATACTCTGGATACCTGCATGGCCAGGCGTTGCGACAATCTCCTCAAGCTCAGGGTCAATGCTTTCATCATTAATCAGGGTTACTTCTAACTTGGCAGGTACAGGCTCTGAAGCGTACCAGTAAAGTGTGGGCTGCTCTTTGGTCGTAAGGCCAGTGTGGTCTGGTGCAAGGACGACGAGCTCCAGCGTCGCATTACCTACGCCTCGCGTTCCTCCACCAATTCGTGCGGCAGGTGCTCCTCGCATGGGTGGGCGGTAGCTAAATCCGCCGAGACCACTTGAGCTTCCTTTTACCTCTACGATATCTTTATTATTATCGGCTTTCACAGTAGATGTTGTGATTAACAAACCCAGTGCAAAACCACTTAGCACATTGACTACCTTCATAATATTACCTCCTGTTATTTCCTGCCGATTTGTTTAGGCAAAATATTGTACTGCTAAATTACCTGGTGGTGTACACTTTTTTTCAAACTTGATACCCACCATTCAGTTTACTTAGGCTATTTCTTACCCATCAATGCAAAGACGTCAACGCCCTGCGACTTACCTTTGAGTTGCAGCGTGCCAACAGCTTCGAAATTAAAATCATCGGGCAGTTGTTCGACAGTTGATGCCGCAACCATAATCTGACAATAGGGATCAATAAATTCTTCGGGAATTTCTTTGCCATAACTTTCAAGACGTGCGGCTGTATTAATTACGTCTCCGATAGTGGTGTATTTCATACGCTCAGCACTACCAAGGCAACCAGCAACCACCGAACCCGTAGCCAGGCCCATGCGCATTTTTATCGGCGGAATGTTATCTTCAGCATAGGATGCATTTAGCTGCTCCATTTCTCTGCGCATTGCCAGTGCACAGCGAATGGCATTAATTGCGTCCTGCTGGATTTCTTTAGCACTAGTACGTGGCACAGGTACACCAAAATTAACCTTGATTGCATCACCATAATAATCATCCACTACGCCTCCATGTTTGATAACCAGTCCTGTCATGGTTTCCATGTAATTATTTAACCAGTCCATTAGTTCCGTTGGTGAGAGCCGTTCAGCAACAGGCGTAAAATTAGCCAGATCAGAAAACAGAACCGTTACTGTCATAGTGCTGGGTTCCAGCCGCCCACCCTTGAGAAAATTCGAACGGTGTTTCCACATCTCATCAGCAACCTCAGCCGAAACATTTTTACTGAAGAGATCCATCAGGTACTTTTTCTCCTGTTTCTCATGACCAGATAAAAAGGCCGTTACCAGTCCTGCCGATGTCAACCAGGCAACGGCGACAGGGACTACTGGCAACCACCAATGGTTATAAAATGCAAACGAAGATGTGACTAAAAGAAGCAACAGCCCAGTAATCATGAATAGCGATAGACGCAAACCAGAGCGAATAAACAGTCCCACCAGTGCCGCCACTACACCCCATAACAAAATCCAGAGATTCTCATAGATATTACTCAGGAATTGCACTGGCGTATCACCTTTCAGCGCCGCGCGAATGAGTTGGCTGACTTCGTAGCCATGTATTGCAATCCCGGCAGTTGCCTGACCACGACGAGTAAAACGGTCGAAGGGTGTCAAAAATTCATCTTTTACACTCTCGGCATTGACCCCTACTATAATGACACTATCCTTGATTAAGTCAGGCTCAATCCGACCTTCCAGTACTTCAACAAGGGAATAAGTTTTAAAGCGTTCAGCGCTACCTCCATAGTAATCCAGCAAGTATTGGTAGCCACGTGCATCCGCATTCACGTAGACTGCGTCATTAGCTTCGAAGGGTTTTAATGTGACAGGACCAAGGCGGATATGCTCAGGGTTGGGTTCACCTTGCTGCGGTGTTATACCTTCCTTAGCCAGGTAAAGCATACTTAGGCGCAATGCTAGGGAAACCGAGAAATTCTCCCCGTCATCGAGAAACAGCAGTGCGCGACGCACCACGCCATCATCATCCACGGGCACATCCGCAAAACCTATCTGTTCTGTGCCACGTAGAACCTCGGGCCCGGCAACGTGCTTGCTGCTGTCCTCGCCGAATTTTTCGATAATAACAATTCGGCTCTCATTAGTGAGCAAGCTGTTCAGTTCCTCACTACCGGGTGGCACCGGAATATCACGGTACAAATCCACGCCTATAGCCCGTGGATCGTGAGCCAGGAGTTTCTCAAACATCTCGGTCAGCCTGGCATCTGTCAGCGGCCACTCACCCAGTGCCTGGATATCCGTTTCAACTGTTTGCACCAGTATGACTCGCGGCTCAATAACAGTCTGCTGCTCCTTCAGGCGCAAATAAATATCATAGTTAGCCAACTCAACAAACTGGAAAATACCCGTTCCGCGCAGCCCAATAACAATCAGGCTCGCAATCAATCCCAGAGTCAGACCTATTAGTGGTGCACGTAGTTGTTCAAGTTTGTCGGTAATCATGATCCATATGAGCAAAAGTTAATCTGTAGTGGTGTTTTCTGTAGTGGTGTTTTATGTTAAAAATAACGCATCATACCCGTTTCTTCAGATTGTACACAAACTTTACAATGGCGACGTCATGTTCAATTTTCATTGTGAATATTCTATTCTGACTAACCTACGA
>Ga0224501_10005341_pt1 | contig 10125 bp, 8 predicted proteins | sample SF_Oct11_sed_USG_4_FD_169105 | JGI IMG/M metagenome (GOLD analysis project Ga0224501, IMG submission 169105) | Sediment microbial communities from San Francisco Bay, California, United States - SF_Oct11_sed_USGS_8_1 | ecosystem: Environmental > Aquatic > Marine > Sediment | place: USA...
CAAACCCGGGGGGGGGCCGGACCCATGGATTCATGGTGACCTTATATAGTCTGAAGATAGTAACACGACCAAGCAATTACATGACATGATCACGATTAATTTGTGATAGGTAGTTGCAGTTAATTAAACGATGCAGCTGTAGGTGTCTTTATAGATTCATGCACATTGTATTTTCGTCACAACTCTGTAAACATGCAGTTGTATAAAATTTACCGTGGGACAGAGCAAGAAAATGACATTTTAAATAAAACATTGAATTGAATAGAACATGATTCTTGTCTCGCGGTAAGGAATGATTGACTTAGACATTGGAAGAGGGCAGTCTTGGCAGTCCTCCTACGACGCCGCTCTCAATACCACACTCATCACTGCCGGCCAGAATCTTGAAGTACCCCTTATCTCCCCAGTCATAATTCCATGAGTTAGCGACCAGCCAGTATGGGGTGCCATTCTCCTCTCCCCAACCGAGGATTCTAATAGCATGGCCACCGAGCTCACCTCCGGACTCATGCTGGTACACACCTACAATCAGAGGACTGCCGGTCATATTGAAGCTGAACACAGCGAAGGAAGGGGTGGAGTGAATGATAACCATCTAACTTGCACACTGTAAACTGATCACCTAAGTTACGGCTGGGAGGTTGGCAGTCTAGACATTTTGCTTAGGTAGAGGGGTTGGCAGTTTACATACCTAACTTGTAGCAAGGGCGTGCGGCAGTCTAGACATTTTGCTTAGGTAGGGAGGTTGGCTGTTTACATACCTGACTTGTAGCTAGGGAAGTCAGCGTACACAGTGAATGCACCCTCTACTGGACCGTTTGTCATGATCTCCTTCTTAATTTGAGAAACGCTGGAGCTCACACTATAGGCAGACTTTCCGTACCATTTATCATCCTACAACAAATGAACATGTGAAACCGTTTGATGAACAACCTTCCTGGGGCAACAAAAAACTAAAGGAATAGGAAGCTGGCAGTGAACAACTTACATTGTATGATTTGTCTGTGTAGGATGCCTCACACTTCTTCAGGCATTTTGGTGTATGCTCATCACCCTGGCATGGCTGACGGGTTCCGTTCACGTGGTGCTCACATGGCTTGACCTCATATGGCTGGCAGCCCTGTCAACACCCAAATCACAGTGATATGGTATGCATGTGTCAGCATATGAGAAACAAATTAAACCCTCTGATCAGAAACAATAGAGAAACTGCAGCGGTCAACTAATATATGAGTTTAACATGACGAAGGGCCACTGCGCAACTGTGGTGCTGTATGACACAGTAACACCGCATTTGACACCACATAGTATAATCAATCTCTGATAACAGATTTGATAGCAATACAATTTGTGTAATGTTACTATCAACAGACTCAAATGTTCGTCCACAGCCAAATACAAATAAAGACAATATTGGAGTGTCTATATATGCAGAGAAGGTTTTTTTAAATCTGAAGTCAGTGTTGAAAGTTGCGTAAGTTTCTAATCGGCGGTATCCACTAACACAAGTATGGCTATCAGGCTGTATACCCACAGCGGCTATCCCCAACACATCTTTACGCTTGGTTTTTGGCGCCTAGGTGTGGGGGTTGAGTTTTATCTCTGACCCACCATTCCCAGCTATGTTATCAACTCTGTTACCCTGGATGAATGATACACTAACCGCAACACGGGAATTATTATCTTGGAAGCACTGATAACTAAGCAGAAAGTTGTTGATCGAAGTTACACGCCCCTCACATGACAAGTATCATATGATTACCAAGCCAGAAAATCCAGAATGTTCTCGGCCGAAAGCAAGCCTGTCAGGATTGCGAGGGATTTAGCTTCCCATAATGGCTGAATTCAAACACTGTCCAGCACCAAAAAAAACCTGTTCCGGCATTGCCGCCTATTAATTCAGGCCATAATCAGCACTATACTGGGGTGCTATAGTGAGGGTACATCACAGTGATCAACAGAAGATACTAATGGGACTGTGGTGGTATGGCCTATTTTCCCCTTTTTTTTCTAATCAGGTATTTGGCCATCCTATGTAACAGACCTCCTAAAGGCGCTTTTTCACTCCATCGGGCGTCCGGTCCGCCTCGGACCGGACGCTCGAGACAGATGTCTTACCCCCAAAAATGGAGTGAAAAAGCGTCGTCGGGTCCGCCTCGGACGCTCTCTCGGACGCCGACCGTTTGTCCCCCAGAGACAAAATGGGCACGTCATCCGACTCATCAATCAACCAAATGGTCTTCCACGGAGTACCTAGCAATGTTCACTCATTTCCGGTCTCATATCTGGATCATTGGAAAGGGAAATTTGTTTGATTTCACGACAATATTCACTCAACTAACAGCACAAAGTTGCACTGGACAGAGAAGCATCCTGTAGTGAAAGAATTGAATAGCGAATTGACTTTCTTTTGAAGTTATGGGCAAAGAATGGTTGTCGTTTCCGGAAACACCGGTTCGGCTCCATTGCTTGGCTCCAAAGCTATCCGGGATCGCGCGTCCAGCGTGAAAAGGACCCTCGCATACGTCCGAGTCAGACCAGTTCTGCGTCTGGTCCGAGGCGGACCGGACGCCCGATGGGAGTGAAAAAGCACCTTAAGGCTGCTCAGGCTTGTTGGAGCAGAATTATGCGAGGAGCTCATTCTTGCACTGGGCGCTCAGTATCACTAGGACTTGAACCCTGGATCTCTCGATCACGTGTCAAGCGCTCTGGGCATTAGGCTCTCCACTCGCTATGTGGTTGAATAATAATATAATAACTCAACATGGACCTAGCGGAATACATCGAGGGAGGGGATAACTCTATGGTGGAAGCACAGACCTGGTTGCTGCCATAAGGTCCACCAGTGACTAGCCCATTTCTTTTCCACCAGTTCCACGCAGCCTGGGGGTAACCACCTATAACAGACTGGGTGCTTAACACAACATGCTTGTTAATTGTGTTAGAGAGAAGGTCGCCTTATAGTAAGTACGCATATTTCTATGCTTGTAGCGGTTTACAGAATGATACAGCAGTCATGGTAAAGTGGGCGTTTACCAATCTGAATCTGTGAGGTGAGTTTCAGATATTCCAGTAAAGTGTACCGGGACACTGCGACACTTGCAATTATAACTTCAGGCTCATAAGCAACGGTTTGGCAGAGGGCCAGAGGGTAGAAATCTGGCCATTTGATGACTGAATAATAAAATTAGGACCGGGTCTTGTATAGGTGCTGGGCTGCACAGTAAATCGTAACGTAAATCGGTTACAGAGGGAGATAAGAACAAACCATTGCATCCCATTCCGCAAGTCCAACAGCAGGATAGAAGGTTCTCTGATGAGATGCTAGGCTGATCAGCTCCGTTACTGGCAATGCAAATTCTGTCAGATATAGCCTCCACTGCGCCAAAAGCCCAGCAGGAACCACAGTTACCCTGATCGCGAATAGTCCTGTAAATGCCAGGGGATGAGAAACCGTGGAACAAACGCCAGTGACATAAAGCCAGTTCCGCAAAAGCAATAGTATTTTCACTTGCACAGTCTAATAATCTTCTAAACCCAATCTTTTTCATAAAATTAATTTTATGAAAAGGATAAAATTGAACTGAATAAATTAAAACGAAAAACTCTACACTATGTTTCAAAGCCCGACAATATATGCGCCAGGTGACCGCTTTGCAAATCACATGACCGAATGAGGAAGTTGATGAAATTATTGAAACAGCTAATGTCCAAACATGCAAATTATGCCAATGTCCCAAAATGCAAACAGACAGGCTCTTATGCAGTGTAACGTGTAAGGTGACCCTAGCCATTCATAGTTTCCGATTCCTTTTCGGTGAAACTATTTATTTTAACTATTCAAGGTTTTATTTAACTTTTAAGTTTAACTTTAAGTAAATCAATTATCAATTTATCATGACCACCACTACGGGTGATCCCATCCCAATGTAAATAGCAATATTCCCAGTACTCACGAAATGCTCTTGCATTTTGGCCACTGCGTTCGGGAATCGAAGTTTGTTGGGAGATCACGGATGTCTTCAATGACATGTGGCTCTCTGTATGGCAGTTTGTACCCGTTTGGCTCGGGAATCACACCACACATTCTCTTGAGGGTAGTAGTGGTCACACCTCTGCCTTCGAAGTTCTTTCCAGCAGTCCATGTGGTGCGAGCTTCCTCGTTGATGTATGCAATAAGCTCATCAGATAGTGGCTGATGGTTTGGGAAGTACTTCAGCGCTGAAGCAGCGCCGACTGCTAACAAAACCGCAAGAACCTTCATCACAGCAACCTTCTCGTACCAATTTCACGACACCAAATGAAGAAAACAAAAAGTGAAGAACAGGTACGGTAAAGTTGTCCGCTGATTATTAGAGGTCGCTTCTTCCCACAGAGAGCAAAGCGGTTTGGTTTCAAACCGATTTTTGATCTCGTGACTCCCACATGACCCGCAAATAGGTCACATGACCAGATCTATCACCAACGTCATTGGAATCGTGATGTTCCTGCTAGAGCCCTTCCAGTCCATCAGCCGTTGCGCATTGACAGCAGAAGCATTACTACCCTGGAGACTTGGAAAGGTTATCTAGGTAGCGTTACAGTTTACTTTTCGGATATATTAACTTCACCAACGGCTTGGGGCCAAGACGATGAAACTTAAACCAGAGGAGAAAAGGTAAGAGTTCATGATTACAGAGATATATAACCGTATAACGTGTTGATCACTATCAGTATCACCTACACCAGTGACCAAGTACTGAACTGAAGTAGGAATCAAACTCGAAAGAGTCAGACCCGACCCAGAGTCGAGTGTCACTGTCACTCACGACTCAGTCAGTGTGAGTGTCACTGTCACTGTGTGTCGATGAATCGACGGAAAAATTGCGTTGGCGGTTGATCTCGAACTTCGAATTTGAAGGCTAGGGTTACCTGAATTTTAGCAATTATACTTATAGCAAGGTATTTTTCACTAGTTGATCATGTTGATCATTATCATTATGTTCACCGTGTCTGTCAGACCTAGTGACTTAAAGTAACTTATTTATTAAATACCTTATTCATACTTACCTTAGTCAAGACCACTAAGTCAGTGACTAAGTACTAAGACGAGTAGAACTAGAACCCTTTCTAGTCACTGTAACTGTTGTTGGTTAACTTAGTCAACGCTAGTATAGTTGGGTCGTATTGTATCAATGTATTGTATGTTATTGAATTGATGGTACGTAAGTTAGTTACTTAAGTTAGTCACTCACAGTCACTCAGTCAGTGTTACTCACTATTCACACCACGGTCACAGTCAGTGAGTGGCACTGACAGTGACAGTCAGTAGTCACTCGCCATTGACTCGACTCACCTACTGTCGCTAGTCGAGATAATTAGTCTGGTAGTACTAGTAGTAGCAAACTAGTGGGGATCAGTGACTGACTCTGGGTTAGTGACTGACTCACTCAGTGACTGACATGGACAGTGACAGGGAACTACTCAGTCACCAAATCGGTTGCTCACCCATTGTAGCTCAACTGTGATAGTGAAGTGTGGCTGGATGTTAGTGATTTTGCTTGTGAGTATGACTATGAGCTCTTGCAGTTGAGTAATTTTAACTTGTGCTGTGAGTGAGCAGGACCTCAGTTCTCATGCCTCTCGAACTTGCTTGGTACTATAAGCAACTCATTGATTCAATGAGCATTGAGCTGTACCACCTAGTTATGTTAGTGTTGACTGTTGTACTCCTAGTATTATAGTCACTTCTGTAACTTGGTTTTATTACTCGTTCTTTTACCTTATGTAAATTGTAATGCTGCCACTCACAACTCGGTGTCACTACTACGAAATACTGAGCAAGTACAGTAATTTGCTGCAGTTTCGTTCTGTTACCAATTATTAGTGTTAATAAAAAAAAATCATTTGGACTCAAGACACATTCTACTGGCAACTTAACCCATGATAGGGTGACTAACTGAACTTACTACTTGCTACGTAGAGTCGCAAGTTCTTACACAGTGCCTATAGATGCAGATCTGGTGGTAGTATTGGGGAATGCAGCGCACCCAAGCCGCCTACCAGGTCTCCATGAATTTTCAATATATTATATAGCTGTTAATGTCAACACCAGGTGCCATTACAAAGTGTCGCGGAGGTACGATAGGCCAGCCGCTAACGTGACATAACATGCTGAAGAAATGCCTTTTTGTCATCTTGGTCTCACTGAATCCATGCAATTTTTTTCAGTCACCTGCCATACCCGACACGATGATTGACTGTGTGTTACGTATGAGATATTCTTGCTGATCTTATTTAGTTCAATCCGCATATATATCATGGTGATTTTTATCGGGAGTATTAGATGATGTAATTGGTCTCTTGTAGACTCCTATCCGAGCGTCGGCGGGAAGTTAGGAAGGAGAAATCGCGAGAGGCAGCGAGATGTCGACGGGGCAAAGAATGCGAGGTGTTTGCGAACCTCATAGACGCTCTGCCCATCCCCGACCTGACCAAGGCGACTATGGATAAGTCGAGCATCATGCGCCTCAGCATCAACTATATGAAAATGAGGAACCTGTTTTCCAGTAAGACAACACAAACACCAATGTGTGTGCTGCTCACCTAGAACCCCCGGGCGCCCGCCCCTGCCACTCCTGCCTATGTTATCTATATAGTCAGTTAGGTTGCTCCTAGAGATAACCCACATTAATGAGCTAAGCTCGTAAGCTAGGTTTACCAGTGGGCATGGCGAGGAATCCGCCAACCAAGAAGGTGAGGTGAAACCTTAGAGGTGGCCGCTCGGTCTCTGGTCAGTAACTGGAACTCCCCACTGGATTTGCGTCTTTTTCTTAGGTATTAATGACTCATGACTCATCATAAGATTGACCGTTGTGATTTACTGGTCAGCTCGGGGTTACCAAGCCCGCTTGGATTTGCGTAACACATAGCTGTCTTTGGTTCACAGATATCTGGGAAATGGGTTGTGGAGAGGATGATCGCGTTGGCATCCAGGACCTGCTAGAGACTGCCCATGGTTTTGTCTGTGTCATTTCTCCTGCCAGCGAGCTCATCTACGTTTCGGAAAACATCAAAAAGATTCTCGGGCTCTCACAGGTTAGTCAGTCACCACCGAAAGTTCAATGAAGGTCACACGCACACACGCGCTCTCACTCTGAAGCCCTAACTTAGATGAACCACTAGGGGTCTCGCCGGTGATATGTAAACAGAATCTGTCCTTGGGTCATTCCTGCTGTGTTGGGTCATCAGTGACAATAAGATTCTATTTAGTTTGGCTGCAGCTGAACTCTGGTCCTATTATTGTACGGGGCTGAGGCTACACTTTCTAACCTCTCGGCAAAACCCTGTCAAACGAAACGAATCTAGGCCAGTTTTTCCTGCTGCGTTTAAATTATAACTATGGGAAGATTGATTTTCCATAAACCAGCGCTCCATTCTGTACCTTGCTGCCAAGCTGAAACAGTGTGTTATGTTTACACTTTGTTGGCAATCTTTTCTGACATTTTGTTGGGCATTGTAGTACGATGTGATCGGTAACCGAATGAGTGAGTTTGTGCATCCGTGTGATCTGGGGGAGCTCGAATCGTGTGTAAAGAGCCGCGAGCGAAGCGTCTCACTACTGGCCAGGTTCAAAACCACTCTGCTCCCCAAAGGAAGAGTGGTCAACCTCAAATCAGCTTCCTATAAGGTAAGGTCAGCTTGAAATGAGCACACCAGGTAGCCCATTATTCCCATCTTGACAAGATTAGACCGTGTGGTGGGCTTGCTTTGGCGTAGGTACAGTGTAATGATTAGGCCGTCAATCATTCGGGCTGGCACTATGACAAATATTGTCATGGGTTTGAAGCTATTTCTGCCTGCCAGCGAATATCCTGATTTTCTCTCACAATCACGGTTCTGGCGGTCAGAAAGTCTTGGTTTAGCGCAGTCATTAATCAGTGTCTGACAGGTTGATGTAATTTTTTTGTGGAAGCGAATGAAGCGTGGAGATTTTAGTTAGCCTCACTCTGACCCAGTGAGTTTTTCCCTCTTTTAAAGGTTATTAACTTTACGGGTAAACGGCTCATCGTGGATATAAAACCCGACCCTCGAGCTGCCAGTGATCCGCTCAACGAATGCCTGCTGCTGACGGGCACGGCCATTCCTCATCCCTCTCACATTGAGGATCCGCTTGATACAATGACATGGGCCAGCAGCCACAACCTTGACATGAGGTTCACCGATTGTGACAGCAAGTAAGTCTCCGCACTGTATGCGCAACCTGTATCTGGTGGAACTGCCTAGACTATTACCCGGGCGTGGGTATATGTTGTAACAACCTACATGTCGCACGCGTCCTCACCTGACCTGAACCGTGGTTCTGCAGTTGGTGTTTGCCACATTCTCAACATTATTGTTTTCTATTAGGGTTTTTATAAGATTTATGTTACCTGCACACTACACAGTTACCAATGTTACTGGTAGATAGAGGGTGTCAGTTTAGAGTTGCCCAGGTCCCTAGGTAACACGCACTTAACAGTAAGAGGCTGACATTCCTAAAGTACATGGTTCATTAATCATTAGCCATTCGGTTGATAACTGACCTCCGCTCTCTTACCTATGTCTTAGTGTCGAGGAGCTGGCTAGCTACCCAATGGAACAGCTGATGGGAACATCGCTCTATAAGGTGGTACATGGTCAGGACGCTAAAGCTGTGCAGGCATCATTCAAACAATGTAAGAGTGCATGCATGTTGCTCCCTCTCACCCGTATCAGTGCCCAGAATAGACCTGTGTAAACTGCCTCTTTCATTCCTTTTTAAATATTTTATGAACCGCATTGACATCAACATAATTTATTTTACCTATATTCACTTGGTGATCCTTCTTTTCTCCTGGCTTCTTGCTGTGTCATTCTATCATGACACCATCCGGCTTTCAAAGTTATCCTGTTAACCTAAGACGTCTCACCATATCCTGTTGAAATTAACTCGATTGGTTAAGAAAACTGGTCTACTGATTCAGCTGCCAGAAACGTTAAAAAGGTGGTCTTGGCCCAACTTCACTGTTGCGGTATGGTAGTTGCTAATGGCACTGGCCCGTTTCACTGTTATGGAAGGCTAGTCGCTAATGACACTGGTTTGTTTTGTAGTGTTCTCCAAGGGTCAAGTGCAGACACCTCCCTACAGATTCCTGGCCTATGGAGGAGGGTACTTGAGGGTCTACACTCAGGCTACAATGATATATAACAGCAAGACCAACAAACCGCAGCATATCGTCTGCGTACATAGCGTACTCAGGTGAGTGTCAAGCAGCGGCCTCGACCAATCACTGCCGTGAACTCTCTTTGGATGCAGAAAAGTTGAGTCCTTTGTGTGCCAAGTGCATCCGGACAAACCTGAACATTTATCAGACACGAGCCAAAAATAGCTCTATATGCGCAGTTGAAGCGTCACTGAGTCCGCAATATATCTATGTTGTGGATTCGCCTGAAAATTTTTACCTATGGTGAGCCGATGATTCCCCCGCTGATGGAATGTGTCCCAGGTTGGGTTGAGGTGTTTTGTGGTGTCAGTATGGAATCAAGCATGGTTTAATCGAGAGTCTTGGCTCAAACTTGTATTATCAATGCCAGTCAAGGCTCTCGGAAAGAAACTGGTGAAAAAAACTGTCCTGTGATATCACTCGATGATCACTGATGCGTCTCCTTACTGATGACCATATTCTGTTTTTGTAGCGGCATTGAAGAGAGTGATGTCATCGAGTCGGATATTCAGATTGGAGAGAAGAGGCCTTCACTCCTGGCTGTCCCTGTTAAGGAGAAACAGGAGAGGAAGTCATGCAGCCAGACCTCCGGTTCCCATAGTAAGTGAATGGCTGTTTGCTCTTTTCATTGAAGGTGTGAGACTGTACCCACGAAACATGATTTGCCTAATGTTGTGTATCAGGGTCTCCGCATTCATGCTGCTTTTCAATGTCCCCGTCTTCAGTTTTGTCAAGTCACTAAGTCTGTTGATTTCATTTCCAGATGACATCATGGCGCTGACTGCCAGTATGTTCTCCAACCCATGTGACATTCTGACATCCACCGCCAGCGTTTTCTCTGATGATCCTATGGTAAGTGGTACCGACGGCGATGATGGGGATGTCCAAGAAGTGGCTCCCG
>Ga0224501_10005342_pt1 | contig 10124 bp, 8 predicted proteins | sample SF_Oct11_sed_USG_4_FD_169105 | JGI IMG/M metagenome (GOLD analysis project Ga0224501, IMG submission 169105) | Sediment microbial communities from San Francisco Bay, California, United States - SF_Oct11_sed_USGS_8_1 | ecosystem: Environmental > Aquatic > Marine > Sediment | place: USA...
ATTGCTTTTTTCCAAATGCCTTGGGAAAGCTAGATGACCTATAAAACGTCCAGTAATAATCATAATTGTGGTCAAAGTTCAATCCCTTGAACCCAACCGGTACTCGTGTGTTATGAGGGAGTCACGATCATGTGTTCGAAAAAGACGTGTACCGGGTAACTACGCACACATACGCGTTTGGTGAGTCGCATCCTTTACAGGCTCCATAGTATGATTATAAATAAAGCAGGAAATAACCAGTTAATTAGCCTTCAACACTAATTGAACAACCAGTTGTGGAAGCCAATATGAATTGGATGCTCATCTCTTTTGGTGATCACGTTCAATATTTTGTAACGGTTGAATGCTATGATGAAACACTATGGCCAACCTATCACCCCGAATCATGGCACCCATTAGGTAGTTGCGCTCAGCACTCCTGTGACGCCTAAATAACGTTTAATTTTAGCCATCTCGTAATCCGAGTTATGACAATAATGAGCAAGAGATGGAGAGCCAATCTGCTGAACAGTCTCCCCAGGTATAAACACTTTCCCGATCATGGTTCGAATGCATACTGATTGGAATTATAATGCTCTATGGCAGAAGCTGAATATTCCAATGTTCAGGTGCAGATCCTCAGATTATGTTCCTGAAGTTCAGCTGTTCTTGAGTGTGCTTAATATGGAAACTGCTAAACATTGAACCTAATTGGTTTCGTATGAAGGAGTAGCTTGGTTTGACAGGTAAGACCGATGAATCCAACTCCAACCAACAGTCTGATAATGAATATTAATGAGGATGATGGTGCAATGGATGACTACGGCGTGGCCTGTGACCAGATGGATAGTGAGGGGGCAGTGGATATGACACAATACGACACCACCTCTACTAGCAATAAACATGACCAGTACTGCTTGTGAGTATGCAGTGTAAAAATCTCTTCTTACCACTGTACAGCCCTGGTACAGCCCTGCAGTTTGAAACATAACCCGAAAGAATCAATGACATCAAATTCTTCTGAGAGGATCACTTTGCCAACGCTGAATCATTATATTGATGTAAAGGCGTTCCACATTATCTCCAGATATGACTGAATTCTTGTTATAAACATGCCATGTATCATTATTATTATCTCTTTATTTATATCCGTCGCGCGCACCTAATTTTAATTCCTCAGTTCAATGCATATTGATATGTAAATCATAGCTACAGACTAGTAACATCGATCTCAATTGCAAGATGGCTTGTATCCAGACTGCTCTTATGAATCCTTGTGAATCAGTTGAGCGTTGTGTAAATTCTGCTTAGTATATATAACATACTTTGAATCGTTTTCAGTGGAGAAGAGCAAAGTCCAAACAGTGGTAGGATGAGGTGCTATTGCCGTCCGTCGTGGGACACTATGTGGTGTAGCAAGTCATTCCACTCCGATATCTACTAGACAATCTCTTACTTTACAATTTACACCGACTACCGATTGTCCAACTGCTGACATGGATATGTATTCTCTACACATCAGAGTCAATCTTGGTTTTCTCTCTTCTCTTTGTACCTTGCGGAGTTTTATTATTAGTTGTTTGGAGTTGTCTTCTTTCGGCTGTTAACCGTTTAAATAATGTTAGTCATAATTGTGGATCTCAGTGTTTATCAAACGAACGCATAACAGTTTGTGTTTGTGGCTGTAGTTTGATATTGGTAATAACAATTATTGGTGGTACTGTGTTTTATTGGTAGCTAGAGACAGTGATAACGTGTATATACTGTTTGATCTCTATAATAGATCTATTGTCCTTTGTTCTATTTCTAAAAGTATTATAATCGTTAAAAATTATTTTTTATAGTGCAATAGGTAAAAACCAGGATGTGGCCTTATAAATGTTTCGTCATTAGCTGCAGATATACATGTATCTTCAAAATACAAAGCGTCTACTGCTAACAATGCCCTCTACTCTAGCTTCTCCTTGATGAAGCCTCCGACCTTCTGCTCACTATTGATATTCCCTCCATATCACATAGTTGCTGTTTCTATTAATATATCGTGCATACAGCTGACAATCAACATTGGTTGTTGGGTGAAACACAGCGATAAATCTTGGATTTTTGTTAAATGTGGTACTTGTACATGTAAGCGGATAGGGCTAGAGTAGGCAATGTTTTAGATTAAATCACCTAGACACCGATATTATGAAATCATGCTCAATTACACTTTAGCAATCCTGTACCTCGAGTCAACCCCTAACAAGCGTATACCAGTAAGTGACATATGTCACTGTACCCGTGCCCCTAGAACATCGCCCCACCAAATGGTAGATCTCCGCGGATCTTCTGATGGAGTCGGGGTTGTCAAAGATTATAATCTTGGGAGTTGTCCGCATCGTAAGCATAGAGGTAGGAGGGTCCTTTCCGCGGAATATTCCGCGGTCCTTTCACTCCTATGATTATAAGCAATAACTCTGGAAGACCATCTCAGCTGCGTACTGCGAGTTCCAATTTCTAATGCAACCACGCACAAGTTAAATCTTCACCACAATAAACATAAAACGGGTTAAACTATTTTGATTTTTACTACGCAATGATTATACATATCAATATGACCAGGTTTTAATTTACAATGTTTATGGGTATGCATGATGCGACACTGCGCAGGTTAGCGCGGTGAATGCTCTTGGCTTTGGCCACAGATTTTAAGACATAATTTTACCGCTATCACGTCGGTGCCGAGCAAAGAAAACGTCGACTCTCCTGAAGAATATCCCAACATATACAGGATATGCCATCAGACCGTCGTTTCAGGTGTTGTAACCGTAGACTACGAAACGTCACCATTTGTCACGTTTCAACTTACTTACGCTGTTAGCCGACTTCACTTAGTAGTGTTACACTAACACTTACTAGTTACTACTTAAGTTAGTCAGTTAGTGACTTACTAGTTACTTAGTACTTACACTTAGACTTACAGTTACAAGTTACACTTACAGTTGCAGTGAGTTACACTTACTGTTAGTGTTACACTTACTGTTAGTCTTAGTAGTTAGTAGTTAGTTAGTGTACTGTTAGTGTTACTGTTAGTGTTACTACTTACTTGGTGAGTAGTGACTAGTGAGCTAGACTTAGAGTTAGACTTACACTACAGCTTACGTTACTCTTAGTCTTACTGACCTAGACTTAGAGTTAGACTAGAGTCAGTTAATTAGTCCTTTAGTGACTTGGTCAGTGAGTGAGTTACTTACAACTGTCAACTCAGTTTTAGTTACTTACAATACATTACAATTATGAATTAATAATTAATTAGTAATTACAATTACATGATCGGATTGAAATTGTAACTCATAATCATCTGAATGAATGAATTGAATCTCAATCTCAGTGAGATTGAGATTCAATTCATTCATTCAGATGATTATGAGTTACAATTACAATGACTTACATGGTAAAAACTAAAATCACTAGTACTACGACTGATCGCTAAACTGACAGTGATTGATTCAATCATTCACTCAGTTCAGACATTACTCTGTTAGTTCAGTGATTGTGAAGTACATTGAAGTGGGGTAGTGAGAAACTATGTACCCGTACCCAATACCCTCGAAACTATGTACCCTGTGCTCTCAGAAACAGGTAACCCGTACTCGAAACCCTACACCATGAACCCATAGGTCGAAACTATGTACCCTGTACCCTCGAAACCATGCACTTCAACCAGAAATTTGATAAAAAAAAAGTGGAATAACTCATCAGTGTTAAAAATTAACATTAAACCCTTGACTTTTCAGCATGAAAATAATAATAAAAACTATGTTCATTGTTTTCACTTTCAAACCCAGGTTGAGACATGCTGACATAGTATTCTAATGTAAAAAGAAGTTGGTGAAATTCTAAGCGATGAAAGTGGTGGAATTCATCCAATGCATTGTGCCTTAAATTGATTATTGAAAAGGAAAACACAACAGTGGTTCTATAGTTTGTCTCTCTCAGGTTGTGTTATACTGAAACATACAAGGTTTTAGCTTAAATTCTAAACATTATAGGGGTTATTCCACTTTTTTTTTAAATTTCTGATGGAAGTACATGGTATCTAAGGTACTGGGTAAAACGTTTTGAGCTTGCGATACATAGTACATGGTTTCGAGAGTGCGGGTAGCTGGTTTCAAGAATACGGTGTACTTGGTTTCGGAGGTGCTAGGATACTAAGTTTCTCACTACCCACTAAAGTAGATTCTCAATCTGAGTCAGTGAGAGTTGGGCCTTATATAACTTATACAGTATGTCTTATAGTTATAAGCACCCATCACCACTATGACTGATACTGATAGCTGTTTGCGACTACTAGTAGTGCCTGCTTTCCGCTCAGTCTTGTACTAATAGTACGCACATGCTTCACACTGAAATCAGTGGTTATTCTGCTAGAGAGTGAGTTTGTCGCGAGCAAGTCAACTTATAATATAACTCCTCACGTTCCCACTCCCAGGCTTTATCTGTCTCTCCATATAACCCCATGCTTAATAATGTAGGGATCCTTTTATTTTTATTTTTAGTAGTGGCTCATGATTATTTTAATACAAAGTAAACTGTAAATTGTTAATAAGTTTTTATTAACATCATTATGCATAGGCCTATATTTACAATACAAACATACATCTGTAGGAGTCACTTTACAGTGACTGATCAATTGGTTGAGTAAATTAGGGAGACATTTGACTCACAGTAGTACTAAGTAAATGATTAAAGTAATGCAGACGTCGCTGACTGGGGTTACTGATCTAACTCCAATGGTTTTAATTCGCAATCTCACAATCTGTTCCACTGATATCTGCCATTTGCAAATCGCACTACTATATCTCACAAAATTTCAGGAGTCGATCGCGTTCTCGAAATCGCTCTCCTGTGAAATCCAGCCGACGGTCTCGTTCTCCCAGGCGATCGCAATCCCCACGAAGACGGCGTAGTGAACGCAGCCCTCCGCGTACAAAATCAGATCGCAGATCGAGCAGGTAACTCCAAATATTCAATAACAGTGCTACAAACTGTTGTATAAAGCCTGTGATCCACATTTATCAAACTTTTCTCATTGACATCTCATCTTACCAATGTATTTGTCTGCATTGGTTTGTTTTAGACAATCTCCTAAATACAGAAAAGAGTGCCGTAGACAGGATTCTCCTCCACCTAAAGCCAGGTTAGACAAGTTTGATGCTCTGACACCATATTTCACTATCTTACATGAACTTGTTTTCTTCACCAAGTTGTTTATAGTTTTATATGCATTGTATTAAAAGTAAGACATTTAAAAATAAATTTTTGTCAAGTTTCAGCGTAAAACCTTTGTATTTTTTATTCAGCTCAAGTCGTAATTTCAAGCCAGAAGCATCACCACCTGCCACATTAGATGATGAACTGTTGAGGGAAAAGACAGTTCTCACGAAGAAGCGCTCTCTCGTTGATAGATATGAGCGACAAGACATCAATGTTATGTGTATGCATAGTAAAGGGAAAACAATCAAGTGAGTATATTACTAAAATTGTTAAGGTTTTACGCATGTTATTATTGATCATATTATGTCATTGAAATAAAAACCCCTTACTCCAGTCCCAACATTTTGTCATGTTGTGCTCAACGTGCAAGCAACTCGGTCTAACGTTTGATTTAAACCATGTTGTGATCTATAGGGTGTCACAGGACAGCTCCGGGAAACTAAAATCGAAGAATGCTAGACTCCGTTGTATTCCTGTAACTAGGGCCTTATGACTGATTTCAGATTCCATGTTAGATAACATGCTGGGCAGCTGTTTTGTTACTTTTCAGTCATGCTGCGCTAATTTAAGTGCTTGTATTTATACCTAGGACCAACTCACAAGTCGATGAGGATGATGACTCAAATGATAGTTTCTCTCCTAATGATGTGATTGAGCTGATGCATGAGAAAACTCATATCTCGAGCGAGTTTAAGGGCCTGTTTGAACGGGATGAGATAAAGAACTTTAAGGAAGAGCCTGTTGAAACCAAAGTCATACGCCTAATGCCTACTGGAGACGAATTGAAAAAATTAGAAAGCAAGTTTGGGTGAGTAGTCCAATTTATTCTTCCAATAAAACAATAGCACATCCCTCATAGATTGCAGACTGTCTACTCTTTATGGACGCCACATATCTCTATAATTGTTCCGGTAACTTAACCAGTTGAAATTGGTTTAACCTGGTTTGGCAGCTGAAGACAGTCTTTTGGTCTGTTGCTAGCGGTCTATGTGTCTATTTGGTTTTTTTTTAGATCAACTGAATCAAAGTCTCGGACTAATGCAGGAAGACGTTCCCCACCCCGCGACCCAAAGAAGACAAGCTCGCTTCACAGGTTTGACTATTTTGTGGGTTGAAATGAGGTTGTGGTAGTTCACTGTGGGTGGAGCCAGCTTGGCTGCTGCAGTCTCCTGTTACCAGGCGGATGAATAGAAGGTTCTTGAGTTGCTGATAAGTGCCATTGTCAGGGCTTTCAAATTGATAAAAAATATATTGAGATTTGTGAGTTCTGAGCATTTAAATGCCGGAAAAATAATAATCTAGGTAACTGTTAGGAGACGCTGTTTTGTAGAGAACCAGAGAGGCGGCGACACAGGGTGACCGATGATGATTTGTTAAACGAAACTCCGAGTGATACATCGGCTTCTAAATCTCGGTAAGCAAGTCTGTCTGGCTATAATATTAAAAACAGGGTCGGGTACATACATGATACTTGTTCAAACGTTACTGTTATACCTTGTCTAGATTATTACTACCCTCAAGTGCTAGAGGATTATTCCATGTCGGGTTACTTTGCTACAAACATTCTCAAAAGTTGACCTGGAACAAATTGTATGAACTTTGAACCCGGGTTCATGCAGCTGCAGGCCCATTGTTTTTCCGCTGAACTACCCCACTGTCCCATAAGTATATCGTGACATAATTCTCCTGCAGAATGGATCAGCATCAGGAGAAGAGACGTCCAATCCAGGAACGCCTTGGCAGTGAAGCGGCTGATCGTTGCAAAGAATCCCGTCCGTCCCGTCAGAGTGATGACCTAAGGCACAATCTCTCACGAAGCAAACCGTAAGAAAAAATTATCAAGCTAGCTGCTTACAAAACTGCAAAAACATTGATCCATTCATTGATACGTCAACATCTAATTTTTGGCGACAACGCGGACTGATTAAAAACCAACCAGTGATAATCTAGTGCATGTATATCTATTTCACCCAGTCCACTGGCTAACTGATTTGCAAATGAGACTAAAAGTCCCAACAATAACTAATACTACGACCATGACCCTGAGCATTGGTTGTGTGATCAATGCTTGATCAGTGCCAAGGCTGTTCCAGCAGTTTTGGACTGTATCAAATGAATTATTTGGGGTGGGTGATATAAGAACTGTGTGTGGGGTTTCGTTGGGTCCTTTCACTTCCTCATCATTGTTGACTCATCTATCCAAGCATAATGTAGTCCCAATGCTTCTGTCTATATTGCGAATGTCATCAAGTGAGACATGTGCTAAATAGCAATCTCAATCAAATGGCAATACTTGTTATTCTCTATTAGCTTCAATGCGAGGCCCGCTGTGGAGCTGATATTTATCTGGCTGTAGATCATCCAGAGTGGAACCAGTTGTAAGGGATTATGGTCATAAATCGTTATCAAGCGGGGCTAAGGGAAAGGAACGCACACCAGACTTCTCTCGTCGACCCGATAAAGGTGTAGTGGATCACACCAGTCTCGACCCAACCATTACACCTAAAGGCAAATACTTCACGGTGAGTTTATCCCACACATCAGAAACACAAAAACAAAATGCCAAACCCAGGACTTTATACATACCTACATGACCATCCGCCATTTGTCTCTACGTTTCTGACGTTATAATGGTTGCTTTGTCACAGCATTGGTTTTGCGGTTGACAACCATAAAGCATAAACAAGGAGAAAAATATGGTACTCAATTTATACGAGACATTTCTCAATGTCAAAATGAAACCTAAATAGCCACCCGGAGTTTTTTTGGCGGGGTAGATATCTTCTGAATTGACGGTGAGAGTTGAATGCTAAACACTGTTTTGAAAGCAATATATATATTAAGTCCGTGACGTTTCCACTAGCTCAGCCCCTCTGTAACTTCTTCTATTCCTTCTCCTTCTTGCTTATGTCAAGCTCTTTAACAACTGATATAGCTGTCTCCTTCAGTATGGTGGGGTGACTGTCTTGTTACTTGCAGCATGATGACAGAGATGAGCGAGACTTTGGTCGCGGAGGATTGAGGAGTGGTTGGAGAGGCGGGCCGAGGGGAGGGTGGAGAATAAACAATAGATATACTCCAGGATACAGGGGAGGACATTATGGAGGGAGAAACAGAAGAGATGATCGCAATAACAGAGATTACAGTAAGTTACAAATAATTCCACTCAGTTGTAGAGAACCTATTGGTAAAGACCCTTAGTAGTTCACCAGTTATGGACTAGTATGAAACACCACCAGCGATTCAGTGTAAATGCTCCACCTCAAAAGGGGGATTCTTTGTTTGGAGGAAGAATTACTGTGAGCATCACACCTACCCCCCCCCATCCGGAGCCTGTCATCACTGGGGTTTGGGTTCTGGCGACTTTAACTCCAGTGTGTCAACCACTGAACCATCCCGCTATTCAACTGAAAAAAACTAATAGTTCCTAAAATCATAGGCCCCCCGGTTGTTTTTTTTACCCTGAACACCATGGGTGTGTATCTGTACGAAGAGTGAAGGGGAGAAACATTGCTATTCGTGACCTTTAATAAAGAAATGTTTGCGTTAAGCCTCTGGTTAAAAAACCTATTGTTGTAAATTGTTTTCATAGAGCGAAAACACGAGGATTTCCCATGGAAGCACGATAAGTTTGATGAGATAGAGAATGAACTGGAGAGAAAGGCAGAACCAAGCAGCACCACTATTGAGTAGAGAGAGTATATTCAATATGGATAGATCTCTCGCCACAGCAGTCGCTTCATGGACTAATAGTGGGAAGAATTTTATTTACCACATTTGTAGGTAAAAACAATGCATCAGCCACCAAATATTTTAATCAGTTGTGGACACTGCGGTTGCAAACCAATGATGGTTTTCAGGAAGATGTTGGTCAAACTTTTTGGTTGATCTTTGGGCTCAGTTATGTATAAAATTGCACGGTGATGTCAGGTGTAAATATGAATAAAACTCAGAATCAGGTGATTGATAATGACTCGTCAACTCCCGAAAGCCTCTAAAGCAGAACATTGGCTGCCTCTCTAGACTTTTTCAGAGACCTGGCCTCCGGGCTTTATTTATAAATCCAGTTTGCACAATATTTATAAGTATTCACAGCTTCCACGATATAGCGATCATTAGGCAAATAAAATAGAGCTAATGCATATTCTGCAGTGTGTACTGGTATGTGGAAACCCTTTTTATACAAACGAACAACCTCTCAAATGATATCTTGCTGTGCAGAGTTGCCCCCACTCTAGAATAATTAGCCGTAACCTGGTTAATACTAGGCTAATTCGATTTGTCAGTTATTTTTGTTACTCAATAACGTGTAGTTTTTTTAAGGTAACCAGAGAAAATTGAATAGTTACAAGAAGAAGCCGCATCAAAATCAAATGCCGAAACCATGGAACAACTTACTCCGTGGCTGAAACGGTGATTTCTCTCATCGTGCGTTTACGGTGGTGATGTTGATATGACTATAATAAGAATTATAGCGCCTTGCGAGGACTATTCTTAGTTATAGGGGATCCGTGGGTTAGGAGAGGATAACTCTACGGTAAGCTAAATCCAATTATGAAGATTAGCTGTGAACCAGGAGAGACAAGCCAATGAATCCTGATTGGCTGAATGTAAACTCAGCCAAACAGGAACTATAAAAGAGAGGGTATGAAAGAGAGGGTATGAAAGAGAGGGTATGAAAGAGAGGGTATGAGAGAATGGAGAGAATGGTGCGAGAGTGACTGGAAAAAAACTAAACTACATACATAGCGAGACTGCCGGCTATATGTAGAGGAACATGACGAGCTCTATGACGGACTAAGACAGTTAGATAATGAGTGAGGACTCACAACTATAACCTATCGGTTGTAGGAGACAGGACGACAACGGTGTATTGTAAGGAGATCCCT
>Ga0224501_10005343_pt1 | contig 10123 bp, 10 predicted proteins | sample SF_Oct11_sed_USG_4_FD_169105 | JGI IMG/M metagenome (GOLD analysis project Ga0224501, IMG submission 169105) | Sediment microbial communities from San Francisco Bay, California, United States - SF_Oct11_sed_USGS_8_1 | ecosystem: Environmental > Aquatic > Marine > Sediment | place: USA...
TACCAGCATAAGCATCGTCGACCTTCATCATAGCAGCGAATTGGTTGTCACTCATGGCATTTGTGCCGCTGTCAGTAAGCATATCAAGAAACATGTCCTTGGTTTTAAGCTGGAATGTATTATAACCAGCCTCCTCTATAGCCTTAAGCCGCTGTTTCACTGGTGGCAACCAGATTTTTTGCACCATCCGCGCTTTATGCGTCTCAATGGGTATTTCTTTACCAGAAGAGAGTTTTATGGACATTACACAAGCCTCATGAGAGTTGCTGTTATCGGATGTGCGTTTTTATATTTCTTTCGGTCGTGGCTCACTTCACTCAACACTGTTTCGATTCTTGACCAAAACTTATATGTAAAGGACTAGAGATGAAAGTTTTCTCCATGATTGGGAGAGAACTTTATTGCCCGATTTGCGTGTGTTGTTGCAAGACGAGCTTGGGAAGCGAGTGCTGTTACTTGGTAATGAAGCCATTGCTAGAGGGATTCTAGAGGCTGGCATAAGTGTAGTAACAACATATCCTGGTACACCAGCGTCGGAGATAGGTGACTCTATCTCGGCAATTGCAGCTGAAGCTGGTTTATATATGGAGTATTCTACCAATGAAATTGTCGCTGTGGAGGTTGCCGCTGGGGCTGCAAACTGTGGAGTCAGAGCCCTCACAGCTATGAAGCACGTTGGGTTAAATGTGGCTTCGGATTTAGTTATGACATTGGCTTATGCTGGTGTAAGGGGCGGTTTTGTTATAGTTACTGCGGATGATCCAGAATGTCATAGTTCACAAAACGAGCAAGATAACCGCTTTTATGCTTTATTTTCGAATCTGCCGTGCCTAGAGCCTTCCAATTCTCAAGAAGCAAAAGACATGACAATTTCAGCGATTAAAATCTCTGAAAAACTAGAACTACCAGTACTGCTGAGAACTACAACGCGTATAGGCCACACTCGCGGACCAGTAGTATATGGCAGACTTACAAAACCAAATTTAAAGGGCGAATTCATTAGAGATGTAAAACGTTTAGTAATGGTTCCAGCGAACTCCAGACCAAAGCACCCTGTGCTTTTGAAAAGTTTGGAGAAGGCTAAAGAAATCAGCGAAAAATCATCTTACAACAGGGTTAAGCATAAAGGAAAAAGCAAGGAGTTTGGTGTAATTTCCTCGAGTTCAGCTTATAACTACGCAGTTGAGGCAGCAGATTTGTTAGACTTGGATGTTAGCATTCTGAAGCTTGGCATGACGCATCCACTTCCGGAAAAAATGATTGGGGAATTTCTGAAAAGACATGAAAAAATCATCATTGTTGAAGAACTCGAACCTTACCTGGAAATGCAGATCAAGGCCATAGCCAAGGATTATGCGCCGAACGTTAAAATATATGGAAAAATGAAGAAGTCATATTTCCCAAGGGACGGGGAGTTTTCAACTCGCACGGTTGCAACAGGTTTAGTCAAGATAACTAGTAAAAAATTGCCAATAAACTTTGGAAAGATTGATGAAAGATACGCTGAAGTTGCCCTGGGTTTGCCCCCAAGACCACCCACATTGTGTGCTGGATGTCCACATAGAGCATCTTTCTACGTTATGAAAAAGGCTACAGGTGAAAAAGCGATCTGTCCGACCGATATAGGTTGTTATGCTTTAGGAATTGCTCCGCCATTGAACGTTGGCGACATAATGATATGCATGGGTGCGAGCATAGGCATTGCCCAAGGTATTGGCAAGGTAACAAGCGCAAGCGCCATCGCAATTATTGGGGACTCGACATTTTTCCACGCAGGAATCCCTGGACTCATAAATGCTGTTTATAACAATCACAAAATCACTGTAGCCGTTTTAGACAACCTCACAACAGCGATGACTGGGCATCAACCCCATCCGGGAACCGGTAAGACTGGGATGAGAACATATACTAAGAAGATTCTTATCGAAGACATCGCTAGGGCTTGCGGCGTTGAGTACGTCGAAGTAGTTGACCCTTTCAAAATCAAAGAAGCTACGAAAACTTTGAAGGAAGCCCTAAGAACACATGGGCCATCAGTCATCGTTTTTCGTCAACCATGCGCGCTTCTTATCTCAAGGGAAAAACGTAGAAAAGGTGAAAAAACCGTTCCTGCCAAAATCTCGGAAAAGTGTACAAATTGTCAAGTGTGCATAAAGGCGTTTGGATGTCCCGCTCTTTATGTTATGAACGACCGCGTAATGGTTAATGAAACGCTTTGTACAGGGTGCATGGTATGTGCGGCTATTTGTCCTTATGATGCAATCGAAGCAGGAGACATCACGTAATGAATGACTGCAACATAGTTTTGGCTGGAGTCGGTGGCCAAGGTATATTGTTAGCAGCCAACATTCTTGGGTCTGCCGCTGTGAAAGAGGGCTTCAACGTGAGAGTTAGCGAAATTCATGGGATGGCTCAGCGCGGAGGCGCCGTGGTTTGCCACGTAAGGATCGGTGAGGGGGTTAATGCACCAACCGCCGTGGAAGGTAAGGCAGACGTGATTGTCGGACTTGAACCTGTTGAAGCGCTTCGCAACATTAAATTCGCTTCTAGTCAAACGTGGGTTCTCTTAAATACTGAGCCAATAATACCTAGCATAGTTTCGTTGGGAAACACAGCTTACCCAAGTTTGCAAAACATAATAGAAAAAATCCGTTTATTCGCAGAAAAGATTGTTCCGATCGATGCTGCTGATCTGGCTAGAAAAGCCGGGAGCGTTATAGCTCAAAACACAGTTATGCTAGGCGCTTTGGTTGCAACAGAGAAGTTGCCAATGCGAGTGGAAACGATGAAGAATATTATCCGAGAATTGGTTCCACTAAGATATGTGAAAATGAATCATGAAGCATTTGAGCTGGGATACTATGCTTTACGAAATAGTTATGAAAAAAGACGAGACGAATTAGATACGTAGTGTCTTTTAGAAGAGGTATTCTTTTTCCATCCACTCAGGGAACCATTTGTAGTAGTCTAACGGCTTTGCTTTTCGCAGTCCTTCACACGTTACTTTCGCCAAGTCGATTGTACCGCGTCTACTCTTGTACAGCTTTAGGAAGCCTTTCTCTTCCAGTGATGTTAGTAGCTTGTCCAATTTTTCATCATCGACATCCTTCAGTCTTTCTTTAACGTCGTCACGGCTCATGTGTAAGCCTGGGTTTTACCCTGTAATCTTCTGCGAGTATTTCAAGCAATGTGTTCTCACTGACTTGATCATTTCTTACACCATCGATGTATCAAATGCACTTGTTTGACCCTTAAGACTTGTGAGTTGATCATTGACCTTTCAGAATAGCCTTTAACAGATTGCGGTATATTTGCATGTCCGAAGCGTTTACGATGGGGATTCGGACCCCTTTCTGTACCTCAAAGACTTTGGTGTATTTTGGAAAGCTCGTATAGCAGACTTGGCTTATTGGAAACGCCTTTCTTTTTATCTCGTGTTCGAAGGATTTTTCATACACCTCTACACAGAGGAGGTAACCATCAACCCACAAGAGGCGGTTGATTCCGTAAGTTGTAGCACACCAAGCGAGATTTTCGAGAGATCGTTTGTCTACGCCTAAAACAATGATCTTTTTTGTTGGAACAATTTTTACTTCCATGCTGAATTCACTCCTTGTATCGTATATGCAATACCTGTTTGACTTTCTCAGTGATTTTAGGTCCGAGACCATGGACATCTTTAGCCCATTGATCTACGTTTATCAGAGCGTTCATGGGGGTTTGGTATGAGCGGAGGAGAGCAATTGTTTTTTCTCGTCCGATTTTTGGGAGGCTGGCTATGAAGAATATTTGAGCTTCAGCTAATGTTTCGTGTTTCTTGAACGGGTGTACAATGGGTATTCTTTTTTCGACTATTTGTTCTTGTCTGGCAGCTGTGTATAGGAAGTCTATGGTTTCTTTGTAGTTAGTCGTGTGTATCATGCAGATTCCTTGTTTTGCGAGGGCGAACATTGCTCCCCACACTGAGGCTGGTTGGATTTTGCTGAATTTGTAGATTATGGGGAGGTATCCTTCTATGAGGATGAAGGGTTTTGGGTAGGCTTCTTTTAGTCTGAATAATTGTTCGAATAGGTATCTTCGTGTGAGTGTATAGACGAAGTCGTGTACGGTCTTTCTTTCGATGGCACATTGGTCGGATATGATGTAGTCGCCTTTCTGTAGGGTTTCTGTTCTGATGTTAGCGCCGTGTTCTTTTAGACCTTTGATGATTTTTGTGGCTGTGGATGCTTCGCGGTTGTCTACAATGATTGTGGGTTGTGTTTGTTTGTCTTGCGGTTTGATGTATGGTATGAGAGTTTCTGTTCCAGACATATTTTTCACTTTTGCCGGTGTGTGGTTTATTATTTGATGTGTTTATTTAATATGTTATTTTAACTACAGTTGTTGTGAAATTGAGTATTGCAGTTTCAGCAAACATTCTCCTTCTATGTCCATGAATCCACTAATCAGGCAAAACACAAGTTGAAGCTTGGATGTGGAAAATCATAGTCGTTATAAATCTCTAAAATAAACAGTCCATTCCTCAACAATGTTTAAATACGCCCTCCCAACCCAAAACGTTTGTTAAGGTGGCACGTAGTTGAGCAAGACACAGGAAATCAAACTATTCGGAAAATGGAGTTTTGACGGAATCAAGGTAGAAAATCCCGGCCTCAAACGCTATGTCACCCTCAAACCTGTTTATGTCCCTCACAGCATGGGACGGCATGAACACGGAAGATTTCGCAAGGGCGAAGTCAACATCGTGGAGAGGTTTTTGAACAATCTCATGCGGCCAGGAATGACCGCTGGGAAAAAGGCAAGAGCTGTTAATGTGCTGAGAAATGCTTTCGAAATTATTCATCTTCGCACTGGACAAAATCCTATACAAATTCTTGTGAGCGCTGTTGAAAATTCAGCGCCTTGCGAGGACACTACTAGGATCGGTTATGGTGGTGTGACTTATCACATGGCAGTGGACATCTCGCCTCAGAGACGAGTGGACTTGGCTCTACGTTTTCTTTCGGAAGGCGCCAGAAAAGCAACGTTTGGTAACCCCCGCCCCCTCGAAGAGTGGCTTGCAGAAGAGCTGGTCTTGGCGGCAAACAATGATTCGAAGAGTAAAGGAGTGGCAAAACGTCACGAGGTGGAAAGAGTGGCGTTGTCGTCTCGTTAAAGCAAGGTTTCGAAATTTTATTTTATGTGTATCTCTACGATGTCCCCATCTTCTAAGGGAAATGTTAAGCCTACCCTCTGTGGACTGAAGGGAAAGCGTCTTTTTGATGTTGAAATCTTGTTTACACCTTTACGTTTTTCAGATGGTTTAGCCCACACCTTTGCATAACTGAATTGTTCGTAGAAGTCGCTGTGTATTTGTTTTGCCAAATCTTGAACCATGGCTCCCTTTTTGAGGATGAACGGCCTTGAGGAATGCTCTCTCTTGTTCGGCTCCTTCGTGTAGACACGGATTATGTTTAACGCTCTGAATAGTTCTATTCCCAATTTTTTTAGGCCATTTTGGTTTTTGCAGGAAATCAGGATGCTTCTTGTCTGATTACCTACGAGACTGCTAAGTTTCTTCATTTTTCTCATTGCGCTAGGAGCATCCGCTTTGTTGGCAACGATTATTGCAGGTCGGTACACCGTGCTTTCGAAAACAGCGTCTTCTACATCATTTAGGGTTGTTTCGCCATAGATTTTCACTGTTCCGTCTGAGATTCGGTAGCTTTTCAATAATTGTTCCACGTCTTTTACGGTGCAATCGGTTAGTCGGCCTAGCACAAGGATTTTGAGACCCATGCCCGCGTGTTTTCGTTCAATGTCTACTCGTGTGCGAGGCTTTTGAATGAGAATTTTTGCTTTTTCTAGTTCACTTAAAATCAGAGACAGTTGTTCACTGGGGTTTTGTGACAGGTCAACCATTAGAATTAGTCCGTCGGCGTTGCGAGCTAGTGCTAGCGTCTGTAGACCCCATGCTTCGCCGTCGGCTGAACCTTCTATTAATGGTGGGGCTTCAACTATCTGAAATTGTAGATTTTCATATTGAAACATTCCTGGCACTGGTTCTAGTGTCGTAAATGGATAACTTGAAACCGCAACTTTCGCATTCGTGATCGAAGCCAACAAGCTGCTTCGACCCACGTTCGTTGGACCCAAAACTACAATTTGCGCTGCGCCTTCTTTCTCTATGAAGAATTTTGGTCCACCCTTCCCAATTCTTCTCTGCTTTCTTCCTTCGATTTCTCTTCGCAGAGTGGAAATTTGGCGTTTTGCTTGAGCGCGGAGGCGGGCTGTGCCTTTGTGTTTCGGAACTAAACTCAGAAACTCTTTCAGTGCTTGAAGCTTTTCTTGAGCTGTCCTCGCTGATGAAACTTCACTCCATTTATGCTTCGCCTCCGCAGGAAGGTTCGCTGGCATAACACAACCGCATCCACGCCTATAGATCAGCGTGATGACGCTAATATCTTTTTGAACACATCGCCTAACGAAAAATAAGGCAACGACGTCATGTAAGACAAGCCTCAACATTAATACTTGAAGATGAAGGATGCATTGTCGCGTCGGTAGACGTTGGCGGAAAAACCATTTAAAAAAGTTGCGGAATTCATTGAAACACGTCTAACGAACCAGAAACATAGAGAGGAACGCCTTTTACACAAACGCGCTGAGACAACTTTTTGCCTAAACTAGAATTTTTCGTTCGTGTATGAAGCCGAGGATGTAGAGCGTTTTAGTCAGTTTTCAACTGTGACCCATTCTATTAACCTTCCTCAAAAACTATTTCTATTCAAAAACTTTATCTAATGGAACAGACAGTCTCTACTAACGAATTTCACTACAACTAAAGGAAAATAAGCAAAAAATAAAATTTGGAGAAAACGGAAATGAGCAAAACCGAAAAACCCCATCTAAACCTCATAGTCATCGGACACGTAGACCACGGAAAATCCACAACGGTAGGACACCTCTTCTCCCTCACCGGAACCGTTGACGAACGAACCGCGAAATCATATGAAGAAGAAGCGAAAAAACTAGGCAAGGAAACCTTCAAATTCGCTTGGGTTCTCGACAAACTGAAAGAAGAACGAGAACGGGGACTAACCATTGATCTCGCTTTCCTAAAATTCGAAACGCCAAAGTACTTCTTCACCGTTATCGACGCGCCCGGACACCGAGACTTCGTAAAAAACATGATCACAGGAGCCAGCCAAGCCGACGCAGCTTTCCTCTTTGTCTCCGCAAAACGAGGAGAATTCGAAGCGGGAATCGGCACAGGCGGACAAACCAGAGAACATGCTTTCCTCGCTTTCACGCTGGGAATAAGCCAGCTGGTTGTAGCCATCAACAAGATGGATGATGCATCAGTAAACTGGAGCCAAGAGAGATACGAGGAGATCAAGAATGAAATTTCTAGAATGCTCAAGATAGTCGGATTCAAAGTTGAGAAGATTCCGTTTGTACCCACCTCTGGGTGGACCGGCGACAACCTAGTTAAACCCAGCGAAAAAATGCCATGGTACAAGGGTCCAACGCTCTTTGGCGCTCTTGACAACTTCGAAGTGCCTCCAAAGCCTATTAAGAAACCACTCCGCCTTCCAGTGCAAGACGTTTACACAATCACTGGAGTTGGAACAGTCCCTGTTGGAAGAGTAGAGACCGGCGTGTTGAAAGAAGGCGACACGCTTGTATTCATGCCATCGAATGTCAAGGGAGAAGTCAAATCCATCGAAACACACCACGTTAGGATGCCAAAGGCTGAACCTGGCGACAACATAGGATTCAATCTCCGAGGTATAGCTCAAAAGGACATCCGAAGAGGAGACGTAGGTGGACATCCTGACAAGCCCCCAACAGTTGCCAAAGAATTTATTGGACAAATAATAGTCATTTACCATCCAACAGCTATTGCCGCCGGATATTCTCCAGTGTTACACTCTCACACCAGTCAGGTTGCATGCCGATTTGTAGAGTTGATTAAGAAACTAGACCCGCGTACTGGACAGACTGTCGAGGAAAAGCCAGCTTTCTTGAAGACGGGAGACGGTGCAGTCGTTCGATTTGAACCGCTTCATCCAATAGCCGTTGAAGCTTACTCTGATTTTCCTGAACTTGGACGATTTGCGGTACGTGACATGGGAACTACTGTCGCCGCTGGAGTGATCAAAGAAATCACCAAGAAAGGATAAGTTAAGCGCTATCGACTCTAAAGCCCTTTTTTTTCTTTTTGTTTTTTCAGAAATCCTGCTATAATACCTGAAAGATTTCAGATAGACTACGATTTAAAAGCAGAAGAACACCTTGTATAACACATAACATTCCAATGGTGATTGCTACAAATCTAAATGATAGAATTGTTCCGACGAATGTTAGCAAGTCCTCAACGAATCTGAAGAGAAGATACGTAAACAGTGCTGGAACAAGGAAAATTGCGGCGTATATCCATTTTGATTCAATGCCGAAAAAACTTGGCGGCAAAGGGTTGAGCAACATGACATAACCTAGACACAAGCAGCCCACTGTTAGCCCGATGAGTGACGCCCAACGAATATCCTTGATAGGCTTTAGAAACAGTGCTATTCCAGTGACGATCAAGAGGGTTTGCGTGACTGAATCCCGACCTTGCACAGCCCAGACAACTATTCCTGTGGCCATTAAGAGGATTCCTATGATAAAACCAAGACCGGATATGATTTTTACGAGCCAGCGCAGTGGCTTTCCAATGATAGGCGTGCGCCTCACCAGCTTTTCTAGTAGCCAAGAACTTGCGGCGATACCCCCTACAATTAGAATGTAAGGCGCATTATTCACTAACAATTCACGCCACAATTTATCACTTCGCAATTAGATTTCAGGTTTTGCTAATAAAAACTTAATCTTTTATTTTCTCTCTCGAACACACACTTGAGGGGGCTTCGCCCCCCCAAACCCTACTAGCTAGATGTTTGAACGCTTTGTCATTTACCAATGAAAGTTACACTGAAAATGATTTAAGTCAGCGCAAGGAGAGATTTAAAACAAAGGGTGTTTCAAATGTTTGTTGGAGAAAAAACTTGGGTATTTTGGGTTGGGCTCATTATCTTAGCGTTAGCTTCGGTAGCTCTCTTTACAATAGTCTGGTTTAACGCAGTTAATACCATTTACTATAAGCCTGCTGTTGAATATCAAGTTCCCTTCATTGTTGGAACAGTTGTTTTCATATTAATAGGATTATACATGATGACTTCAGGTGTAAGAAAGAAAACATAGAGTCCAAAACCAAACAAAAAAATGGTGAATAAAAACAGGTCGCCTAACTCTTTCATATATCCTACTGTTCATTTCTGTTCTACTTCAGAAGAAGTACACTTTTTTCCATTCTATAGAAAAACGTTGAATTCCAATGTTAAACAGTAGAATCTACAAATCCAATATTCCATGGTTCACTTTGGAAAATATATAGAAAGGTGGATGAGAAGTGGAAAAGTGCCTATGCGTGCACACCGGTTCAGAACTATCTGTGAAACGCATTTACTTTTGGGTTAGAGACCGTAGTAAGAGTGATTCATGCGTGTGCAGCGTGCAATTTTACCATTCTATCAAAAATCCAGTAACTGTATCATTATAGGTTCTGCCATTATATCGTGGGGCATATCTTGTTCGGTCCCAATATGGTTGTCCAATAGTTAACGGTACTACCTCGTCTAATTGAGGTTCAACAAAAATCAACCCACGATCTGTAGTGTTGAAACAGTTCAACGCATGACTCCAATCAGCGAAGAACGCCCGAACATGTCCACATCTGTAACCTGCTTTGAGAGCGTTGCTTCTAAACTCTGTTGCATAATTTGCGCAGGTGTATTCTTGGTCTTTATACGGATTCTTATCGGTCTGATCTGATTCAATGAACTGCAAGGTTTCCTGGTAAGTTGGATCCCTCAGTTCTCTGCCACCAGAAGTACAGCTCATATGAACTGTGACTGCACTTAGAAAAGTCAAGACCATACAGAACGCCAGGATGCGGGATAAATGTCTCCTGAACTTTGGCATTTTCCCTTCCACGACTTTTTTCTTTCGACGCCAATATTTCAGTTCTTGACATCGGTGGTTTTCTGGACTCACATGTTCAGAGCAAAATGCTCCCCGACAAAAGCAGCATCCAAATGGA
>Ga0224501_10005344_pt1 | contig 10123 bp, 6 predicted proteins | sample SF_Oct11_sed_USG_4_FD_169105 | JGI IMG/M metagenome (GOLD analysis project Ga0224501, IMG submission 169105) | Sediment microbial communities from San Francisco Bay, California, United States - SF_Oct11_sed_USGS_8_1 | ecosystem: Environmental > Aquatic > Marine > Sediment | place: USA...
TGAAAAAAAGTTAAAAACGGGATAATGCGGTACATCATTCCGTTGATCATGGTTACGGCAAAGCCGTAAAGATAGAGAATGGCGCCTGTCATTCCGGAATGGAAAAAAAATAACAGGACAGATATGATAAGAAAGGCGAAGGCTGACTGGAAAAACGGGAGCGCGCTTTCTTTGATTTTCCTTTTTCGTCTGTAAAATAAAATCAGTGTAAAAACTGAAAATGTCGCTGTTAAAAATGCAGTCAGATATAAGAGAGATTCAGAGAGAATTCCCGGGCTGGCTGTTCCTGTCAGGACGCTCCAGAAAATTAAAAGCAGAAAAAAAACCGGCAGGAATGTCCGTTTTATGATGGAAGCCAGAGGCGGAGCAATGTAGAACATCGGGAAAACCTGATAGCTGACGCCGAAAATTAAGATCCCCGCCCATCCCAGAAGAGCCCATGCAATATGAATGTCTGCAAGACTGTGGATTTGAAACGGAAGTTGGCTTCCGATCCGGTTCAGTCCAAGAAAAAGCCCGCTTGTGATAACGATGAAAAGAGAAATCAGCGAAAGGGTCATGGCCGTAATGGTATCATTTCTATGTTCGGTTTTAAAGATCAGAGATGCTGTATAGATAAAAAAATAAAGCAAGGCGGAAAAAACGGCTGATAATGCTGCTACAAAAAGCGAAAAGTTATTTAAAAAAAAGGATGAAACAAACAGAAACGTGCCGCTTACAAGAAGGATATGGATGATCATTGCAAACAGAAGAGGCCGTTTGACAGTTTTTCCTGCAAGAACGGGCAGCATCTGCATCATGGCTCCCACGACAGACATGGCAATGAACCCCAGCGTTAAAAGATGCGTTGTTCCGATGCTTTCGCTGTACCATCGCGATGAGAGAATTTCCGGACGGATCAGAAGCCCGATTCCTGCAAGAATTCCGAAAACCGGCGCCGTTAAAAAAAAGCGAAGGGGCGCTGTAAACGGCGGCGCCTGGTCGAGGCTCAGTCCTTCCTGCATAGGCCTTCCTGAAATCTGGCAAGAATTTCCGAAGAGCTGTTTTGCAGCAGATTTTGCGCCATCGGGTAAAGGATCTGTTCTTCTTTAATGTTGTGCTGCTGGATCATGATGTTTAAGGTTTCGCACAGAGAAAGAAACTCTTCTGTATCAGTTTTTACGCATTCTTCCATGCGTCCAAAAAGATTCCGCATCTGTTCATGTTCCATTTTCATTACCATGATAGGACCGGCTTCCGAGCCTGTAATTTGGACCATTGCGGGAAAAAGAATCTTTTCTTCCAGGCAGAAATGGTGTTCCATTTCTTCATGAAATTTGCCGTACAGTTCCGGCAGATTTGACGATCTGGATGATGCGCTTTCTTCCATCTTTGCAAAAGATTGATCACAGTTTCGATGGTCTTCTGTTAAAAATGACAGGATTGAACTCAAAATATTCTCCTTATGTTTTTATTCAGGATAACGCTATCCGGAATAAAATTCTTCTGTCAATTTCTTTATTCAAGAATTTCCAGAAAACTGTCTATATCTTTATGGGTGCCGAAGAGAATCAGGGTGTCATTTTCCTCAAGAATGGTTTCGGCAAGGGGGACTCCCAGGATTTTTTCCTGATTTCGATTTCCTTTTTGTCTGCGGAGAATGGTCACCACATTCAGGCGGTAATCTTCTTTTAAACGCGAATTTTGCAGGGTTTTTCCTGCAAACACTCCCGGCAGGATGACTTCTGCAATTCTGTATTCATCGGAAATGATTGCCGACATGCGTATGCTGCGATGACTGAATTCTTCCGACATATTCAATGCGGCTTTTTCTTCTGGATTAAAAACTCTATCAATTCCCATCATTTTCAAAATCCGCACGTCCAGATCGTTCCTGTAGCGTACAATGATGTCTTTTGCACCCATTCTTTTCAGGATATCGGACGTTACAAGAATAACTTCCAGATTTTCCGCCGATGCAATGATCACAGAGTCCATATCTTCCAGTCCCTGAGCAATCATAGCTTTTTCGTCTGTGGAATCCAGGCAGACAGCGGTTGTTGAAACATCTGCTGCATCCTCAATGACATCCATATTTTTATCTATGGCAATTACTTCATGACCTTCGTGATGAAGCTGTTTGACAAGTGCGAATCCAAATTCGCCCAGACCGATGACTGCAATCTTTTTTTTCATTTCATTAACCTGTGACAATATATTCTGATGGATACCTGTATGAAACGGGTTTTACTGCCGGGGCAAGCGCTGCAAGCACTGTCAGGATGCCCATCCTTCCGGCAAGCATGACTGCGCAGAGAATGAGCTTGGAAACGGTTCCGAGGGATTCTGTTATCCCTCGTGAAAGTCCGACCGTGCCGAATGCAGAAACCACTTCAAAAAGGATATCCATTAAAAGAAAATCTTCGAGCAGAACGAGAAAGAAAATTCCGGAAAAAATAATAAAAAGGGAAAGGACCAGAGTTGTAAAAGCTCTGGAAATGCTTTCTTGGGCGATGGTTCGTTGAAATATCATCAGAGTATCTTTTTTTCGAATCTGATTGACTGCATGGAGCATGGAGATAAAAAATGTGGATGTTTTAATTCCGCCTCCCGTTGAAGCAGGAGAGGCGCCAATCCACATAAAAAACAATGATGCAAATGCCATGGGAAGACCGATGGAAACGGTGCTGTGGATATTAAAACCGGCCGTCCGCATGGTTACGGAATAAAACAACGAATCAAAAAGAGAATCAAAAAAACTCAGCTCCGTAAGCGTATTTTTATTTTCAAGAAGGATGTATAAAACCGCCGCAATTGTATACAGCAGCAGATTTGTAAAAATAACAATTTTTACTGATGCGGAAAACCGGACGGATCTTCTGCGCAGATAAAAAACTTTTTTCAGAATTTGACTCAGGACAGGGAAACCAAGGCCTCCAAGAATGACAAGGAACAGAATTCCGGAAAGATACAGACGTTCTGCATATAGGTTCTGAAAATTCGCGCTGTACAGCGTGAATCCCGCATTGCAGAAAGCGGAAATGCTGTGAAATACGGAATAAAAAATTCTTTCCTTGTCCGGGACCGCCTCTGGTGAAATGGTAAAATACAGATACAAAGCTCCCAGAGCTTCAATGATCACTGTCATCAGCGCAATACTTCCGACAAGGCTTTTCACCCTCCCAATTGAATCTTCGCTTAAAAGATCCTTCATGATGAGCTGATTGGAGACGGAAGGCCGGCCTGTAAGATAAAAAGAGAAAAATGATGTCAGCGTCATCAAGCCCAAGCCTCCGATCTGGATGAGGACGAGAAGAATCATCTGTCCTGTCCTTGTAAAAGATTCCAGAACAGATACAGATGTCAGTCCGGTTACGCTCACTGCGCTGACAGCGGTAAACAGAATGTCAACCCAGGAAAGATCCCGCTGGGTGGATCGGGGCATTGACAGAAGAAAAAAACCGGCACAGACGATGATCAGAAAACTGAAAACAAAAACAAGGGGAGGCCGGATTCTGATAAAACTAGAAAATTGTGCATTTCGAATTAAATGAATGATATTGGAGATTAAAAAAAACATCTGCGAAATGGAAAGATAAAAAAGAACCAGGTCGTTTACCTGAATCGTATCTGAAAGATAATGAAAAATGTTTTTTTTAAAGATCCATTGGACGAGAACCGCTGCGATGATGATCATTTCAATTGCATGGCTTTTGAAATATTTTAGTTTCTCCTGGTGAGAAAAAACAAATGAGACCAGTTCAAATAAAATCAGATAAAAAATGACAATTACAGCAGCAGTTTTCAGTAATGGATTCCAGTCTTTCGGGTAATAATAGCCGTATTCCAAAACCAGAATGATTACGGACAGAACTCCAGAAAAAACAACCAGTCTTCTGCAGATGGTTCTCAAATAGAAATCATAAAAACGCCTGGCTTCAAGGTAATAATGGGAAATGCTTTTCTGAAAATCTCTGTTTCTTGAGGAATTCATCTGGCATCCTTCGGGAAGTTTCTAAGATTTTTTTTGATCAACCCGCTTTTTTTTTGCGGACTTCTTTGGTGATTTTTTTACTGAGGACTTTCCTGCCGAAGATTTTTTTTTCGCTGTTTTTTTTATCCGGGGCTGCTTTTTTGAAGATGCCTTTTTTTTCGTCTGAAGGGAAGTCTTTTTAGAAGACGATTTTTTCTTTGAAATCTTTTTTGTCTTTGGTATCTTTTTCCCGTAGGAAAGAAATCCAAGGTGATTTGCTATATGGTATGCATGAATTAAATCCCAGTCTTCGCGGCTGAGTTTGCCGTAAATGGGATGTTCTGAAAGATTTCCGCTGTAGTTTATGAATTCTCTAATCGAATTTTTCAAATTCGTCAATTCCATCGGTGCATCTGAAAAATTTTGGGACAAATCGAGGAAGCTGTTCCGAAAGCCTGAAGGCATGTATCCAATTTGTTTAATATTTTTTAATAAATTCGGTCCGACGCTTTTTCGTATAAAAGACGATCTACTTTCCGGGAAGCCTTTCATGCTTCCTTCAAGAAAAAAACGCAGATGACTCAGGATTTGTGAATAGCTCCATTCCCCGAGAGCGGTTACTTTCTCTGTTTTTTCAAGTTTTTCCAGTTCCTGAAGAGCTTCCTGTAGTGATTTCAGTCTAATTTTACCCATGAATCAACTGAATATTCAGGAAAAGTCGTCGCTGAAAGCAAAAATTCATTTTTCTTGAAATAAAATCATAAAGGTTCTAAAGTGACTTTAAATGCTTCTTGATAAGCTTCCTGGAATATCAATCTTAAATTCCTATCGAATCCTGGCCCGGACTGTTTCAGATAAAGTGAAACAACCTGACCAGGAACTGATCAGGAATGCTTTTAAATTTGCTCACAGAGCACATAAGGAACAGAAACGTTTATCCGGAGAGCCCTATATTACACACCCTCTTGCAGTTGCTCAGATCCTGGCAGAACAGAGCCTGGACAGCACAACTCTGGCTGCTGCGCTTCTCCACGACGTTGTGGAAGATACCCGTTTTGGCGAGTCTGCCGTAAGGGAAAGCTTCGGAGATGAAATCCTCGGACTGGTTAAAGCTGTAACAAAAATTTCGACAGTTAAAAAAGATACGGCAGCATTGAACCGGGAAAACCGTTTTGTTTTAAAAGAAAAAGAAGCTGCTGAAAATATCCGCCTGATGCTTCTTGCAACCGCAAAAGATGTCAGAGTCATATTGATCAAGCTTGCAGACAAGCTTCACAATATGCGCACTTTGAAATACCAGAAGCCTGAAAAAGTTGAAAGGATTGCAAGGGAAGTTCTCAATATCTATGCGCCCATTGCAGGGCGTCTGGGGATGTTCCGCATCAAATCAGAACTGGAAGATCTGGCATTTGAAAGCATCATGCCGGAAGAATACAAAACCATATCAGACAGCCTGAAGCAGTCACGCAGCGATCTCGAATCATTTTTAAATAAAGTAAAAAAGATTATTCAGCAGAGACTTCTGGAAATCAATATTAAAGCAGATGTAAAAGCAAGAGCAAAGCATATTTATTCCATTTATCAGAAAATGGAAATCAACGATAAAAAGCTTTCTGAAATCTATGATCTTCGCGGAATCCGGATTCTTGTAGACGATATGAAAGATACTTACGGCGCGCTGGGAATTGTGCATACTCTCTGGCCGCCCATCCCGGGCCGTTTCAAAGATTACATTGCAACGCCGAAATCCAACGGATACCAGAGCCTTCATACGACAATTGTGGCTCCAGACGGCAAGCCCCTGGAAATTCAAATCCGAACCCATGATATGGATGAAACAGCCGATCATGGAATTGCCGCTCACTGGATTTACAAGAGCGAAGTATCTTCGGCGCCCCCGGACGTTGAACGGATGAAATGGCTGAAACGCCTCTCCAAGATGGTGGACCCTTCCGAGGATACAGGCGAATTCATTCAGGGCCTGCATGATGAACTTACTCCCAATGAAGTTTATGTATTTTCACCGAAAGGCGATGTAATCGATCTTCCTGAAGGAGCTACAGTTCTGGATTTTGCCTTTCGCATTCATACCCAGGTCGGCCTCTGCTGCAGAGGCGCAAAAGTAAACGACAGAATGGTTCCTCTTCGGACAGAATTAAAGAGCGGCGATCGAGTTGAAGTGACAACAGATAAAAGTCCCAATCCTTCTGCAAACTGGCTGAGGTACTTGAAGTCTTCCAAGGCACGTCAGAAGCTCCGCCAGTATTTCCGTTCTTTAGAAGAAGATGAAATCAAAGCTGCATCGGCGTCCGATACTCAATCGCATCCTGCTCCCGCAGACGGGAAAAAAATTGAAAATCTGAAAGATTTTAAGGACCTTCGGATCCGCCGTAAAGAAACCCGCGATCCAACACGGGTGCCCATTGAAGTTGCCGGAGCAAAAGACATTCCTGTCCGTTATGCCGGATGCTGTTCCCCTGTTCCAGGAGACCGGATTGTGGGTTTCATAACAAGGGGCCGCGGCGTAACCGTGCATAAGGCCGACTGTCATCATATACCTTCTGATGATGACAATAAAGACAGAATCATATCGGTACGCTGGGAGGGGCTTACTGAAAAATATCCTGTAACTATCGAAGTTTATGCAAGAGACAGACAGGGGCTTTATCTGGATATGGTGGCCGGAATTACAAAGACCTATACAAATATTTTGAAGGCGGAAGCGGATATTCCCCGCAACGGCACAGATAATATGACGGCAAGGTTTCTGCTGGAAGTGGAACATGTGGACCACCTTCTGGAGATTATTGAAAGCCTGATGGGCGTGGACGGAGTCATTCGTGTGGAACGGATTCAGGAAAAAAAACAGGGCGGGGCGCACCTGTAAGCCGGATTCTGTCGAGGACCATCATTTATCTTAACTGCGTAATTACTTTCGCCGTTTTTTGCTCCCCACCCGCAGCCTCAGCCGGGCCGGCTTCAATCGGCTGCTTACTCGGGATTGCACCCATGAGGGTTTACCGTGCCGCAGACGTTGCCGTCTGCGCGGTGGGCTTTTACCCCGCCATTTCACCCTTACCCTTTCGGGCGGTATCTTTTCTGCTGCACTTTCCGTCACATGAATCTTTGGAAACATGCGCCCGGGAATTACCCGGTCATGCGCCCTTCGGTGTCCGGACTTTCCTCACTCCCGGTTTCCCGGGCCGCGCGATGATCCGGTGCGCCCCTGTGTCTTTATGCGGGGAGGCCTGAGATCTGAACAGTTTTTTTTATTTGCTTTTTGATTCTGCCAGTGTAAGGACTGGCGGCTGTTTAAAAAAATTTGAAAATAAATGATTGCATGAAAAATTGGGAATAGTATTTTCAGGGGATATCGTCTCACATCTATTTGGAAAAACCCAACGCAATGAAGTGATTTTTCACCGTAAGAAGAGCGATGATCGGTTCTGTATGGAATTAATATCGATTGTAATGATCGTTATTCTTTTAATAATAAGTAGAAGATAGTGCAGGATATACCCGGATGGAAATAATTTTTTTAATTTATGGTCTTGCTTTTCTTGTAATGGGTTTGGTGATTTTAATCCGTTATGAACATCAAAGCGATTTAGAACTGGGAAATATTCTGTGGCTTCTTGCATTGTTTGCATTCCTCCATGGAATTCTTGAATGGACAGATTTATGGAAAATTGTGCGGGGAACAAATCCATTTTTAAATTTTATTCAGCCGTTTTTGCTGCTGATTTCCTATCTCTTTCTGCTTGAGTTTGGAAGAAGATTCATTCTTATTGCAATTCCTGGCAGCAGTGATAATAAAATTTTAAGCCTTTTGTTCCATTATCTAACCTATATTCCTCTTGCAGGAATGATTGCGGCAACAGTTTTTGTTACAGACAGCTTCCTTTTGAATCTTTCTGTTGCGGCGCGATATTTTACAGGTTTTCCAGGAGCACTGTTAACAGGATTTGCTTTTCGTTATTACTGGCTTAACGTTATTAAAAATGAAATGCGTTTTTCAAACAACAGATTCATTCAGCTGGGTTTCCAGACTGCTGGCATATCTTTTTTCTTCTATAGCATATTAGGCGGACTGATTGTATCCAAAACAGAATGGTTTCCCGCTTCCCTTGTCAATCAGGATGAATTTTATCAATTCATTCAAGTTCCGGTTCAGCTTTTTCGCGCTGTTTCTGCAGTAAGCGCTACAATTGCCATAGGATTTATTTTAAAAATTTATCAGTATGAAAATATATTTCGTTTGAAACAAAATATTGAGTCCAAGGAACAGGCTTTATCAGAACTTCGCAAAATGAACCGGATGAATGAAATGATTCTGTGTTCTGCAGCGGAAGGGATTTTTGGAATTGATCTTGAGGGAAAAACCATCTTTATCAATAATGCCGCACTGCAAATTCTGAAGTTGACGAAGGAAGAAATTTCAGGAAAGCCTATCCATTCCATAATTCATAAATTTAAAAAAGACGGAAGCGAGTGTAGAGAGGAAGAATGCATTATTTTTATTACAAAAAAGAATCATGCCATACATAATGTGCCTGAAGATGTATTTTATCGAAGCGACAGCAGCAGTTTTCCTGTAAGCTATACAAGCGCGCCCATATGGGATGATGCAACTCTTATAGGCGTGGTTGTTGCCTTCCAGGATATTACGGAACGTTTGAAAGCAGAAGATGATCTCAAGTATCTGGCTTACTATGATTCCCTTACGCATCTTCCCAACAGGAGACTTCTCGGAGACAGAATCCATCATGCTCTTGCTTCAAGCGCGAGGAATCAAAAAATGGGTTCTCTTCTTTTTATCGATATTGATAATTTTAAAAAACTGAATGATTCTCTCGGACACAGTCTTGGTGATGAGCTTTTGCTTGCGGTGGCACAGCGCTTGAATGTTTCCGTCAGGGAAGGGGATTCTGTTTCCCGTTTCGGGAACGATGAATTTGTTGTGATGCTGGAAGATCTGAGCGAATCGAAAGAAGAATCGGCAGGGCAGGCACGCATCGTGGCGGAAAAAATACTGTCTGTCTTGAATGAGCCCTATCAGCTTTCCAGCTGCACGCATCACTGTACAAGCAGTATCGGCATAACGCTCTTTTCAGGCACAAATGAAACGCCTGATGAACTGCTGAAACAGGCTGATCTGGCCATGCATCAGGCGAAAGATACGGGAAAAAATTCAATCTGCTTTTTTGATCGAAATATGCAGGTTCATATAAATGAAAGAATTTCTCTGGAGTCAGATCTTCACCGCAGCCTTTCAAACAGGGATTTTAAAATATTATATCAGCCGCAGGTGGACCATAAAGGAAAAATTGTCGGAGTTGAAGCGCTGATTCGCTGGGAGGATAGAGTGAGAGGACTGGTATCTCCGAACGATTTCATTCCGCTTGCCGAAGATACAGGGCTGATCATCCCTATAGGAGCATATGTTCTTGAAGAAACCTGCAGGCAGCAGGTAATCTGGTCGCAAAACCCTGAACTTTCTCATGTAACCATTTCTGTTAATGTAAGCCTGAAGCAGTTCACTCATAAAGATTTCTCATCAAATTTTCTGGATATTATTCGAAAAACGGGAGCCGATCCTGAAAAAATTAAATTGGAGATTACCGAAAGTATCTTTATGGAAAATTATGAAAACGTAATTGAGAAAATGTCGTTTTTGAGAGAACATGGAATCGGTTTTTCTCTGGATGATTTCGGAACCGGTTACTCATCCCTTTCGCATATGAAACACCTGCCTCTGGATCAGATTAAAATTGATAAATCGTTTGTAAAAGATATCCTGACAGACAGCAACGATGATGCAATTATCAGAGCCATTATTACACTTGCAGAAACCATGAATTTGTCAGTAATTGCAGAAGGAGTTGAAAATTTTTCACAAAAAGAATTTCTCCAGAATGCAGGGTGCAGATTGTACCAGGGATATTTTTTTGGATATCCTGTAACTCCTGAGAAAATTGAACAATTCATGTCATGATTTTCTTCATCTTCTGCAGGAGGGATTCTCTACTGCAGAAGATGAAAAAGGAAAAGAACCTGCATTCTGAGTGAAATCATGAATTGAAAATTTATTTTCTAACGAATATAAATTTATCATCTGAGCAGAATAGCTGTATGATTTCATTTTCCGTCAGCAGGCCGGCCGCTGAATTC
>Ga0224501_10005345_pt1 | contig 10123 bp, 5 predicted proteins | sample SF_Oct11_sed_USG_4_FD_169105 | JGI IMG/M metagenome (GOLD analysis project Ga0224501, IMG submission 169105) | Sediment microbial communities from San Francisco Bay, California, United States - SF_Oct11_sed_USGS_8_1 | ecosystem: Environmental > Aquatic > Marine > Sediment | place: USA...
TGGTAGAATTGCTCCAATTATTCAGCCGTTTTGTGTGGCTTTTCTTTTAAGATGACCTTATCATTCCTTGCTCATCAGAAATCCTCTTAGGAATTCTCGAGTTATCAAATATTTCAAGGTAAAAACTCCGTCCTACCGAGAAAGAAGGCCCCACTGTCCAACAGCTAGCTGATACTACCTCAAACCTAACGAATTCGGACCTGCGCTCATCAAACCCTGTGTATTCTCTGGCCCGTAGATATCAATGTTTTTCCTTGTCGTAAATGATAACTGTCAAGTCATGATAGCTCAGTGGGAATTTAATAAATGAATCTCACTGTCTGGCTTCCTTGTGGCCCGGGTTCAATTCCCCGGCCATGGTAAGGGGTTTTTCAGGGATTTTCCCCTGGCTGATCACACTCTGCCAACCCGTTCGAGCCAGCGTGGCAGAAAATGGCTCAACCTCCCCTCAATGGCACCGCATAACCCACGGATATCAAGGAGAAAGGCCGAAATCCAACCATGGACAGACGATGGCGAAAACAAAAGTTAACTGTTACTAGTCACTAGGGGAGAAGTGAGAGGAGCTTGGTGGGTAGTACATTTGGCGTTGGATCAGGTGGCCCGAGTTCGATTTGTGCTTTCTCCCTCGTTGAACTCAGATCGAGACATCAAATAAAGGAAGTCCTCTATACGCAGAGTACCAAATCTAAGTGTCAAACCATGAACCGTGCTTAAAACAAACTCTTTGCGTGCTTAGTTACGCCGTACATGTAAAACGAGATCTTGTTTCATGTCTTGCCCGGTGTCTGGGGTTTGTAGCAATTACCCTGCTGAGTCTTATGATTCAGTGTTTCCAAGGGTGCATCACTAGGAGACCTTCCGCCTGCACCCGTGCGTCCCATAGATAAGGTAACTCTATGGAGTGGCGTCACCCTTTCACCCCGCTGATCTTATTTAATGGCACATGACTATTTCCGTCTCTTTGTAGTATTAACATTCGATGGTAGTATGCGAATAACTAATAGGAATTTCTCAGATGAGTATAAGGACCTGGAGAGCAATGAATCTATCGCACTCAAGAACAGCTTCTGTGGAGCGGTAAGTTCCTCGCTGACATCTCTCAATGTAAAGGAATTCTTTATCTCCAAATGCCAATTCTCTCGTCCTGTCCCTTCCTTTGGTTTGCCATAGACCCGGTTTTGGTCCATAAGCATCGCCTGATCATCATGGGATCGAAGGCATTTTTCTCCGCTCCTAACCAGTGCGATCCTCCCCTTCGCTCCTCTCAGACCGATGTGCGAGGCATCACCTGTGATAAGCCAGGAAAAATTTCCTTGAAATACTCTGCGATGGCCTTGAATTGAACCCCGGCCACGGAGAGTACAGACAGCGAGGTACCGTGGTACATTCTTTCTCCCTATCAGCCATCTCGACTGTCCCTTAGATTGAGATTGTTGACTCGTAGAGTGGGGACATGCCAGGGTCAGGGTAGTGGGGCCAGGATAGCTCAGTGGGTAAGAGGCAGGGTTGGAAATATCAAGTACAATTCGGTACTCGCTGGAGTTATTCCTTCCATTTTGTGGAACGAAGATGGTGTCAATTAGCTTATGAAGATTCAGTATCAAAATCAGCATCGGTTACTATCAGGATGCATTCGATACTCTTATTCTCACACTAACTGGCTCACCTACATTCAATGGTGATGAAGCTTGTTAGTACCCAACTAAAGCATCTAGCTACCAATACCAGCTAGTGAGTTAGTATTAGTTCTAGTAGCTATGAAGTTGGATCCACATCCCGGTTTTTGCGAGTTTAGGCAACTGTGTGACCTTAACCTCTATATTGAGTGGTGCTAAAACAGTGCAACTTATTAACTATGTTTGTCACCCTAGTTAGCGTAATTGTTTGCAAACACTAAATATTTTTTCTTTTTGTAATGAATTTGAAGCAAACAACTCCCAAATAAGAATCACTCAATGTCATTTTTTCTTATATTTCTCTTGAGTCTGGTGGTATTATCCACATCCCCTGTAGGTGTATCATGTAGCGAGTATCAGGTATTTGTGACTGATAGAGAAAAGCCAGTGTATCAAAATATTTGCAAAAAGGGAACTTTTCCAACCCTGGTAAGACAGCAGAGTTGCAATCTATGGGTAACTTAATAGTGCCCACTTTTGCTGCCACATTTGGCTAACGCGACGCTAATTTATTTTGTAGATGGAAAACGTATTTAACACTGACTACGCTAATGAATATAAAAACTGCACAGTAACAAACTTCACGTGAGTAGTCTACTAGTAGGCTAGTCACGCTCTAGCAATCCCGGTGGCAGGTTTTCTCACTGTTTGGTTTTCCCAGTTTACTGGTATGCACGCTGTGTACAGCCTCCCGGTAGAGCTTCCGAGGATTAACAACCAAATTTATTATTCAACTTTCAACCATTCCTACAACTGTGCTTATATGTTAGTCTCGCTTGATGAAATATCAGTTTAACCCATTTTTACTGTATCAACCATTGTCAATACTCATTTCATGTCTGCTCTATGCTATTTACCCGCTACCTAAAGATTTTTTACTAAGCCGCTAGCGCTTTCCGTCAGAATAACGTCATTAGATCATCGATTCCTACCGAGCGACCCGTCACAGAGACTATCTCTCTAGCAGTACGCAGGTAAGAGCATTGATTCTTCTCGCGTTGGTAGTAGTAGTAGTAGTAGTAGTAGTATTAGTAGTAGAGTAATGATTTCTGATTTCCTATCTGTTGCTAAAACTATGATTCTGACTGCGTCTGGTAATGCTGAGTAATGCCTGTCGGCCTTTTCCCCTATGATTTCACTTATGTAGTGATAACCGATGTACTAATAAAGTCGAAAACTGGCAACTTCTTTCTCTACATTGGCCTGCTCTTTTTGTCATTTTAGGCATGGGAGCATCATTGTGCACTTTGATCTACAGTGTACCCATGTTGTGAGTGTCGAGGAAGCAACTGCTGTGATAAACGCGAGCTTCTCGCAATATTTTGCCTTCGACCAACTGAGTCTTACCCATTTGGGCAAGCAGGCTTCTACCATGACCACACTCTCCACCACAATTTCACAATCTGCTTCATCTCTCTGGAGTTCAACGACGGAAGCTACTCCAGTCACTCAACCATCAACTTCTTTGACAACATCGGAAACGACGATTCCACCAACCCAATCAACTCCAGAATCAACCACTTCTACTACTACCAGGACCACCTCTACCATTCTTTCGACAACTACCACATCGACGTCAACTGTAACCACTTCCATGAAATTAAAGACAACAGAACAAGTGTCTGAGATGACAGAGCAACCTACTCCAGCGACGACGGAGTCTGATCATGGCTACAAGTGCCCTCCACATGAGGAATTCACCCGTATCAACTGCACGAGTGGCTCTTTTTGTGAGCATGGAAGAGTTCACCTCACCAACTGCCCGAGCGGCATGTACATCGACAACAGAGGTTCCTGCTTTCCCATCCTGTCTGAGCTCCCCTCTAACAATCGACCCTGTGTGACCAAAAAGTATCGATGTGTTCATAATGCTGTCAGTGGAACAACATGTATGGATGTAAAATGCTGCAACAACAATAACGAAAATAACTGCTCAGCGGAGCTCTGCGATAGTTGTGCCGAGTTGGTAAGGGACAATATTGCATCTTGGTGCTCATAGTTTTTATTGTTAACATGTTGTACTCGTTTTGTGTACGCGAATCGTACAATCTTACAATGCCATCATCACTACTAGTCACCGAGTGGAGTTTCTGTAGTAAGCATTCCGTCCGTAGCTATTAGTGCAGAATATGGGTCTTCATTTGGTGGGTGAAAAGCTGTGATGTGAGAGTGTGACTGCAATAAAGTATTTAGATCAAACTCAATTGAGCATTTTCACTTGATGATTTCTGTTGGCTTGCATCGGCAGTCCGGTGATGGTTATGGTGACTGGTATACAGCGAAGAGGTCCTGGTGTTGGGTGGTTTCTGGTGCTCATCGGTGGTTGAACGCATGCTCCTCTGACTATAAGGTAAGCCGGTTACATTAATCATTAGTCTGTAATCCGGATCAAACTACACCGCAGTGAAAATTTCTTTTTGGGGCTCCGCTTCTGTAACCAATACATGTATGACCAAATATGTTAAACGTTCGCTCACCCACGTGGTAATTGTGAATAACAAACTATCCATGTAGTGCACATTTACCTTAAACCTCCCTGGATTCATTTCTTCCAAACTGAATAGACAGGATACGCAAGCATTCCTTTTCCTTCCCCCGCATCGTCCATCATCTCATTTATCACCAATAAGCCGCTGAGGTGGTGTTATTTGGGCGGCCCCTTCACATTCATCCGTCTAGAAGTGATCACCTTTGTAGGATTAGTGGCATAGGAATAAATTATGGTGTTCGGCAGTCCACCCTTTTACACTTACCATTGCGAGTTGATCCTGTTGTGCTCCATTGGTCAATAGTTTACTGCCGAAATAATAATTTGATCCATCATTGTTTTGTTTTAGGCAAGGGAGTATCGTCACACATTTTAAACTGGGATTTTTGGTCCACAAGGAGCAAAAATCTCAAGCCGAACTAAATCTACCCAAAGCTCTGAAAAGATCCATCAATAGAAGTAATAACACAATCGCTAGCAACACCTTTGGTAGGCTGAAAATTGAGAATGTCCGACTGGTTCCAGAAAAACGCCCGGTCGTGCCAGGTAAGCCTGTCACAACCCCATCTACAACATTGCGCACTACAACCACCACAAACGCAACAACCACAGTCGCTACTACAGAAATGACAACTACCACCACAGTCATCAGTGAGACGACCACAGAGAGTCCTACCACAGAGCTCACAATGACTATCACAGAGGGCACTACAGAGGAAATCGCCACCAGCTCTGCCTCGAGCACGACTGATCCTCCAACTACCACCACCACCACCACCACTACCACCACAACTCCTCCACCAACTACAACAATTGTTATAACAACCACACAACAGGTGACAACTCCGTCTACCGCAGAAATGACTACCAGCCTTCTATTGCCTGAGCTCACTAGTACTGCTACTACTACTAGCTCGTCCCAAAGGCCGAGTACAAATCCCAGTACAGAGTGCACACTGGTTGGGTTTTCCCAGGATAATTGCGCTGCCGTTTACCAGAAATGCGGAGAAACTGATTATAAACCCACCACGACTATCTGCCCGCAGTATCTGGCTTATAACGCATCTGCCTTGCTGAAAACAGGCGTGCTCGATCGCGATCTCTGCACTCTACATGAGCTTCAGGCATCACTGCCCGATGATGCCGTAGTGTGTAACCGTAAACGGGCTCAATATCGACAGCAACATTGCCAAAAGTACAACATATCGGCAGCCATATCTGATCCGAGCTACGTTTATGACTTTGTTAATGCATATTACTACACTACTGGATGCTGTGATGTCAGCGAAGTCTTCAACGAGCAGATACATCAATGCGAAAAGTGTAGATCTGGAAATGAAGGATGCGAGGAAACATAACTCCTGTTATCTTTCCACTAACATTTGTTTCTGTTATGCTAGTTATGAGGTGTAGCAACTTTCGTCCATATCTCTCAGCACCATTATATATTTTTAATGGCATTGTTTCTATCTCTCATCCGCCCCATTGCACAGATGTATTTCTATTCAAGATTTTTTTACGCTATTTTAGCCAAATCCATGTGTTCACCTCCTGGATAGGTCATGCAAGATTGTACCAATTGACTTATTAGTACTTAACCGGTTTCGCTCAGCATCACAGGGAGCGTGACAGGAAATGACCCGTTCCATCAACTAGGTTTTGCGATGTGCTAAATTATTCTATATTTTACAAGCAGGAGACTGAAATGCATTTGGACCTGTAAAGAAATCATACTGGAAGTCATAAAATGAGACAAAACTAGAATTTATATATTTATATATATATAAATATATATACATATAAATAAATATATATATATATATTTATTTATATTAATATATATAAATATATATATATATATTTATTTATATATATATATTTATTTATATATATATAATTTATATATATAAATATATATAGCAAGAGAATAAGGAAACAAGGCTACATGTGTAATCTCTACAAGGTTGTTTCGTGAAGAATGTCTTCACTCATCAGAAGATGACAATACAGCTTCTTCTGTCCCCTCAGGTTACCACCCCCACCTCCGGACGATCAACAAGGTCATGGGTTAGAAACCAATACAATAAACATTCTCTTTGACAACCTCGATTTTTCCGTTCTCTACTTTTTGGGGATCCTTAGTTTAGGCAGGGAAAACCCGCGGCCATTTTCATTGTAAAGATCTGACTGGCATGCAAGCATAAGTGCTACAGATCAACAAGCCAGGTTACCCGGAACTTCTGGCTTGAACGATCTACCCTTTTTTCTGTTTATAAATAATATTTGTTTCCCTGAGTAAACTCACTGAGGTGTGTTTTTCTGGTAGGTAAATGTTACAAGCAAAGTAAAGTTGGATTACCTTATTGATGATGCTGGGATTCTACCCCATGGCGCCCTCACCATGATTGGCTTGTTCTAGTCACAAAGTCATCGCTGATTACCCTGACAGGAAGTTGTTTAATTTTTATGCTGGCTGAGCTTACTGCGTTTGGCAATCTTATTTCGTTAACATCATGGCTGCCCTGACAATTGTCATTTTAATCTTGGACTAGACCATCTTCCGGCCACCACAAGTCCAGCATCAGAATATTGGCTGAATTGAAATCCTAAATCCCAGCCATGGCCGGTTCCCGTTGTAAACATGAGCACCCCACAATAATCTTAGATCAAATCACAAAAATGACATCACCATGAGTTGGAGCGTTGATACTGACCAGCTAGCTTGTGGTGCTCAATGCTAAGCTGTAACTGGTGAAAAGAACCCAGCTGCTTCACCGTGCGAGCGAAGGCGTCACACAGGGGAAAGAGAGTAATATCTCTTACTGGTATCAAACCAGCTTTTATAATACGCACTGCATATAAATCGAGTTGTTTCTATAATTTGAAGTTTTGCTGGCTTATTTTGTAATTTGAGGACTCAGCCACAACTGCAGTCACATATGTGTCATGCTCCGATTAAACATAGAGATTTCTCCCTACGAACGGGCAAAATGTTTTTTTCCGGCACTATTAAAACCTCTTAACACTTTGCAAGTTTAACATCGGGTTTTTGCTCTTGGCTGATCACCTTCACCGCCGGATCACTGAGATACGGGGGTAGTCACACTCTTTGGGTCGATTTAAAAAACAGCTAAATTTAAAAATATGTTAAGCAATATTATTAATTAAAATACTCTTTACGCGTTGGCTTACTATAGTAAACCGGTTACAAATAGAGAAAGGTCTAATTAGGTGGACTTTATTTTGTCATTGGTGTCCAAAAGTAAAACTCGCTGAAGCACACCACTATCATTGAGACTGTGTGACCTGCACTCAAGAGTGAGCCTCCCCCAGCCATATAAAACCCCGACAATTCGCAACTCACTGGAAATGTCCATTTTGTTTTCATTGAGAAAACTCAACTCAACTTGAGCAGCTTGAAGTCAGATTAGTCGTGACTAATCTGACTTTAAGCTACTCAACAGTCAACAACTTGACATTCCTGTGCACCTCCTCTCCTGTTTATGTGATCAATTGATTGATTCATTGATTGATTGTCAGTCAAGACTAGTTATAGTCGAGGCAAATCAAAATGGGATCCAAAGTACAAAAGGAGACGCGGTCCAGTTCATCAGGATATAAAATCAATCTTTATATTTATTCTCTGTAGTGAAGGGAGCATCATAACACATTTTGTGTTTCTTTTGCAACTGCAAAACAAAAGCCAATCGGTGGAAACTCCAGTAAATGACACGGACCCTGGGGAGAAGCCTCACGACAAGAGTATGGAGCCGACCGCTATTCTCAACACAATGAAAGAGAAGATTATTCGTGAGTACCCGCTTCCAATGATATCCTATAATATATATTATTAAATTAATATTTGTAGCTTGGTGCTTGCTTCCTGGTTATCACGAAGGCTTTGTCGGATTTCAGCAGCGAATTAAGGTCAAATGCCTTTCCTACCACCATCATTATCTTTTCTGGGATTTGAACTCACCGCACGCGGCTTGTGTATTGTAACCACCAAGCCACCACTGCTGCCGTTATTCTTAAGTACCTGTGAAGGATTGTGTTTCTCACAAGCTCATTTTTCCATGGGTTCTTCATTCATATCCTGATTGGTTAGGGGTATGCAGAGATTGCGCTTGACAAAACTTGTCGGAACCGCGCAGCCTTTGATGTTGGCATGACCAGGCACGTTGTGTCGAAGGCTGAAGGTAAAGTTTGCTTATTTGAGGCCGGCATAAACCTCACGTGACCTTACCTTCTAGAAGACGGTCTTGGTGAATTCAAGGTGGATAATGAGTCGCTAAAAATGGACGTTGAGGCCAGAGTTCAAGAACCTAATCCACCGCCCACAAAACCAGGTACGTCCCGAAGCCAGCTCAGCTTACGCTAGATGACTTGTCAGGTTTTACATCGGCTAGATGACTTGTCAGGTTTTACATCGGGTTGGGGCTAATTTTCTGAAATATTTAATCCTTTCAGCCTGTGTTTATAAACCTGCCTTTGTGAAACATTTGCTAATCACTACTGTAACTCGTAGTGAGTTATACTGAATCAGATTTCAGTCTTTGCCATGAAACTGATTCGACTACCAGCCACAATTGAATGGGCTTTATCTAATGTTGGTGAGAAGTTAACCTTGGTGAGAGTGTGGAATTCCAGTGTATGGTTATTAGTTTACACCCCGGTGCTGGGGGGATTTCTTGGTAGAATTGCTAGGAGGTCTTCGGATCACTGTGGTACAGGTAATGGAAGTCCCAACCAGTGACTGAAGGGTCAGATCACCCCATGGTTGTTAACAATTCATGGTTTCCTTCTCCAAAAAAGAATCGAGTTTGTGGGCAATGGATGATAAATGGCTTAGGTTTACTGACCTCCAACCAAAAATCTGCGAACGGGAAGCCATCCCGGTACCATCCCATGCCACCATGACACAGACCGCGAAATATATTATCATTATCACATGGCAATAGCCTGTATTTCTGAGCTCACCATAGCATACTGTAAGGAGCGTTTTTTCTCACGATAGCAATCTGGTCATATCTCTGTCGCTGGTACAGTCACGTTGACACTGTTCACTTTCCGTTCTGTCACTGTCTGCACGTTGTGTGGTCATTCGTCCAGTAACCCCCCTGTTTCGTCACGTCACTTGTAGCTCCTCTCACAACTACCACTACCACGTCGCTTACAACCACCGAAAAACCAACCATGCCAACAACAACTGTGTTGACTACTACAACAACTGCGCCAACGACTACAACAACCGGTATGACAGGTCAGCTCCCGAAGAACTACATTTCGCTCCTACACTCTGTCGCTTCACCCACCATTTGTGTTTTGTCATTTTCAGTTTTCCTGCTGTAGTTTGTATCCGCATGTACGCTTCTTTTTCACTCTCTACTCAGAACCTCCCATTCAGTCATGCCAGAGTTTAATTAGTCAACCGTTGTATGTTCTAAGTGGAAATTTGGGACTATCCTCTTCTAAAGTACACACCCGGCCATGCAATGCACACCCTTCATTCACTCGTGTAGTCAATGTTTGACTGATTCGCAGAGACCTCCCTGTCTTCCCCTATTTAACTCCCTGTATTCCTCGGAATCTCTTGAAACGGTTGGTTCCATTATGCATAGCCCGCTGTTGTATGCCTCTCGCTTTGCACGCCGTCCTTGGTTTGCTTTGTTCAGTGACATGCTCCACTTGGCCAATGTAGATAACCTGATCTCAGTTGCCAGCGGGTTATCGTGTAGGTAACTATCGCTGAAGCATTCTATCTGCTGTACTGTTGGTGTGCTTTACTGAAAACAATCCAGTACTGCATTCTAGCCATTCCCAGTTCTCTTGACAACTGGCACAACACCCTCGTCGAGTTCGGATCACACAGCCTCAAATAAAGGAGGCCCTTCCGCTATGTCACCTTCTCTATGGGGAACACGGGTGAAACCGACAAGTCTCCTAATGACCCCGC
>Ga0224501_10005346_pt1 | contig 10122 bp, 5 predicted proteins | sample SF_Oct11_sed_USG_4_FD_169105 | JGI IMG/M metagenome (GOLD analysis project Ga0224501, IMG submission 169105) | Sediment microbial communities from San Francisco Bay, California, United States - SF_Oct11_sed_USGS_8_1 | ecosystem: Environmental > Aquatic > Marine > Sediment | place: USA...
TGAGACTCCATCCCCCCTGCGCCCCCCCCCCCGTTTTCCCCCCTGCAGCCCCATCCTCGACAGATTTCAAGCACTGAGTTAGATAGACGGAGTTACAGTTCAGTCAGAGAATGGATGTATCTCACTGTCTGTCCTCTCTGTGGCCTGAGTTCAACTCCCAGCCCTGGCTCTGGCGGAATTTTTAGAAGGAGTTTTCCCTGGTTGATCACACTCTGCCAACCCGTCCTGAGCCAGCAAAGAAAATGGCCCAATCTCCCTCAAAGGCCTATATCCAACCAGTGACATAAACCTTTATGTCATTGATCCAACCACGAACAGGCAATGGTTGAGAAAAACATAGGTGGAGTTATCTCCTTCTACTGTCATTATGTGTGTGGGTTTGGGCAGTCGCCACGCGGGTTAAGCAGCCGACAGCTGTTAAAAATTTCCTAACACCCCTACGTCACTCTGTGGGCACAACCGCCCGTACGTATGCATTTATAATTAGATTCCACTCTCAAATTAAATTTTATTTCTCGGCAGCGAAACGATCATTGCGTTACATCATACTATTGTCTTTTTTAAAAATACTACGGATTTCATTAGAGTGGACTTTATTTTCTTTAAATAAACGTCTCTCTGTTAAATATAGTAGCTGCTGCGGTCACAGCGTGGTACAAAGCTCGCTTCATGCATGTATCACTTAACAGCTGCCCTCCATAAAGCTGACCATGGGTAGCGAGTAAAATCCAGGTTGCAGTGTTCACCTTTCTGTTTCTGAGATTCCGCTTGATGGTGTTGGTCCTCTTTAGGCTTGGACGACCAATCAGCCTTTCTCCCGCTCGAAGCTGTCAAATATAGTCGCACTAAATAGCCATGATAGCTTAATAGGAGGATGAATGTGTCTCACTGTCTGTCTTCTCCATGACCCTGGTTTAATTTCCTGCCATGGTTGAGTATTTCAAAAGTGTATCCCTGGCTGATCACATGCGCTGCCTTGTACACATGGCCGGGAAGACCAAAGACTAGGCCCACCGCTGAAACAGTGGTTAAAGAGCGGAGTGGCGTCCCTTTAGAATAATGCTTTCACCCTCATGATGATCATGATATGCCTATGTATCAAACCTGGTCTATGGGGAACAAAACGCAATAGCGCCTTCAGTTCGCGTGTATCAGTGAGTGATGTAAGGGTAGAAACGAGTTGTGGGAATACAATCCACGCCGGCCTGTACGTAATCCATAATGCCGAATACCTGGTCTACTTCGTGGTCAGCCAACAAAAAACATTCACTGCCTATTAGACTTCCAATATGTGTATTTTTAGCTCACTATCTTAAGAAAAAAAGTTCGAGTTGCTGAGCTCAAGGCTGCGATTACGGTCGCGTGGTACGTCCAGGTAATGTTGGCCATTGTTAGACGCGAGCTGTGTGTCTTCAAATGACATCACAATGATCATTGATCATCTCATCACTGCATAAACACAGTGAGAGCGCGTGCCTTCCGGTTGGTATAGGTTGCTGCGAGCTCTTTGTTAGACCACGAGGTGGCCGGAAATCTGATGAACAAGATAACACCTCTTTGTGATGCTCTTGTTGCACTACCTGAAATGGTGAGGATGGACCGAAATGGTATACATGATAATATGCAGAACGAAACGCCGCTATTAGGAAATCAAATCTTATAATACCTGATTATGGGTGATTTGGGAGAGGTTAGGAGACAGTTTATGCCCACAAAGCCTTCTAACTGAGATTTAAACCAATAGGAGACAATTTAATGGACATATTGTTACAAAGTGCACGTGGCCTCTTAAATAGTGTAAAACCCCCAGTAATACCTCTCTGTTGTTTTTAAACAATTCATGTGCAATGCTGAGGTGAATGCGTCATGCACCAGAAGTTCAGTTGAGGAGTGACGGAGTAATTAAGGTGTTGTGCCCGGCATGTTCCGATTTTGATTCCATGCCCTGCTCCGTTTCTTCTTTTATCAGCGCCTGACCATGCGTTCTAGTAATTGTCTATTACTGAGTAGGGGATAGTGGGATAGATCAGTGACAAGCCGCTGTGCCCCCAACCAACAGTGTCTGCATGGGTTCGAATCCCGGTGAGCATGACCAATTCACCTATTCATATACTAATCCTAGCTAAAAATAGAAACGAACTTCACTATGAGGTGGAGCACTGACACTGGAGTGCTTGCGGTGCTCTATGCTAAGACGTAAAAAGCAAGAGGCTAACCCGCCAGCTTCACCATGACGGTGAGGATGGCATATGAAAAAAAACATGGAGGGAGCAAGTCAGCGCAGCCCGGCATCAGCGAGCTAATTGTAAACTCTTTACCTCCATACATACTTCGGGCGTGAACTGTAGGCCCAACATCCTCAGGTCCCAGGTTCAATTCCCCGCCCTGTACTGTTTCCTATGCCTCAATGTTCTCTAGTAATCCTCTACACCTATGGGGAAAGTCAGCACGATTCAATGTCAGCACTAAAATGGATGAAGAAAGAGGACTAATTGTAAAACTTTTATCTCCATAAATAAATGTGATATCCTTTATGTTACCATATGTGAACTGTAGGTGCACACCGGTAACACCTTGCGGAATATGTGTGAGAAATCTCGAAGTATAAGATAAGATTATCTTCCTTTACGTGAATAGGATTACTAACACAATGGATTGTGTTTCAGGGTGATCCATAGTTTGCCTCATAAAGCTGGTACTCTATTGGTTGGGCTTCCTTGATTTAAGTTCGCGATACGAACCTGATGATAGCGCATATATAAGCTGCGCGCCAGCACCAGAAATCCCGCGCAGAGAAAAGGCCCAAAATATGAGAGAAAGAATGCATGCAGGCTTTGTATGAAATCATCTTACTCGACAGTGATTGGCGTTAGTCTGTTTTATACTCCACATTTATACCTACCCACCTACTGATAAATGAACCTAGCAATCCTTGTTTATACACACGCGTGCACCGCGAACACATTCACGAAAAGACTTGGGGCTTTACGAACCTGTGAATCACTCAAATCGGGCCCACAAACTTACACAACGACGTGTAAGACTTATCTTGTTCAACCTAACCTAGAATGCGGGGCATATCATTTACTGCGTAACACTCGCTGGTAATTCGAGTTGTGAATTTCTCTGCCACCTGTTGGTTTGATGTATCATAAAGCCTTACTATAGAGTGAAGGCGCATAAGTGCAAACGTAATCTAATTCACTTCTTCACACCGAGCCCGCCTAACCAAACAATAGCCGCATTATTATTACCTAACTCCACTGCTTTTTCTCAAGACCCTTACAAGCATCCTTACACATCCAAAATAATTTAATGAAATTCGGAAATCATGACTCAGTCCGCACTAATCCTACAGCGAAATTCCAGAAAATCATCGAATCTGTGATTTGCTCAAGACGGGAACTGTTATCAGTATGTAATAAACCCAAATTAGCTACCACAAGCGAAAGACAAGCTACGCCTCAAACCGCTGTTACACAGTCCTTCGCATTTATAATGGGAGGATACAGAATGCTCCCACATAGTCTCATGTGAATACCTTATGTGCTATTGTCTCAGCCCCACCTAGCAGGTAATAAAACTGCTCGGCCGCTATACTATTTTTTTCTCGTTTGACGTCTTCGCTTGGGCAGCGAAGCTGCCGGGTTACATATTTGTTTTTTACCAGTTAGGGCCTAGCACCACAAGCTGGTCAGTATCAATGCTCTACCTCACCGAGGCTCGATTCTAACAGGAGCCCGTCATGACCAGGATTCGAACCCAGGTTTTCACAGGCGCGAGCCCAAGCGCTCTAATAGGGAGCTATCCCACTATCCTAATGATATGTGACATGATCAGTGTTACTGGACCAGATCCGCTGAGATTACACAGTGAGATGGGCCCTTCACCTAATTGCTAGCTCCTACTGCTCCAACAAGCCTCACGGCCCGTTTAATCTTATGGGCAGGTGCCCAGAATAAAAGAATGAAAAATATGTACAATTGTCACTGCTCATGCGACAATGGTCAGAAAAGAAATGGCTAGAAGTGCAAATCAAAAACTGCTTTAAGGCGTGATGGGGTTGTATAAACCAGAAGGATTCCCTGGCTGAGGTTACACTTCCGAGATAACAGACTGCTTTCCTATCTTGGTAAAATCAACCTTATTCTCGAAACTATGATGATGGCTATTATCGCAGCCAAAGACTCGCAGGTGTGTTCAGTTTAATCCAAAATTACACCAATGGCCTGGGCTGAAAAATACCCAATTTGAAAATTGACTGCTGACTTATGAATTGTTACATAACACATTGGAAGTTTAGTGTACTACGATGACAACATGTGCTCATTCATCCAGAGACTATTCACTTTCGTGCTCTCAGATTTCCTAATTAATAATTATTTTTATCATCCCATCAGCTAGATTAGGAGAAAGACCTAATATTTTACTACAATACACTACATCCATGTGTTTCTCATCAGGGATGACATAGTGAAGGACAGGCACTGCTCACGCACGGTTTATAATTCAATCGGCTCGCATTGAATGAGAATGGTGAAGTTGATTGTGGAAGGCGGACTAGGCTGTTGCCTTGCAATCTCGAAATAGGTGTGGATTATGCGCTTGCCACCTACAGCGGTGTAGAACTTGCAGTTCCAACAACAGCGCGCTGCCAATTTTATCAGGCAGCAAGGGACTCGGTATGCCCGACACATGGGGCAGTGTCAAGCTGTTGGGGAGGATCACAGGAGTTCTCCTGAAGTACGCTTCGAAACAACGCCTGAACCATGATTTTCAGCCGATGACCTGTATATCGAGCTGTGGATGGCTACCACTGTATGCATAATCTTAATCCATATGCTTGATAGTGCCTACATAGCGAGGAATGTGGTTGCTAACCATGCGACCAGCTAGGACACACCATCTAAGAGAGTTCAAAACCTGTTACAGCCAGACGAAATTGTCTTCTCTTGGTAAATGGCCAGGTGGCTCTATCCGTACTGCTAGATGTTAATGAGATGAAAATGTCCAGTTGATATTTATGTTGCCAATCGTTTCTAGAGATCTGACGATTAGGAATTTGAAGTTGACTTGAGCTAAAAACCATGCAGAGGTTTACGGAGCAATCTTTTTACTGTATATTCTCAGCTCAGCAGAGTTGCTAGGACCTAAAGGCGCCAATATAACTGGGAAAAAACCCACCCACTTCCAATCGTGGGAGTTAAGACTCTTTTAAAATTTGTGGATGAACATATTATTAAAGACTCAGTCAAATACCTGTTTAATCTAAGGTACACCCTATTATTAGGGGCTATTATACCAGGGCACTGTGGCCGACTGGTTAGAGCGCTTGTCACTGGTGCTTTAGGTCCCCAGTTCATAACATAGCTTGAGTACAGAATTTTTCAATAAGTCTCTCTGTTAACCCATGTACATGGGTACCCATGCAACTCTCTTCAGAGCTGGGGAAGGTGTAGGGTGGTGAGGAAGAGGAGTGGCACTTCACCTCAAGTTGGCTCAATAACAGCTACTTCCCCGACCCCCATTAGGGCTGTGGGACGGCCTTCACCTTTATTATACCTGAATCCCTACACTACCCTATGCACCACATGCCGGGTATAAATGTATATCACTAAATCTTCCATTATTAAAAGCATTCATCCTATTGTCCTTGACTGATCCAATATCCATGATCATACACGGGGATCATACATGGCAGGACTATCTTAATTCCGAGGCACATTTTTGACGCGCCGTTGAATCTCCATGGGCGGCAATTTACAGTTGATGTATGTTTCTAATCCGTCCACATTACTCGAAGAGAAACTTCTGAGAAATGCTTTAATTCAACTAGCCGCTCGTTTACTGTAGAAGCTTGCCAAACTTTCACTAGAAACCTATGCCTGTTTTGTGGGATGTTACAAAGGCAAGCTTCTATCAGACGACAGAGAAAACATTTTAGCTTTGCATAAAAACATAGAGATGCTTTCGCACCAGAAACTCGGTGGAAATCATTCACTGTCAAGTGAATTGGATCAACTCTGATATACACTTAACACCCAAACTGCGCTATATGATACACTGAACACACAAACTCTGCTATGATACACTGAACGCATGAACTATACTATGATACACTCAACACACCAACTACGCTATGATATGCTGAACACGGGAACTACTCGATATATGATACACTCAACACCTGGCCTCTGCTATAACACACTCATGCAGCATGTGAACTATATGATACCGCCACGAACACGTGTGTCAGCTACGCTTTAACGCAAACAGTGTTAGCCATGCTATATAACTAAGACAGATACTTGTTTGCCCTCTCTTGAATTCTGCGACTTCACATCTCAGGACTATCACAGTGTCCGATCATGCGGCACGCCTGTGTCTATGTTAATCCAGAAAGCAGAATATAAATAGAAGCTATTAGGCCCATTGTCGTGAGCGAGGATTGACGCCCAAAGTGATTAATTGCTAACTCACACTTCATTATCACATTTTTTTGTCTTCAGCCATCAACTTTCGTTACATCATTCTAGTAGTTAGAATAGACACACCATCAGCAGAAGAATATGGAGGTTTGTTTAGTTACATGTAGTTGAAGTTACTTTATTTCTCCTTTTGGCAATATAAATATAAATAATCAATTAATTAATTAGTAATACAATAATAGAAAATAAATTAGAGCGGTAGCGACTCTCGCTATGTAACACAGAACTTTGGTGTGAAGTAATTGACTGAGAGCGTCTTTAGGCATGGACGGATTCGGGCACTCACTCCCGTGATTTGTGAGCTTGATTGCGTCTGTACTTTAGAGCGTTATATCCTCTTTGCACGCTGGAAGAAGATATTTGTTGTAGAGAGTCTTTTTGGTTTGTGAGATTGCGATCTTGCTATAGAGAGAGACAGTTGATGTTTGTTAGTCTGCCCGTGACCCGGCTCCATCACCGGTTGTACCGCAGTTTCCGTCATTAAAGTTAGCGAAAGCCGGACAGGAAACTCTATCACTACGAGTGACGGTAGAGTACTCGTCGTCCCAGTCTCCGGGGTGAGAGGAGTAATCGCTTCGGACGAAACCATCGTCAAAGTCAAAATCTGCAATAAACACAAAGTACGTTACTCTGGATGTCTGTAACTTCATTTTGAACAGAGACTTTTCTATGAAGCACACCATGTACTAGGGCGCACACGCTCTAAGAGGCATACTCTCTATGAAAAGAATCCTTGGTGGTGCTATCCATGTAAAAACAATCATCTTAACTACCGACGCACATCCATAGGATGCCCTCCGCTTCATGTTTGCCATGTGTTACTAGTGTAACCACCATTCTCAATTCTCCTAACTCAGTATACATTGTAGCTCTTATGAGGCGATGGAAGTTTATGCCTTCCACACCCCACTGAGTGTAAGTCTACCTAATATTCTCGCTTACGCTTTGTAACACTTACCCTTGTTTCCAGACATGATAGTAAGTTATTACTGTTAAGTCCTTGTGATATGAAGAGCTTGTGATGCTTGTGTGTGAAGCTTGTTTGCTTGTGATGAGGTCCATTATTGCTCTGCCTTTTATACACCTCTCTTTCCGTCACTTGTCATAGTGACATAAAAAGAACATAGTGAATCCTTAGTCTAAACCTACAGAACAAGGATGGATTTAGGTAATCAAAGTGATAGCCAATGAAATGCCGATCAAGGGCTTGTGACAAATCTGATTGGGTAACCGCTAGACCACACTTTCCATGTCAAGTACTGATTGTTCAACCTTCTATTCAGACGCTGTTAAGCATTAGATCAGAGATGAGTGCGTGCCTGTGTACTTGTGATGGTTACTGAAACTCTTCTGCCAGAAGAGCAAAGAGATTCAAGAAGGATCGAATTTCACGTTGTTAACTAAGCCTGTACCACATGGTTTTGTTTTAACATCTTTAACCGGCATAGGGACTTTTATACTTGTTTAGACAGGATTAATAACGCACAGGATCCGGCGATGGACCTGTGTGGTCAGTCAGCCTCGTGAATTCTTTGTGATAAAATGGACCAACCAAAACAACAAATAAAATGTACGCTAACAGGTTCCATGTTTTGGCAAAGATAGTACAGTTCCATTATGGTGTCGGGCTGGTAGTTTAGCAGGTAGCACACTGAGTGAGATCAGTCATGATAGCTCAGTGAGAAAATGAATGCAGCTGACTGTCCGTCCTCTTCGTGGCCCGGGTTCTCCCGGCCATGCTGGAGTATTTAAAAGGATTTTCCCTGGCTGATCACATATTACCAACCCGCTCCTCCGAGCCAGCATGGCAGAAAAAAAGACTCAATCTCCCCTAAATGACACCACACAACCTGTGGACACCAAGGAGGTAGTTCGAAGTTCAACCATGGACAGACGACGATTGAAATAAAACACCGCATGGAGGATTAGATGTTCGAGTGTTATCCTGACACTACTTTGTTTTTTCAGCATCTCCAAATTCAGACAATCATTTTGTCAGGTCCTTTGCCCAGCCATTGTTCACTCATGCAACAGATTCAGATAGCGGATCTAAACAAAGCTACACAGTAAGCAACAGGCGCAATTACCAAAAGTACCAATAATAACACATGGAGCTAGAAATTCAGTAAGATGAGGTAGTGGGATAGCTCAGTGGTAGAGCCCCGGGCTCACAACAATGAGAACCTGGATTTGAATCCCGGTTACGCTGCAAGTACGAGCTCCTCACTTGAATCCGATAGCTCAAAATAATAACAGCCGTCACTATGAAGGGGAACATTGATGCTGGCCCACTGGCAAGGCCCATGCTGAACAGTTGACTGTTGAAAACCCAATTTTCTCTAACCTAGCAGCTTCACCATAACCTTAAAACTGTCATATAGAAATAGAAAAGAATTCAATAGGCCAAGTTTCTGTTCTACTCGGTCAGGAGACTTTATCCTTTGGCGAGTTTCATCCTTAATTGTCATAGGATTGTAGAACTGATCTGCCTACCACGAACTTGCTCTGCCATGGTCTTACAATCTTTACATGTATTGCCCATGTGGTAGGTTGAGACATAAACCTGAATTGCCAAACCAGAAACTTTCAACACTATCTTGGTTTTCTAAAAAAAATCTCATCGTGAACTGAAATGGTTTTTTTACATTTGTAGTAAATCATGGAATCCGTTGATGATATACCCAGAAAGGCAGGGTAGGGCTGAGTACATTACTCTCATACTTATCATACAGACAAGAAACCATGTACAAAAAATCCTAGTTTCCTCAACAGCCACTCGTCTGCCTATGAAGAATATGATTGGCAGTTAAGTTTTGCATTATCATCCATTCAATGAAATGATTGGTGTAGGTTTATTATAGAAATTCCATACAGAAAATCTTTGCCATTCTAGGTGTAATATTAGTAAGCTCTGTAAGAATGCATGCATGCAGGGAGCATGAGCAATTGTGCGTTCAGTCCAAATACTCATTACATCCTGCTCATTTAATAAGCCGATTTAGTGATTTTAGTCAGTAGAGTTTTGCGCAGTGAAAATGGCTCAATAAGAAAAATGCTTTATCATAATCCAGTTGCTCGGAGAAAGAGAGTCATTAATCATTGGCTCCTGCGGCATGCTACTCTCATTTTATTGGATGATCTTTGCCCTATCGTAATGCTGAATAGAACCATGGGTGAAAGGATTAAAAATGGTGTGACCCACCTGGCAGTGGTTGGTTGAGTGTGAAATAGGGCGAAACCTCACATCTCTGCAAAAACTTACACAATAGGCTCAATAATTACAAGTTTTTCCACTTTTACAACCCAGCTTGTTGGTTTTTGTCTGATGACGGTAATAATGCAATAAAAACAATCGCGAATACCACTTTCATAATAATATTTCCACCAAATTTTAATTGTTGCATTCGCTGTGCCCATGTTATGCAATGATTTTTCTCATGTTTTAGCTGAAATATGTCCTCCCATATAGTGGAGTGGGAGTGAAGTTGTGGCTTAGGACTTATCGGTAGCGTAATGAGTCATAGGTCTCTAATGCTACTTATTAGAGAACAGTGCTGGTTTATTTTGTGGACAAGGATAGTGGGGTAATGGGATAGCAATATGTCAACTGAAACAATTTATATCTATACGCGGA
>Ga0224501_10005347_pt1 | contig 10122 bp, 6 predicted proteins | sample SF_Oct11_sed_USG_4_FD_169105 | JGI IMG/M metagenome (GOLD analysis project Ga0224501, IMG submission 169105) | Sediment microbial communities from San Francisco Bay, California, United States - SF_Oct11_sed_USGS_8_1 | ecosystem: Environmental > Aquatic > Marine > Sediment | place: USA...
AATCGAGCGAGTCATCTGGTCCAAAGCCAAATTTGCTACCCACTAAACCATATGTTTATGGTTTGAATCATCTATACCTTGGGCTAGGATTGTAAGTTGCACATGTATTTAGTAACTGGTACTGTTTAAATTTCAATAGCTTCCTGATAATATGACGGATCTATGAGATATATGCACCCGGTTTACTCAAAACCATCGCCAGAGATCCCATGTAATAAGTTAACACATTGAGTTAGTTCATTCCCACAAACCCTAGTAGCAGGGCACACTGGTGAAAAATCGGGTAAGGGCTTTTTACGCAACGAGAGAAATGAAAAGGAATCAATTAAATCATCTCTAACTTTCCTTACCTTGTCGTCTATTGAGGTCTGAGAAAAATAAAAGTAATGGGAACGCCACCAACACTGGGTGTGGGGGTTATATATGGCAAGCCAGGTAACACCTGGGAACATGGGGAGTTTATAGGTTCATAGGTTGACTTGCTTGTTTTCCAACTCACACTTTAAAGAGTATATACCCACAATTTTCAGTGTGAACCATGCGCTATAGGACTGCTACTCTTACGAAGAAGGGGGAGGATTGTTAGCTTCAAAGGGGGAACAATTCCAAAACATGAGCTCATGTCTGTTGACAAGGGATGGCAACTCCAAAACATATGATACCATATGCCAAACTATGCGGATAAAGGCAGTTTCTATTTCAAACACCTTACAGATCATTGTGTAATATAGCCTTACTCTTTTAACCAATTCTTCAGATAGATCGGTTTTGCATGCAGAAAACCCGTGAAAAAAGATACTGGATCCTACTGGTATTCCATAGTTATATTATTTGTTATTCCTAGAAGTGCAAATAATGTAGCTCAGTTATTAGTTTGAGAAAAGACCAAGAAACTTTACGAATATGCAACAGGCCACCACCCATAAACCGGAGCTGCCCTGCTCAGTTGGACAGCAGCGGTAGGGTCAAGTGTGCCCCAAAATGGCAGTAGTGGTTCAAGAAAACGTTTGGACCAAGCCTTTCCTGCATGGAATCAAATAAATCATGAGTCTAAATAAACAAATAGATACATGTCAACAAGTGAAACAATGCACGCTATCTATGTAAGGTTAGTGAGGTATCATGGGACCTTGAGCAGTATTGAGCAGATCATACCATTCTAGCTAGTATATTACCAATCGGCACGTCATACAACTTTTAAACATAACATTTTATACTTTTAGAGTCACACTGTTTTACATGGTTCAGTGACATGAAGTCACTGCATGGATGTCATCACTAGGCTCAGGAAGTTGGTATTATATTGGTGGCCCTCCTTCATTTATCCTCATGACCCGGATCCGACAAGAAAAAAGCACTAACTGACACAAACTAGGAACTGAACTCAGCTCAACTGGTCGAAAGCACTTTTGCTAGCTACTGTGCTGCATGTAACTTACCTGTCCCTGATTTTGCACTGAGCCATTTGCCAGTAACAACATGTTCCATCCTACAGTAAGTCTCATATTCAATCTCCAGCTTCTCTTTGATAACCGAATGCAACCTACAAAAGGAAACATTCTCTATTAGGCGTTTGCTAAGGAATCTATCTGGCTTCTTGGTGGGGCAAATTAAATAGATTATTCTCAAAGTAAAGAACGATTGAAAAGTTTAATTGGGCTAAATCTTCCTGAAGAGAAAGTCAGCAAAATCAGCAATATCATATGAGTTCCCAATTCGCTCATCTCTTACATGAGTTCAAATAAGAGTGGCTAGCCTGACTCAGGACCCATATTCATTGGTTGGGATCTCAATTCTTTATACCATAGTGATCTGCAGCCGCACCAGGAAATCGGAGTGAGAGCCTTGCTAAAGGCCATTAGGAATAGACCTACCAGTAATGGGCAGCGAACTAAAAATGCCTGGATTGTAATCCCTTGCTTTCACTGACTGAGCTACCCTGGCCATCCATGAACCATGATTGGAAGACGATTGATTACCTGAAGACAGTCATTGGATTTGTGTTACTATCTTCTAGTTTCACTTTACCATCCTTCTCAATCTTCAGGTATTTCCTGGTAACCATGTGCCGGATTCTGACCTGCTGCTCCCACAGTATCACATCACCTGAGGGAAAAATGTAGAGTTACCTAGTGCCAATAATACCCAGGAGAGACTACTCACGGTGCATATTAATAATTTAAACACGTATGTGCAATTGGGGGTCAAACACGAAACATGCAGTGAATAAAAGTTTACTTTAGACCGGCTACCGCTGGAAATTGGGGAGCGTGGAATCAGCCATTGTTAAATGATGATGGTTGTGAGCCTACACATATAGGTCGAGATGCTTAAGAAATGCTTACAGTTGGTATATAATTGTGTGGCTGAAATCAAACTGTGTGACCCACTATCGAGTTTTAATCAGTGTTCTCGTGAGCCAACTGGTATATCTTTAACTGGCAACTTATAGGTTATAACTTTACTTAAAACGCTTAAGCGGCGAGCTACTTCCAAAGCCGATATCAAGTGATTCAATCAACAGTTGATCTGCGTCTAAAAACCCATCGAAAGATCGGCTGATGACCTTTGATCTTCACCAACTCGATCGCGGCCATTTAGTTGAGAAACATTTAAAACCACCTCCTAATGCAGTTGACACAGTGTGCCCATTGGGACATCATATTTCCAACAACAACAGCGAGGATGTTATTAGGACAGGAGATAATAGTTTGGGCACCGATAGTTACCTTCTAACGAGCGGTCTTCTGCCTCAAACTGCCAGTACGTAATAGCTGATGTTGATGGGAAGAGCGTCTTTGGATTTGATTGGTCCATTGGACGCAACCGAAAGTGGACTGCAAATAGTAAGTACAGTTTATCGATAGTAGTAGTACACTGTACAGCAGTTAATCCGAGTCGCTCAGCGCCTGTATTTGAAACCATGTGCTGCCCTCATTCAGAGTTGTGATGTGTGGAATTTTGGTGAGAAACAATAGATCTTCATCGAAGGTTAAAACGCAGTCTGATCTCACTAATTGTGTTTGCTTGACTATAGACCACAGACGGTATCCATTGCACCTAAAAGTGTCCGTTTTAGAGATGATTATGCATGTATACGTCTGCGACGGAAAAAGCTTATGTAAGCCAGTGACAAAATATATATTTGAGTAACTCCATGAAAGACAATCCCACTCTTTCAAAGAAGAACTTGTAATTATGCAATCTTAGTTTCGCCAGCCATGCATGACATATGTACTCATAGCCCATAGACACACGAATTATAACGCTTGTTGCATCTGATAATAATGCATTGTCTAGTCGCCTGACAACAATTTGCTTGTCAAATTTTCACTTTGGATTTTCGAGGGTTTCCATATAGGTAGCCTATGCGTTTACACTAGCTTTTATCCACCAAACCATGCGGATTTATCTGGAGATCAGATACATTAGTGATGCAGGGAGAAGCGGTGGCTCAATAGGTAACACACTCGGCTTTGGGCTAAGTGATCCGGGTTCAATTCCAGGTCTGTGCATCACTTTGTTCTTCCTCGGATTCGGATCCCAACAAAACAAAACAGGCACACCCATAGATTACCAACTCTATGGGGCAAACCATGGACCATCCTGAAACCTGCTGGGCACCTGCCTGGCACCTGGTGGGACCTGCTGGGCACCTGCCTGGCACCTGCTGGGACCTGCTGGGCGCCTGCCTGGTACCTGCTGGGACCTGCTGGACGCCTGCCTGGTACCTGCTGGGACCTAGACGTTTTAGCGGCACTTACCATTCTCCGTAACTTCATCATCAAAAAGCCCCTCGGCGACTAGATAGGCCTCAATCTCTTTATGGAAGAGCCTGATTGGCTGACCGGCTCTCAACTTGGTCGCATCATTCTTCTCCTGAAGAGAGACATCGGAACAAATTTATGGACCTGGTTTTCATCTTTGCTAACAGGGCCCAGTTGCCTTTCATCAGTAATAGATAGACACAGAAGTGTGATGGCAACAAGTGACTGACTGTCCAGCGCCCCAAGTCACTGGAGCACACACACCAGTGGATTAGCCAGAGTTAGATGATCAAACTCTTCAAATCATACAAATTGCTTTATAACAGTGGAATGGTTAGATAACATGAAGAAAAATGAAATATAGTCATATTCCTATTTTCGCCTTATTTTTAAGTTGCAATGCCCTCGGGAAAATTCAGAAAGAAACCAAGCGGGAATTTCCTCTCTCCACTCACTCACTCGGAGAACTCGGAGAACTCGGAGAACTTTCAGCAACTGTGTACCAAATCGGTTGTTAAGAGGTAACAGATCATGCAATCGTATTATTCAGTGGAGGTTACAAAAATCACAAGACATGATGTCTCTAATCCTCTATCTACAGTGTATCATCTCATAGCACAGACACACGACGTGATGGTCGACAGTACTTTGTTTTTGTGTTACCGAGGATTTTGACCTGGACTGTCTATTGAGCTCTGTTTCTGGCACTTGCTTTCCATGGCCTCTAATTCAAAAATGATCTTATTAAAGTTATCCATATAGTATAAAATTTTAAAATAAAGTCAAAATCAAACATTTTGACTGCAAAACTCCTATAGGCAGAGCGGGTCTTGTGTGCCATTTACCCTATGCTGTGTGGCTAAATATGAAAGTACTCAACAGCATATTTGCAATACGCTGGGAAAGGAAACGTATGGTAGTCAGTGCTAGGAAAATTAAGTGAAAAATAAAAGAGTTTCTCTGTGTTTCAGACGGCTCCTAATAAACTATGGAACCCAATTGTGATATGCCTACGGAAGACTATCATACAGGCAGACAACATTTACTAAGTTTGCTCTCAAACTGACTGATTCTGGTAGAATTTTTTCTGCAGTCTGGTAAACCCTAAATTTTACGGGGATGTTACCATCCTTTGGGCTGAAGTACCATTTTTACATATAATTGTTTCAAAATAATGTTGTTTGCGAACATGCTACAAAAGATTTAATGCTCCCAATGGATCAAGCCCATTTTATGGCGTTAAGCATGCATGCATTTAACACAATGCAAGCTTCTACAGTGTCACCGATAGGGATTTGTAATATGCATTTCTGCCTAAATAAGGAAGACAATACGGTGATGAATGCTAACAGACTCAATTGCGATGCACTAGTCATACCTTGATCAGCCTCTGAAAACGGAAAAAACCAGAAAATCCATGACAAAACATTAGGAAGAGAGTGTGCGAGGTACATGCCAGAGCAGTAAGGAATTTATAAGAAAAACAGTTAAAAAGATCGGGTTAAACCAGCTATGTGTGTTTTTCTCACTCAGAGCAAGTGTATTCAGGTGATACTTTATTGAACCCTAGACTGTGCCCATCTAGCTGTGAGCAAACATACTTTCTCCAGCCTGAGAGACTTCTCTAATAATAAGTGTCTTCGCTTGATTTCGGTCTGACGCAGATCAAAAAAATTTCAGGAGCCATCATGCGAACAGATATGCGCAGTTTAAAAATGCAGAGTTTCAGGCGCATCGGGGTTGTCCTCTCTTAACATCTTGTGTATTTAACGGTAGAATTATTGTGCTGTATTTTTCACAACGAAGCGACCCGTGATGCATCCCGTGAAGCGACCCTAGAATAAGTAAGCTATCAATAGATAGCCTTGACATTTTGATAACCTTAACACTTTATAAACCAGTATGCCCACTTTCAGCCACAGAATTCTGTTTGCGTAATGGAATTTATTTTCTGACGCAGCCGAGGCACACGGCTTGCAAAAGTGCACTTTGGAGCAGTAGAACTGTGAATGCGTCTGAAACCTCCCCAAAATCGAGCACGTGAACGCACCTATCGTTCGTCCTTCAGGCTCGAAGAGGACCAGATACTTCAAGAGGAAGTCTGACTTATACTTGAATTGGTTTAAAGTGTGGGAGAGTTGAGCAAGCAACAGTCTCACTAGCTCTTCAGAGATGGCCTCGACCCAACGGCAAGACATGGATCAGGAATGTCGAGGGTCAATCTCCTGGGTTCTATTTACAGGACACCTTTGAGTAAAAATATGTGTAAGACCAACCCCTCCCAAACCATCCGAAACAACAGGTAAATGAAGGTCTGTGTGTACTCACTGGTTTTCTCTGTCTAACTATGGAGAAGCCGGACTGTCTGACAGACAGACTGAGCTCATGACTGTCAGAGTAGACGTAGGTGGAAGGAAACGTTCCGCGGCTGACATGCATGTATTGCCCTGGGGATTTCACCGACTCGAACACCACCTGATCCCCGACGAACACCTGCAGATTAGAGAGATATGACGTTACAACTCCTACTAACTGGGAGAGGTTACTATAGGATGCGCCGTACTCATTTGAATAGGATAATATCATTTTATTTTACATGGATGGTTGTTTTTCATGGTCTGCTCCATAGAGTTGATACTCTATGGGTGGGTCTCCTTTACTCCATGCCGTGATCCGAATCCGACGAGGGAGAAAGCACTAAGTGACGCACAAATTTGAAATCAAACCCAGGCCACCCGGTTCAAAGCCGAATGAACTACCCCCTAGCTTCTCCCTAGTTACATTCGGGTTATACTGGACAATTCTGGGACATTAGCTACCATACCAAACTTAGGTTTCTATAAACAAAATCCTAGCAATGACGTTGAATGAGCTGCGGGTGTTAATTGTTGAATAGCAGAATAAACGGTGTCTATCCAGCGTAAAAGTGGCTGCTAACAAGGCTTTGTGCTCGTGGTGAACCTGACAACCTGGACTACTAAACTATCAAACAAAGCCCAAGGTCAAAGTCACAATGGAATAGGTCCATTCATCCGCACACAGACCTATGTGTTCTGTAATAGTTATACACATGAGCATCAACATGGGGCATGTGTCTACCGTATAACGCGTGTGCTTTAGGAAGCCACGGTACTTACCACATCACCTTCAGCCTTGACCTTGTATCGTGGCATGACCTTGAACTGGGCATGTTTAGCATTCCATGGTAACAACTCAATCTGAAAACAGTGAAAAATAAGTTTCCGTGATAAAAAGAGGCTTAAATAGAAATTTAAATCCTTTCGATTTAAATTACCATTTGTCTACATGTTAAAGTACTGGGGTATCCATCTGTCTTAGGAAACCATGATTTAGTTTCTAATAAAGGTGCATGTCTGGGCAGGGTTGCCGTTCACGGAAGCTGACCACGCCCAGGGCCTGCTCCCTTCTGCCAGGGTGTCCACTGGCACTGTGTCCAGCAATGAGCTACAAGACTGGATGGATAATCCTTGCAGGTTGGGGGACCGTCAACCTAAACTATCTGTTTACACGTAACCCATCCTCTTCATGAAAAAGGGAAAACTGGATCTTTAACGATGGTAGAGTGACCTTGACTCTTACTCACTGGTTGAGACTTCCATTATTTATACCGTGGCGATCCGAATCAAATCAGCAAACTGGCATGAGAGGTTTGCTCATACCAAGGAAAAACCCCGCCGGCATTGGGAAACAAATTCACAACTCTTAGATTGTGATTCAGGGTGTTTACCGACTGAGCTACCCTTAGAGTACGCCTATTTAAGATGAGACACTGTCTGTATCTACTCTAACTTCCTTGTTTGTTAGTTGCGATGCTTGGACAGGCCACTTTGCTCGCCATCTGCCACGGTACTGTAGCTATATTGACAGTTAGTAATTGCCCCCTTACCCATACCTAGCAACTGAAAACTAAGTGCCTCTTGGTCTCATTTCGGCCTTGACTTTCACTCGGGCCAATTCAGCCATTTTACAATCCCTATGGCCCACATCCGTCCTACAAAGGTTTCTTGTTGTCCTATCACCAAGTGACCAAACTTTAATAGAGATTAATCACTGTTGGTTCAATTGATTTTTCTATACCAGCCAGCGCACACACTTTAGCCACTAGGCATTACAATATAAGCTTTGTTGATACTATATGGATATTTCACACTCACCATCCAATATAATCAGTTAGGGTTCTCTACACTACTATCACCAGAACTTAGCGGGTAGCGTACTGCGAGCAGAAACATGGCTATTTCTTACGCAAACCCCCAACCTTGATCCCCTGACCCAGCAGCCCAATCCCCTCACCCCTATCATCAGACCCCCAACCAACACCCTGATCCCCGACCACCTCAACCCCGCTGACCTCAAAGCGGGAGTCATAACAACAATTGTTACAATGTGACACCAGCCCCTCTACTCAACTACCCCAGCTAGACTTCAGCGGTCCAGATGGGGTGTTTTATTAAGGCCACCATTAAGTTTGGGTGAGAAACCAGTGTTAAGGAAGAGACCTACCAGCATGTTATTTGACTCTGACCGTGATGTCAATGTGGTACTCGCGTGGATGAATTTCTTGGTGAAGTCGTGTTGAAGCTGTAAACGATAAACCAAATGTCAGTTCAGTAATTCCTAAAGTGGATTGAGAGTAGGGGTGATTGGATTACTATGTCTGGCGAAGTGAACGCTCGCAAATACTTTCCATAGAATGGAGACAAATCATACAGTATTATTCTGCTGATTAATACATTTTTTTAATGCTTTACTTGGGCACTGGGTCGGGCTAAGTCTCCTTAGACCTCTCAAGACCGGGACTTGTTGGAGCAGTAGGAGCTAGGAATTATGTGGATCTTTTTCTCACAGTTGGTGCTCAGCATGATAGAAAGTTTTTTAACTCAGATCTGTTGATCCGGAGCCGAGCACTCTAGCCATTGTGAGATTTATACAGGGAACCATAACTGTATGACAGCCATTGTGAGATTTATACAGGGAACCATACCTGTATGACTTGGCCATAAAGTAATTTCTTGCCACATTGCCGTGTCTGTTCTGTGGAGTTGTCTTCATCTTCTGCTCTCGCGCCGAGCTGCGCAAGAAATAAATAATAGTCTGAACCATGACAATTTCTGCAATTCATATACCCTGCATATACCTATATACCTACTTTCGTAAGGGCTATGGAAAACCCACGACATCAACCCGTTATATTTAGTGCATATAGCCACACGCAGCTAGGCAACTAATCCACAATGCTATTGATCAAATAAAATAATGAATAGGAAATAGTTCGTTTATTTAAAACTTTCCAAAAGATTAATCAGGATTAGAAGTCACAACCGCCTGAGTTAAAATGATGGCTTACTTGTTTTTCTCTCATTATTCACAATGCGGGTGGCTACTACAAAGCGTGGGGTGAAGTGATAGCTTAGTGGATACATACTGGGCCTTAATTGGACTGAAGGTTCCTGGCTCCCATTTAGGGCAAGACCTTTGTCTTTTGTAACACCCTTGTCAGTTTCAGACCCCGAAGCCAAACAAATGGGGCCCTCCCATCGAATTACCGTCTCCATGGGGCACGCAGGTGCAAGCGGAAAGTCTCCTATGATGCACCCTGGGAAACACTGAGACCAATAAACCCAGTAGGCCAATTTCTCCAAAGTCTATAAAGCATGTGGACCTGTATTCACCCTTCAACGAATCACAACCATGTGATGGAAGAAAGCATCCAGTCTTGTATTGTTGAAAGCGCATGTAATCACCCAACTTCATTATTTTGCTCACCTTGTCATTAAAACCCATTGAGAAATTGATCTGTAGATAGCAACAGTTACTTGCATCAACTATACTGCTAATAAGTAGGGCGTGCATGTACTGGTTTCTGGCACCTGATAGCAATGTAATTATTGGAATGGTGAGGGATCTGTCACATCACAGAGCTCCCTTAAGTTCGACAGTCTTTCATTACTGAAGGACTGATTTTCAATGACATAAGCAACACTCTTGGATGCCGGGATAGCTCAGTGATAGAGCGCTTAGCGCGCAGCCGTGAAAACCTGGGTTTGAATCAAGATCATGGCACGCTCCCGGTTATGGCAAGCTCCCAGCCATGACGGGCTCCCGGAAACAATGGCCTCCCATTGTGAGTTTGAGCTGCTCACTTCAATCCTAGCTCAAAAACAAAAATGAGCCTCACATTCATATATTTACCCACTCGTGGTGCTCCATTCTACACCGTAACCGATGAAAAGATAACTATTTAACCCGGAACCTTCACTATATCAGTGAAGATCATACGAGGAAAGGAAGCAGTATTATATTTTGCAAAACTTGCCTTTATCTTCAAGGCAGT
>Ga0224501_10005349_pt1 | contig 10117 bp, 10 predicted proteins | sample SF_Oct11_sed_USG_4_FD_169105 | JGI IMG/M metagenome (GOLD analysis project Ga0224501, IMG submission 169105) | Sediment microbial communities from San Francisco Bay, California, United States - SF_Oct11_sed_USGS_8_1 | ecosystem: Environmental > Aquatic > Marine > Sediment | place: USA...
AAAATTTAGATGATGATATATTTGGCCGGGTGCCAGAAATTAACTGCTTATTCTTTTTCGCCGAAGACCTCGCCGGAAAAGATATAAATCTCAATATCTTTATCTTGCCAAGCATTTAGTGGAAGCCCGGCTTTTCGACAGGTATGGGCTAAGAATTCCTCTCGATTCCAGCCATATTCAGTTGCTACTTGAGGCAAAAGCAAGCCCTGGTATATTCCTTTTTTTATTAAAATCCCATGCCTGCCAACTTCAATTACACTAAAATCGCTGATTTTTTCTAAAGGCGTCATTACCGTGATTTCAATGTCTATATCTTTAAGTTCTGATGGCTGAACTGGAGGAAATCTTGGGTCATTGGTCGAGGAATTAATAGCATTTTCTTTAACCGCTTCAACCACTGACTTAATACCCTCAACATAACCGATACAACCGCGCAAATCGCCGTGCTTCTTCAGGGTGACAAAAACTCCGCGTTTTTCCTTTAACTTGTCGGTAGTCGGTTTGAATTCAGGAATTTTTTCGTTTCGGATATGCCTTTCCAAAGTAGTACGAGCTATTTTCAATAGTTCTTTTTTTTCGCTATCACGGAGACCGACTTCTTTACCTTTTTTCTGCTCGGTTTTCTCTTTCTTTTCGCTCTCTGGACTTTGATAAAGAACTACCGAACCATAGCCAACACAATACCCACCTAATTCACCCATGACCTCATTTGAATTAGTCGATTTTAGAATCTTTGCCTTGTTTGCTCCCAATCTCTGTGCAGCCAGCATCACAACTACAATTGGCATTCCACCACAAGCCTGAGCCTTACCTGTTGTTAGAGCATCATATAATCCCTTTGTATCGAGTTTCTCAATTAGACTTAAAGTCTTTTTATCTATCTCAACACATTCGTCGTGAGAATATCCATGATATAAATCAGACGAGGCTAAAAGAAGGACTGCATTCTCCTTAACAACGTGGCTAATTGCCTCAGCTAAGATCTGGCAATCCTGATAAGATGGTTCAACTAACATAATTGGAACGATCTTAAAATCCTTCAAAGACTTTTGTAAAAAGGGAATCTGGACTTCTAATGAATGCTCCTGATTATGAACATGAGGCAAGGCTCGTATCCTTGGGCTTTCACTAATAAGTTGCCTGGCTAATTTTTCATCAATACTGACTTCACCCAGAGGTGTTTTCCAACTTCCCTTATCATAAACAGCAACACCGTCAAACAATACACGATGGCTTGGACCAATGATGAACACCGTTTTAAAATCCAAATCCGAAATTAGTTTATAACCATGAGCCGCAACTGCTCCGGAAAAGTCGTAACCAGCATGAGGGGCGACGATGCCAATTATCCGCCCTGGAAGTTTTGAAACGGTTACGCTGCCGAGTAATTTCGTTACCGCCTTATCCAACCCATCTTTGCTCCCCGGATAAAATTGACCGGCTACAGCTGATTCTCTCATTTTACCCTCCTTTTCAGACACTCTGGTCTGACCGCAAGCTAAAATTATGCTTGTCAACATTAAAAATATTATTTTCATTTTGATTTTAACCCTTTTTCACAAAAATCAAAGTTTCTCTTTACTCTGCTTCTGAGTTTGCATTCTTGTTTTACCGCATTTCGGGCAAATCCACTTGCGTTTCTTGTGGAAGCTTCTTTTCAGTTCAATCATCTTTATCTTACATCTTGGACAGTACACTTACTTACCGGCGAGGCGGTCAAGATGTTCAACCGCTTCTTTCATCGTATTATCTAATTCTAATGTCTTGCGAAACATTTCTTTCGCTTCATTAATATAACAGGCGCCTTCATAGGCAAGACCTAACTGGAAATAAATGTCAGCATCATCGGGCTTTAATTTTAAGGCTAGCTTGAATTTTTCGATCGCCTCGGAAAATTTACCGTTCAAAAGGTAAAATTGCCCTAATTCCTTTAAATCTTGCAAATCCGGCTTAATTTTTTTCGTCACATTCGTCCGATCTTTTCTAAGTTTTCATATCGACCCAAAAGCACAAGGATATCACCCTCAGCAATCTCGTCATCGGCTCCTGGTGCAATATTTACTTCCTCTTTGAAATCAGGAACTCCTTTTTCGGTAATAATCGGAATTTTCTTTTTAATTGCAATAACATTCACCTTCTGACTTTCACGCAATGTCAATTCTTTTAAGGTCTTACCAAAAAAAGTCTTGGGTGCAGCAATCTCAATAACACTATGAGTGGGCGAGAGTTCAATGTAATCAAAAATTTTTGGTGAGACGAAACTTTCGGCAAGTCTTAGCGCCATCTCGCGTTCTGGGAAAATGACCCGGTCCGCACCAATTCGTTTAAGAATCGTCCCGTGCAGAGAGTTAACCGCTTTGACCACCACTTCTTTAACCCCTAATTCCTTCAATATCAGTGTTACCAGAATACTGACATCAATCTTTTGTCCAACGCTTACGATTGCCGTTTCAACATCAGCGACCCCAGCGTCTTTCAGCCCTTTTTCGTCGGTCGCATCAAGCACTAAACTCTGGGTAGCAAGTTCGCTTAAACCCGAAACTTCGTTTTCATCGATATCAACCACCATTACCTCAAAACCCTTTTCTACCAGCGCCCGTGCCACCGCCGAGCCAAAACGTCCCAAACCGATTACGGCAAACTTTTTAGCCAACGAGCACCGTCCCAGCTGGATAAGTATACCGACGTTTCTCTTGTCTGATTAGAGCGCTGCCGACCGTTAAAGTACCTACCTTGCCGATAATTATTGTTGCAATTATAATTAGTTTGCCAATTATTGAGAAATCATAAGAAGCCGAAAGATTAGGAACTATTTTTGAGCCTAATGATAGACCAACCGTGCCAAACGCCGAAGTCAATTCAAAAAGTGTCGGCAAAAAATCTCCTTCATTATTTAAGATTAAGAGTAAAAACAGGGCTGTCAAGAGCCAAGATAACGATAAAATAAAAACCAGAAATGCTCGATTCGCTTGTTCAGCCCTCACTTTCCGGTTAAATACCAGAACTTCCCCCCTTCCTCGCATCAGATTCTTCATCTCTAATACCAATAAACTGAAAGTCGTTGTCTTGATACCACCACCAGTTCCGCCTGGCGAAGCGCCAATAAACATGAAAGAGACGAGCAATAGTTTAGCTGCCGTGCTGAGAATACCAATGTTTACAGTGCTAAATCCAGCGGTTCGAGGAGTAACCGCATGGAAATAAGCGATTGACAATTTCTGGGCAAAAGGATATGCGGCTAAGGAGTTAGTCCATTCCAACAAAAGGATGACTCCAGTTCCTGCTAAAATTAAGATTAAGGTAGTGGTAAGGGCAATTTTTGAATGTAAAGAGAGACGTGGATTCTTCTTTGCAAGCCAGGTTTTGTAGAGGTCACTAATTACGATAAAGCCGATACCGCCGGTTATGAATAACAATGAAATAACAATCGGCACAAAAAGCGTTCCTGAATATCCAGTGAGGTTGGTAGAAAAAGTTGAAAAGCCGGCGTTACAAAAAGCGGATACCGCATGAAAGATAGCATGACCTAAGGCTTGCCAGGTTGGCATTCCCGATGACATAAAATAGCCGAATAACAATACCGCTCCTAAACCTTCTACTACCAGGGTTACCCGGACAATGGTAAATGCAAACCGACGTAGATTTTCATAGGTCAGATAACTTATTGATTCTCTCATTAAGAGTCGTTCTCGCAAACCAATGCCCCGTCTCAAGAAAAAGAAGAAGGCAGTCGATAGGGTCATATAGCCAATCCCGCCAATTTGAATCAACAAAAGAATTATTAGTTTGCCTACAAAAGTAAAATCGGTTGCGGTATCCTTAACAATCAAACCAGTAACGCATACCGCCGATGTGGCAGTAAATAAAGCATCAATCGGCTTAATATTTTTTGAAGACACTGGTAACGATAGCAACACCGCACCACAAAGAATAATAATAAGATACCCGCTGATGAGTATTCGCGCCGGATGAACTGGTCGTTTAAAACGTGCCATTTCTTACTGAATACAACACTGAATAGCACTGAAATTTCTGAAAACACCGAAGAATAATCGGTGTGCCTCGGTAAATTCGGTGCTCATCAGTGTTTAATTTCTGAATTCAATTTATTCTAACTTATTAATTAATTCAGACACTAATCGGTCACGATTCCTTTCGGTAACCTCGACAACTTCGGTATCAGATAGACTTTGAAGTTTTTTGACTAAAGGGATATTGCTTACCGGTATGGTGGCAAGTGCCTTTTTGCGTCCTTTGGTAAAAATCTCTTCGATTTTATTTACAAACTTCTGGCTAAATAATTCCATTTTACCAATCTCATCAATTATGATTAAATCCTTTTCTTTTTCGGCTCTCGATATTGCTTTTAATGCTATCTGTTCGAATCCGGAGACATTAACATAGTATTTTGATACCCGATAAGGCGACTTATGGTTCACCCCGCCCTTGCGAGCAAGTGTGGGGTTAATATGTGCCAAAATACTTTCTTCTCCATTGGTTGATGTTATTTTAAAACCGACCCTTTCACCTTTTTCCCTTATCTCTTCGGTAAAGAATCCGCCATAAGCGGTTTTGGCAAGTCCAGCCAAAACTTTCTTAACTAATGTTGTCTTTCCTGCCTTAGGTTTGCCCAAAAGCAGTATCTTTTGCACTCAAGAAGCATATTGAGAGTTTATCCTTTGTCAATATATCAAGCTAATGAGCCGATTCGGCTTTGTTAAGTTGGAATTACAGTAAATTAATTTTTAATATAGGGAAGGGCTTGAATAAAAATTGGCGGGGCGGAACTATCCAACTCCACCCCGCCTAATATTTACTATTTGGCTACGGTAAGAGTATCAACTAAAGTGAAGTTATAAACACTATAATTTCCCGATATGGTAATTATGTAGTTACCAGTAGGCATGGGAGAGCCCAGTGTATCAGCAGCCCAATAAACCTGATTTTCAACTGGAGAACGGTATTTTGTATTTGCACTCTTATTCCCGATTTGATCTTGGTCATAATAAATGGACCCATCAGGCAAAGTGAACGACCAATTAGAGACATAGCAAGCATCGTTGAACTCGTAGAAGAACGCAAGCCAGCCCTCAGCAGTTTTTTCGTAACTCGTAGTTAAGGTTAATTCTTTGTAAATATACATCACAATATCGCCGACATCGGTCATCTCTCCCTCAGTCACCTGAAGTTGGGAGCCGCCATAGCCAGGGCTATATATACCGCCGTAAACGCCCACGATATCGAGATTATCAACTTCGCCACTATTATTCAAATCCTTCCAAGCCAATAAGTAGTAGTGGCTTGGTGAAACATCGGTGAACTCGAATTCGGAAGTAGTTTTGTCAACGCCAGTTGAATCAGATGCCACTTCTTCTACCGGATTTCCGGTTAAATCCTGTTGAATAAATAACCGAACCCGAGAATTTCGCACATCACCTTGCTGACCTGTCTGCAGGATTAATTTTCCTATTATACCAGTTTCCTTTTTCGCACATGACAGTCCGATAATCATTAGCACAACGATTAATATAGCGAATATTCTATTATATGCCATTATACCTCCTTATTAAAAACTGCATACGAATCTCGAATAAGACATTAGGACGTTACTCGCCAGCATACTTATAATTTATCCTTTGTCAATTCAATTATTTGGAATCTTGATTTTACTAATAAAAGCCGCATCCTATTCTCGCTTAAAAATTACTGATTGATACACAAATTATGTTCACGAAGGGACTCGGAATTTTTAATTAATTCTAATGCATATTTCACTTTCTCAAAAGATAGTCCGGTTGTTTTTGTTATTCCCTCAGCACTCAGACAAGAATCATATCCCGACAAGATCAAATCCAATTCTGTATATTTCAATCCAATTATTTCCTCATCGTTTAGCCCAGGAATTAAATCCGGGGTCGGTGGTTTGTCAATTATTCTTTTCGGTATGCCTAAAAACTTTGCTAATTCCCAAACTTGGGTTTTATAAAGATTCAAAAGCGGCATAATATCGGCTGCACCGTCGCCATATTTCACAAAAAACCCGATTAAGTATTCGGTTCGGTTAGCGGTACCGACTACTAATAGATTCTTAAGCTCAGCATAATAATAAAGATAGAGTAACCGTAAACGATTTTTGGTGCGATAATAAACAGTAGCTTTTCTCATTTCGTTTTCACGAAACCCTAAGAGATTCTGTCCATAAATTTTATCTTTAACTAAATCTTGCAATTTCCTAAAACGCCCTCTGCCATATTTTTCTTTAAACCGATATGGTATTAACCAGCCGAATGGGACTAAACGATAAATGCCAATTTCTGCCAGCACACCGGTCATATTCATCTTTTTGTGCTCAATTCCTAATTCTTTACATATCAGAACTGCATCTTTTACGCTTTTCGGGTCAGTATCCCTTTCCGGCAATATTAGCCCGAATACTTTTTCCTTACCTAAGGCACCGACTGATAAATAAGCACAAACTGCCGAATCGATACCACCGGATATCCCAATAACCACACCGTCTCTGTGGAAGTTGTCTACCTTGGTTCGGATGAATTGTGTTAAATCTTCAATTGTTTTGGGAATATCAAGACTTAACTTTGACAATTTAGAGTTCTGACCATTTGCCACAGCGGTCACCGTAACGGTCAATTATTACTTCCTCCTTTAATGTCTCAATCACTTCACATCGGTTAGGACAGCCTTCGCATTCAAAGGCACGGCTCTGAAATGGAATATCGGCTATTTCAAAACCAGCAAATCGAGTTTTTTTGCTATCGGTTGCTTCTTGGGCAAGAATTGCTGCGCCAATTGCTCCCATCACTAAAAAATGGTCCGGCACAATAATCTCCTGCTCCAAAGCCCGTTCGAAAGCTTTCCTGACTCCAATATTTGCCGCCACCCCACCCTGAAATAAAATTAACGGTTTAATCTCTTTGCCTTTAGCCACTGCGTTCAAATAATTTCGAACAATTGCATCGCACAGACCACTGATAATATCTTCGGTTGCAATACCAAGCTGCGCCTTATGAATCATATCACTTTCGGCAAAAACAGTACATCGACCGGCAATGTTTACCCGGTTTTTAGCTTGCAGGGCTCGACCGCCAAATTCCTCGATTGGAATTCCCAATCGTGTTGCCTGATGGTCTAAAAATGAACCAGTGCCAGCAGCACATACTGTATTCATCGCAAAATCTACCGGGATGCCATCCCTTAATATAATTATTTTCGAATCCTGCCCACCAATCTCAATTACCGTACTCGCATCTGGATGGAAATAGCTGGCAGCAATCGCATGGGCAATAATCTCATTTTTAACAATATCGGCTTGAAGCATGATGCCAGCCAGCCTTCTTGCCGAACCGGTTGTCCCAGCACCAAATATTTTTGTTTTACGGTCGACTTGACTGGATAGTTTGGTCAAAAGTTCTTTAATTGACTGAATCGGTTGACCTTGGGTTCGAAGATAAGTTTTGGCGATTATCCGAAAATCCTTGTCGATTACTACTCCTTTAGTTGAAATCGAGCCGACATCGATTCCTAAGTAACCGACATTATCGACCTCGTTCACGCTTCCTCCTTTTTATTAAATCGACAAATGCCTCGAGTCGGGTTAGAAACCCAGTCCTTGAAGTGTGTTCGTCAAATGACATAGATAAAACAGGAACATCATAATCCTCACTTGCTTTCTCAAGGGCTTCCAAAGCAATATTTTCTGGCATACAGGTAAACGGATAAATATGTACGATACCATCAATACCACTCATCGCAAAAGAAACCGCTTCGCCTACAGTTCGGATTGCCTCACCCCCTGGTGAATCTTTAAGATATTTGTAAGCAAGCAGGCTAAAGCGGTAAAATTCCCAATCGATTTTCAAGAGATGCTTAAGATGACGGAATAGACTGCGTTTGGTCACAACTAATGCTCCGAGCCTGCTAAGTTCCTTCTCAATCTCCTGATTGGCAAACGGCTCAATCATAAAAAAGATTTCACCAACCAGCCCAATCTTAATCTCGGGTTTCTTGCCGTTAATACTGAATATTGTTCTAATCTCTTGCCGGGTGCGGCGAATTTGAGAAATACTGTTGGCTGATTCGATTAGCTTGATTGCCCTTTTTTCGATTTGGTTCGCCTGATTAAAATCGAGCACCCTGGCTAATCTTAACTGACATTTAAAATCATCGATCAGCGCACACTTGGCTAAAAGTATTAATAAGGCATAAATAACTCTGGTCGGTGAAACCATAAAGATTTGCGGCATCTTTTCAAAAACAAACTGATATGGTGTGTATTGGCTTATCGCATACAGACGAAATCTGGGGAAAAGTTTTCTTAATATCATTTCATGGAGATAATGATAATAACCAAACCGACACTTTTTGGCACCAGCCGCCATAAACAGAGTATCGGCACCACGGTTTAATGCTTCGATGAAGTTGCCTAAAGTAATCTTAAACGGCAAACAAATCAACTCCGAAGAATATTTTACACCCATTTCTAAAGTATGTTTGGTATTGGCAGGGGGCAGGACAACCGAAGCACCAAGTTTTTCTAAAAAGGTCTTAAGCGCTAAAGTTTCATAACCGAAATTGGGAAATGTTGCCTTCATCTGAAAAATTGGATTCGATATTTAATTTAACACCGAGAACACTGAAATAACTGAAAAACACCGAACCCAGCACTTATTGACACAAAGGTAAGGTTTTAAATATGAAAGATATAATGGAGATATAATATTCATATCAATAAGTGCTGGGCAGTGTCATTCGGTAAATTCGGTGATTTTCAGTGTTAAAATTCACTTAATTTGCTACGATTCGTTTTTTAACCAGTTCGATGAATGCCTCGAGTCGAGTGATGAGTCCAGCTCGACCGGTATGTTCATCGATAATCAATTGTAGAAATGGTCGGTTAAGTGTTTTCGCTTTATCCGCCATGATTTCGCCCACTAACGAATCTGGACCGCATCCAAAGGAAATGATATTGCAGATACCATCGATTTTATCTAAATAATAATTGAAAGCATTGTACAGTTCGCGTTCATAAATCCAGCGAATCTTACCGGCAAATCCTTTTGAATTTTCTAATATTGTGGGTGGCAAATCTTCTTTAGTATAAATAAGAAATCCATTTTTTCGAAAAGTAGCGATTATATCATGGGCAATAAAATCATCGCCCAAATTATAAAAATGGCTGATTAAACCAATTTTGGGCTGGTCGGAAGGAAAATCGGGTATGGTTTTTGAAAACTTCAATTCTTCTTTTGCCCGCTGATAAGCCAGAAACGATTTCATTGGATTATGGGTCAGGGCTAGCCCAACTTGAAAATGGGGCAGGAAGAAATCGTTCTTAATTTTAGGACGAAGTAGGGCTGAAAAATTTAAACCAACGATATCAACAATCCCAATCATTTTCGGGCAGGCATAAAGTTTATCACCAAGATAGACCAATCGAGGCAGAAACACAAAATCAACTTTATCCTTTAACTCCTCGATATGACCACAAATCACTTTGATTGGCAGGCATACCTCACTCGATACTTTGCCTAAGCCCTTTTCCAATATTGTCTTATCCGTCTTGGGCGATAAAATCACTTCGACACCGAGTTCAGAAAAAAACCGGTTCCAGAAGTTGCCATAACGGTAATATAGCAGGGCACGTGGAATACCGACTTTCATTTTTTCTAAATTGTAAGGTAGTTATAAATGATGTCAAGCATAAAGGTAGATGAATGATTCAACACCGAAACACACTGAAATAACTAAAAAAACCGAACCCAGCACTTATTGATATGAATATTATATCTCCATTATATCTTTCATATTTAAAGCCTGACCTTTGTGTCAATGAGTGCTGGGCAGTGTCATTCGGTAAATTCGGTGATTTTTAGTGTTAAATTCTTTCTTAAAGGTGAAAAACTATTGACAACCAATTGCCAAAACTATTATACTTATAATAGCTCTGGAGGTGATTATGAAGTATATAGTATTCGCTATCCTCTTACTGTTTGCTTTCCTTTCTGCAACCGAATTGTTGATTAACGGTAACTTTGAACAAGCGATTGAGAATGGCTGGCAATTTGATACGAGTGCTTCTTACTGGGCTTATAACTCCAAG
>Ga0224501_10005350_pt1 | contig 10117 bp, 3 predicted proteins | sample SF_Oct11_sed_USG_4_FD_169105 | JGI IMG/M metagenome (GOLD analysis project Ga0224501, IMG submission 169105) | Sediment microbial communities from San Francisco Bay, California, United States - SF_Oct11_sed_USGS_8_1 | ecosystem: Environmental > Aquatic > Marine > Sediment | place: USA...
GCATACGGTAACGGATTGGAGGGCTGCAGATCCCAGAGGCTATATGTTCCGGTTGGAACGGGTAACCGGAATAAAATTTCTGAAACGATCATGAAAATGAAGCCTTCCGGAAGTACTCCCATCGAGGAAACATTAAATCTGATTGAAAAGAAAATCCTTCCTTCTAAAAAAGATGCTGTGATTATTTTAATTTCTGACGGTGTCGAAAGCTGCGGCGGTAATCCAGGGGCGGTCGCCGCAAAGATCGGTAAAAAATATCCAAAGGTGAAAATTCATGTCATCGGCCTTTCTGTAGAAAAACCGGATGCAAGGGAGCTGGGGGATCTGGCAAAAAAAGGAAAAGGCTTGTTCTTTGATGTTAAAACAAGCAAAGACTTTAATTTAGCTTTGAATGAAAGCCTGGGGCATCAGTTAAAATCAAAAGAGGTCCAGAAGAAAATCGTCACTTCTGACTCTAATTCTGCGCCTTTACTCCGTCTTAAGAAAATTGAAGTTTCTGACCTCAGCTCTGAATCAGTAAAAATTAAAGTTTTTTATGAAACCAGAGGCATTTCCATTGGAAACTATGTGTTAAATATCTCTGCTGTTACGCCTGTTCCGTTCAATCCGTGGGAAACACTTGTCGATCCAGGAGTGAAACAAATTGTTTTTCAACCGGTTTCCCGATACGGAATTGGTTCTGAAAACAGTGTTCTGGAAGTTGAATTTCCCTTGAAAGAATTAGACAATGTTCCGATCCTTGTGCAGGGAGAGCTGTGGAAAACAACGAAGATACCGAATCTGCTGGACATTTCGAACCGGCTGCCGCTGAAATTCCGCTAGCGGATTCGAGATATTTATTTTTCTCTCTTCTAACTCGGTCCCTTCGTCCTTATTTCTCTGCGCTGAATCTGTCATTTCTCTCTTTTTTTGTTCTGCTGGTACCGGAACTGTCGCTTCAATCCGGTTTCTTTACGATGGAACATCTCGGAGCATTTCTGGATATTCTTTCGATTATGACGGCAGCGGCATTTCTGTTTGCGTTATCGTATAATTTAGCCTTTCTGTTTACCAGAATTATCGGAATTCTTACTCATAAGTTTGGAAAACTGTGGGTGTACGGGGCTCCTGGTTTTGCTTCATTTTTAATCTTCGTTGAAATCCCTCTGCTGACTCTGATTTCTCATAAAGAAGACGCTTTATATATTCTGATATTTTCCGGTTTTCTGATTGTTGCTATTGCATTTCTTTTGTATTATTTACCCGTTTTTTCCGGGATGAATGCTGCAATTTTATTTATGAGTTCTGTTTTTACACGGATTCTCCTTCTTCCTTTCGAAACGATGGCGGACGATATTTTTTCGCATAGCTATTTGATCTTTCAGGTTTATTTATTACTCGGAGTTATTTTGTTCTATATGCTCCTTCAGATTCGCTATCGTTATCATCTTACGCCGTATTATGAGAGATTTCGTGTTCCCCGTTATGCTCTGGTTGCGGTTTTGCTTGTCTGGGCAGTGATTGTTTTTGCAAGCTGGTTTCAGTCTTATCCATATTCGCTTGATGAAAAAATATTTTATATTTCGCCTTTTATTCAGAGTGAACTGAAGGGATGGAGCAGGCTTTTTCCGGTTAATATACTGCTTCTTTCTTTGACAGTCTGGCTGTTTTTTTCCTGGAATACGAATGTGAATTACAGAAGAAGGATGAAGAAAAATTCTTTCAAGGTAAGTTTTTTATCTTTTTTGATTGTGTTAGCTTTTTTCTCTCTTTCATTGTTTACGCTTGCTTCGTCGTTTCCGTGGAATTCACGGATATCAAAAATTAATTTCCAATCAGGGTTGTCGCGTGAATTATTAAGCTCTGCCGGATATCTGATGGACAGCGACGGAGATATGAATTCTTCCTGGCCAGGAGGCGATCCTGATGATAATGATTCCTGTATTCGCATTGATTATAACTGCGCACCGGATGACCGGAAAACAGCTTTTGTATCGGGCCGTCAGGAGGAGAGGATTGAAAATGCAAAAGGTAGAAAAAAGATTGTTCTCATTACGTTAGTTTCTTCAATTCAAGAAGGTGCGGATAAAGTTGTTTTGCGTTCCGATTCGCCTGAACGGAATCTTTACGCCCTGTTTCATGAGTTGAATGGAATGGATGAATACAGAGGTGTTCAATCTCGATCTTTTATTTCTGAAATGGCTGAGTTGGGCTATAGAACAATCTGCGGGGGATTTACGGGAGCGAACGGTTACCTGTCTTCTAAAGGGGAGAAAAGACTCGATTCCGGCTGTCAGGTTTTTATAGCGGATGAATCTCTTTTGGAATACGGAATGCGTGATCATTCGCCTCGCTCTACCATTCAGGCTATGGGAAGAGTCTATAAGAAATATAAGGAAGATTATACCTTTGTATGGATTCATTATGATTTTAACGAAAAGAACAAAGAAAATTCGATCAGTGATTTTGAAAAAATGAACATTTTCCCTGATGCGAAAAATATACATTTAATTATGGATTTAATTTATGGAGAATTAAAGCCTGCTCAAAATATTCCGGAAGAATGGAAAACGCAATTTTCACTCAGAAAATTGATTTATAATTCCATGAACTATGATCCTTACCAAAGATCTTTTTATCCGGGACCGATTGTTGTTTCAGAATATGGAACAGAAAGTCTTTATGCTTCACAAATATATGTATGGCGAAAAAAAAATAAAAATCTTTATCCAGCGCGAACTGTTGTTTATAAAAACGGACTGTTTGTCATAAAAGATCTTTTGACAGGAGTGATTCTCAAATATCCATATTGAAATGAAATTATTAAATTGTTGAGAATGAGAATAAATCACTTAAGTGCAGTAAATTCATTTACGCATTTCCTTGCATTCGTTATTGGTTTTTCCTTGCTTGAAATTATACAGATTTGAAATTGGGCTTACAGGCAGTTTATTCTGTTAATTATAAATTTAACGGTGTTCAGATGAAAGAAGAAGTGGCAGTAATTTCAACCAGACTTGGAGATATCGTAATTCGTTTTTTTCCAGATCTTGCCCCCAAACATGTTGAGAGTTTTAAGAAACTTGCTTCAGAGGGTTTTTATAACGGAACCAGTTTTCACAGAGTGATTCCCAATTTTATGATTCAGGGCGGAGATCCTAACTCAAAAGATGCTTCAAATAAGTCCATGCACGGCATGGGAGGCCCCGGTTATTCAATTAATGCTGAATTTTCAGAAAAACAGCATCTCAGAGGCATTGTATCAGCAGCAAGGTCACAGGATCCTAACAGTGCTGGATCACAGTTTTTTGTATGTGTGGCGGATTCCCCCTGGCTTGACGGCCAGTATTCTGTGTTTGGTGAAGTTGTCTCTGGAATGGATACTGCAGATTCTATCGTCGCTGAGCCCAGAGATGAACGGGATAATCCAAAGGAACGGATTGAAGTTAACATTAAAATTGAGGAGCGGGATATTTAATCCATTCTTCATTGAATCCAGAAGAACTCGAATAAGCGTTTTTAACCCCAATGATTTCCAGAAATATGTGCCCTGGTTAATTTCCAGGGCCTCAATAAAAGATTCTTGATTCCTGTCCGAATCTGCTCTGAATAGGCCTGTGTCAGGATTCCATATTTTTTTCAGCAGCCGAACAGAAGATTTATTGGAAGATCTTTTTACGCTGCTCGGGAAGCGAAAATCTCCTTTTGATAATGAAAAGATTCTGGTACAGAGCCGGGGGATGGAGCGTTTTTTATCCCTTGCGGCTGCAAGGCATTTCGGAGTTGCAGCAAATCTTTCGTTTCCTTTCCCGTCTCACCTAATCCATTCTCTTCTGAGTCCTTATGCAGTTTCAGAAAATGAAAAAACTTTCCATTTCCCTTATAATATACAAAATTTAAGATCCGTAATATATTCAATTCTTTCGGAAAGTAGCAGAAACCATTTTCCCTTGATCAGCCGTTATTTAAAAAGCGAAAGCAAAAATTTTTCGCAGATTAAAACATTTCAGCTTTCAAGAATCATTGCAGACCTTTATGACAGGTATGCTGTGCAGAGACCGAACCTGATCCGCTCATGGATGACAGAAGATTATGAGGTATCGTCAGAGGATGAAAAGTGGCAGCGAGAGCTTTATAGAAGGCTTATGGACGAAGAGCGGATCGAGAACCCATTTGCGGTAGTGGAGCGGTATAAAGGGGCTTTGAGAGACGGAACCCGCGCTGTCCATCCTCACAGAATTTTTATTTTCGGCGTGTCAGCGATGCCGCTGCTTTACAGAGAAATTTTTGAGGCATTTAGCGATATCAGCAGTCTTTATTTTTTTAACTTATCCGCTCATCATTCGTTTCGAAAATCATCTGAGGAATATTCTTTTTCCGGTCTGAAAGGATTTTTGTGTTCCGGGAGCTGGGAGTACTTCCGCTATTTAAATACTCTTAATGAAAATAAAAATGTTTCTTCAAGCGTAAAGTTTCATTCGATACCGCTTAAACAAAAATCGCTTCTGAATGCTCTGCAGAATGCTTTGAAAGGAGAAGCTCCTGAAGAATATACGATGTCCGGAGATGATTTTTCGTTTTCTGTTCATTCCTGTCATACGCCATTAAGAGAAGTAGAAGCATTAAAAAATTTTTTAATTTATATGTTTCGTATGAATGATCAGATTCAGTCATCCGATGTGATTGTAATGATGAAGGACGTTGATCTCTATGCGCCTTTCATTCATTCAGTTTTCGGCTCGGATCCTGAGGAAAATGTTTGGGAATATTCGATTTCGGACAGGCATCCATCAGCAGAATTTTCTGCCTGGGAGCTTTTCAATCAATTTGCGGAACTTTCAGGAGGTCAATTTGCTGCAGGCGAAATCACATCCCTTTCAGAAAATCAGTTGATTAAAAAACATTTTGAATTTTCAGACGAAGACTGCAGACTTTTTCAGGAATGGATTGACGCTGCAAAAATCAGATGGGGCTATAACGGAAAAGAAAAGTCAAAGTACAGCATTCCCGAGTCTGATGAAAATACCTGGAGAAACGGCCTGGACAGAATTCTTCTCGGATATCTGATGCCCGAAGACAAAAAAGAAATTTATAAAACCCTGGTTCCTCTTTCAATTTTAAACAGCCAGTCCTTTGAGCTTTTCGGTAATTTTTTAGAGTTTTTTGAAACTGTACACAAATACTGCGATGAATTCCAAAAGGAAAGAACATTTGGCGAATGGCATGATTTGATTTCAGAATTTTTCAGGGAACTGGGCGGTCTGGATGACCGAGATTTTCAATTTCTGAACTGTATCAGAGAGCGCAGAGAATTGAATGAAACCTATTTGATTGATGCCATTCGTTATGAAATTAACTTTGAATTTTCAAGCCGCAGATATGCTTATGAGTTTTTAAGCGGAGGAATTACATTCTGTTCGCTGACTCCTATGCGAAGTGTTCCGGGTAAGGTAATTGCTGTACTGGGACTGGATGAGAATACATTTCCCGCGTCAGAATCTTTTCCTTCATTTGATTTGATTTCTTCCAATCCTCTTAAAAGCGATCTGTCCCGTAAGAACGACGACCGTCAGCTGTTCCTTGAGCTGCTTCTTTCAGCAGAAGAAAGCCTTTTTCTCAGCTATACAGGAAAGAATGTCTGCAGTAATAAAGAAATCCGCCCTTCTTCTGTAATTTCTCAAACATTAAATGAAATCATAAGATTCAGTTCAGACGGAGAAAAAGTAATTCCAAAAATATTTTACAGTCATTTTCTCTATTCGTATCATCCGGATTACTTTTCTCCCGATTCAAGAATGTTGATGAAAAATTATTCCCGTACTGATTTTTCAAAATCTGAGTCTTTACTCACGCAACATAAAAAAGATTTTATTTTTCTGAATCAAAAATTTGAAAAAATCAGCGTTGATCTTCCGGAGAGGATTGATATTTCCGATCTTAAATATTTTTATAGAAATCCTTGCGGATATTTTCTAAAAAAAATGCATATCCAGTCAGGTGATCATTCATCGTCAGTGCAGGATGCAGAAATATTTTATCCAGATTATCTTGAAAATTATCATATTGAAACTGAACTTTTTGATTATTTTTTGAATCGCAGAAAAGACAGCCGGGATTTTTATGCCTGCATGAAGTCCTCCGGTATTCTTCCTCATTCAGGTCCCGGCCTTGCATTTCTGAAATTAAAAGAGACTCAGTTGCAGCATCCATTGAATGAGATTTATGAAAAGATACACAGCGCTGAACGAATCAGCATTTCAGAACAAATTCAATGCGGAACTATAAAACTGCAGTTTCATGATTCGGTATTGGTTTATGAATCTTCCATAATGCTGTACAGATCAGCTTCCATTAAAGCGCTTGATATGCTGTCTGCCTGGCTGCAGCATTTGATCCTTCATCATTCTGATATTGTATCGCCGGTAACGAATTTATTCGGTATTAAAAAAGGGAAAATCGAACACGTTGTTTTTAAGCCAGTAGCAAATTATCATGAAATACTGGAAGAGCTTACAGAAAATTATAGAAAGGGACTGAAAAGACCGCTGCCCTTTTTTATAAAAACATCCTTCAGCTATGCAGAAGAATTTCTTTCTTCAGGAGAAAGTTCTACGGCAATTCAAAAGTCTTTGTTCGCGTGGGAAGGATCGGATTTTACAGGTATTGCAGGAGAAAGAGATGATTTTTATATTCATAAATGTTTTCAGAGTAAAAATTTAAATGAAATCATAGATTTTGAAACAACAGCTTTATCTGTTCTAAAACCCATGATTGAAAATTCTGAATGGCTGGAAAAAGAAGGCTAACTTTATGCTGAAGGACGATTTACAGGAATTCAATGTTTCAGAAGCGGATCTTTCCGGCTCAAATTTAATTGAAGCATCTGCAGGAACTGGAAAAACATTTAATCTGTCCAGAATTTTTCTGCGCCTTCTTCTGGAAAAGCAGTTGAAAATCAGCGAAATCCTGGTTGTTACATTTACAATTTCAGCAGCATCTGAACTTCGGGAAAGGATTTACATGCTTCTGACTTTGTCGCTTGAAATTTTTTCGGGTATAGAATCTGGAAATGTCACACTGGCGGATCTACAGGAGCAATTCAAGATCGATCTTCAGCATGCAGAAATTCTTAACCGGAGCTTGAAGAAAAGGAAACAATGCATTCATTTGCTTGAAGATGCGTTGAGAAATTTTGAAGATGCTTCTGTTTTCACAATTCACGGTTTCTGCAGCAGACTTCTTAATGAACATGCGTTTGAAGCAGGTCTGTCATATGATTTTGAAGTCATACGCGATTCTTCTAGAATTTCAGAAAACGAAATACAGTTCTCGTGGCGAAGAATGTCTTATCATCTTTCGGAAAATGTTTTGAAATTTGCTATTGAGGAGAATCATTTTTACGATCAATATAAAAAAACTGCAGAGGCGTATCTGAACGGAGGCGATCTTTCCATTTATAATTTCAATGAAATTGAGTCATTTATGCCAGATCGTTTTGATATCTATTATGATGATCTGAAAAATCTGCAAAATAAATGGACGAAATCCTCGTCCGTGGTAAAAGAACAAATTTCTCAATCCCGTCTCAATCAGAAGAAATACAAATTTAATGTTCTGGATGAACTCTATGAAGCAATGGACCTCTGGGCGCAATCTGACGGTGCAGGCATTCCTCAGATCAGCAGCTTTCCACTTTTATGCCGCAAAGTGATTCAGTCCAATTTAACGGCAAACAGCACCGAACCGGATCATCTCTTTTTTGATGATTGCCAGAAGATTTATGATCTCCGGCTGAAATTGAAGATGTCTTTTGTTTCATATTTTCACAATCAGCTTGAAGATCTGAAAACCGAAGTGCGAAAAAAAAAGAGCGAGAAGAGTATTCTTACCTATGATGACCTGATTCAGAAGGTTCATGAAGCCCTGAAGGATTCGTCAGGGAAAAAAGCATTTCAGGAAGTTGTTTCTAAAAAATATCCTGCTGCGTTAATTGATGAATTTCAGGATACCGACAGACTGCAGTGGGAAATCTTTTCGGCTCTGTTTGCAGAGTTGCATGGAATTTTGTTTATTATCGGCGATCCCAAGCAATCTATTTATAAATTTCGGGGTGCAGATATCCATTCTTATACTTCAGCAAAACATTCTGCAAAAAGAAGATATACTCTATTAAAAAATTTCCGCTCCACAAAAGAAGTCCTTTCTGCAATAGATTCGATATACAGAAACGCTGAACATCATATGTATGGAGATCATGTTGGACCTTTTCTTTCCGAGGATATCCCTTACCGGAGCATTGAAGCCGGAAAAGTTTTTACACGGAAGTTTTATGAACAGGATAAAGAGGATGCGGCGTTTGAATTTGTTTTCTATGATAAATCGATTCAAAATGAGAGCAGCCTTGAATTTACAGCTGCCCGGATTGCAGATCTGCTTTTCTGTTCTGATGAAACTAAAGCCGGTTTCAGATCAGAAACAATTGAAGAAAAAATAAATCCGTCTGATATCGCTGTTCTCGTAAATACAAACATGCAGGCATATCAAATGCAGCAGGAACTTCGTAAATTAGATATTAACTCTGTGCTTCAGGTAGATGAAAGCGTGATTCATACGAATCAGGCGGATTCTCTTATCAAATTTCTTTACGCTCTGTATTCTCCTGAAAATCTTACTCTGCTCTGTACTGCATTATCATCAGATCTTTTTTCATGGACAGCAGAAGATATTGATCTTTTTATTCAGGATTATGATGAACGCAGCGCTTTGATTTATGAACTCAAAGAACTTTCAAGACATCGTTTTTCAGAAGGGTTCATGTATATTTTTCAACGAGCAATCAACATGCCGGCTTTTTCCCCTCCAGACGTCAGAAAAAATACTTCTGTCACTCCATCAGAAATTATATTATCCAGAAAAGACGGTGAGCGTGAAATGACAAATTTTACTCATCTTGCTGAACTTCTTCAAAAACAGGATTCAAGAACTGTAAAAGACGACATTCGATGGATGGAAGACGAAAAGAGCGGCAAAGTAAGGCATTCTGAAGCAGATGACCGCCTGATTAGAATTGAAAGCGATCGAGATGCAGTTCAAATTATGACTATTCATAAAAGCAAAGGCCTTGAGTTTCCAATCGTTTTTTTTCCGACATTATGGAGTCAAAATCTCAAAAGTTCAGATTCAAAACCAGCAGTTTTGAGTCTCGGGCAAACAAAAAATAATACGTTTGTAGCTCCAGGCGTTCTTGAAATTTTATCAGCGGATACAGGAGGCTTATTCTCCTGCGGCAGTTTAAAAAATAATCTAATTGAATATTATGAAAAGCAGGAGCTGGAGTCTTTTCAGGAAATGCTTCGCCTGGTATACGTTGCATTTACCCGAACCGTTCATAAAGCATTTGTCATCTGGGGTGCTCCCGAACGGTTCAATAAAAATGCCGCATTTTATCTGATTCATGGATCTGATTTCTTTAAGAAAATTGAAGCCGGAAATAAAAAAATCTCCGGTGATGAAAAAAAGAAATTACGAAACGAGCAGATCATAGCATATTTTCTAAATACATTCAGCTGCAGGTCAGTGCAAATATCAAAACCTCAAGCGGTGAAAATTGATTTTGAAAAAAAACGAAAGCATGAATTTAAGATTCAGATTCCGGACAAAAAGACTGTTCAGTTCAAAAAAAGCTACTCTCTTTCGAGTTATACCTCATTGATGAAAAAACAAGTCATTCATGCCGAAGATTACGATGAAGAAGTTACTTCTCTGATTTCTGATTTCTGGTCGCCGGAAGAAAAAATTCCCCTTACGGCAGATTTGGAAGGAACAGGAGATATTTTCCAATTTGAAAAGGGTGCGAAAGCAGGAATCTGTATCCATGAGATCTTCGAAAAAATCTGTTTTCAGAATTCTCAAGAAGATATAAATGTCGTTGTGGATCGTATTCTGAAGCGGTACGATTATGACTCTGAGGTATGGACGGAAGTGCTTGGTACACAGGTCTATCAGGTTCTGAATACGATTCTTCCCGGTCCGCAGCAGTTTTCGCTTTCTGAAATACTGGATTCTCAAAAAATTACTGAAATGCCTTTTGTTATGCCCGTAAGATCAGGTCATATTCTTCAAAACGAAATTCCTTCAG
>Ga0224501_10005351_pt1 | contig 10116 bp, 6 predicted proteins | sample SF_Oct11_sed_USG_4_FD_169105 | JGI IMG/M metagenome (GOLD analysis project Ga0224501, IMG submission 169105) | Sediment microbial communities from San Francisco Bay, California, United States - SF_Oct11_sed_USGS_8_1 | ecosystem: Environmental > Aquatic > Marine > Sediment | place: USA...
AATTAAATTTTGTTTTGCTCTTCTTTACCATGACTAGTCTCAATTGTAAAATAATACCTGTCTTAAACATGAATAGTGGGCTAAGCTGTTATATGTTAGCCTCCATTACCTGGGGACTGCGTTGGGGTACTGGACTGTTAATCAGTGAAAGCTCCGAAGCTATGGAAAATGCTTGGGTTTGAGCTGATGGTCTGTAATAAGCGAATTGAGATTTCAGTTACACATTCTGGTGGTACGAGTAGTGGAACCTGGCAATGCACTAGAGGATTGTGAACAATAAGCATGGGACATACGGTATAAGGCCAGAATATGGCGGGTGGTGAGTCTTCATCTTTGGTTTTTTAAATTGTACGGGCTGTCTTGTTTTAGAAAACTTGACACGTAATTCGGGTATGTGATATTCTTTGGTTTCATTCGTCTGTAAAAGCATCCAATGAAAATGTAGTACATTACGGGGAGAGAAGTCAAAATAACGAATTGCGATGCAATATGAATATCTAAGACATGGGGTAAGGGGAGTTTACACAAGCGGTGATGCCTGCGTCACCACTGAGCCACCGCTGAAGATGCGTATCATCTTCAGCGGTGAACTAGTGGCAGAGAGCGGGTGATGGGAATGACTCACAGTGTGATTACTGGTTAACCTATTCGTTTCAGTTCTTCGGGGTAGCCAGCTGATCATATCTTTAGTTTTGTCTGTGTGAAGCCGTCTTTCCCAATCTGTAACACAACATCCTAGGGTCACGATTAGTTCTCAATTAAAACTCAAAGTCCAAATTTTTGATCAATAGAATAGCCGAACCAAATTTCCGATGGGAGTTATCTATTGTGTAGCTATCAGTTCCTCGGTGTCATCTAGCATAGGTACCCATGGTATTACATATAAAGCATAACCAGGCGTTGACCTGCATACAGATAGTCACCTGATAGGGGGGGGGGTGGAGGGTCATTAGGCCTTCACACACCTGTTTCTTAAGTGTAAACAACACATGTAAGATATCACTATAGTGTGTCTATGGTTAATAGTTTGTCTATGGTTAAACCCAGACAGCCTGAGAGCATGTAAGTCTAGTATACAGGCTTCCAGTTTATATACATGCTACTTGCCTTACTATGGGCAGTAATAGCATTTGTTGCGTACTTGCCTGGTTCGGAGATCACAGCAGATACTTTGACCTGCTTCTGCGGCATGGCTGGCTCACCATCACAGACACGGTACCCCGAATCCTCGGGGAAAAATATGCAGCCACCACAGATCCCTCCTTTGTGTAATTCATAATCTGGTCTTCCAGTCAGACCCGCTACAAATAATTGGTTATAACCGCGGCGATGTCAAATTGTCAATTTGTTAGCTGCTGGTGCCAGAACTGCGATATGACTCCAGTTTTCGGGATTTGTATTAAATAATGAAATCGTAAGGCGTAAACTCACAGAAATTTCAACCGAGGTGCAAGAGAAGAGACTGAACTGGTATGGGCATGTGATGAGAAGGGAGGAAGAACACAGTGAGTGTTAGACATGAAAGCAGAAGTGGGGAGAGCCAGAGACAGACCAAAAAGACGCTGGTCAGATTGTGTCACTGAACAGTGGCAGATTAATTATAATTCTAAAGCGGGATCATAGAAAACTAAACCAGTGGGGATCGAGGGGCACTCAGCACATTCAACAACACTGATTAATAGCGAACACAGATTGACAGACCGAGACCAGTAACAGTGACGGTCACGGCCGGTTGTGGAGAAGGCAGCACTGACTGACACTAAGGCTGGTCATAGACCTGACTGGACAAGTAGGCGGTCTCACTATGGTCTATAGATCGGAGAATGGCAGGGCGGTCAGACTTCGCTGTGGTTGTCTGTTTTTCACTGTTCCTATATGATCCGACTGAATTAATGGTTCTGAGTGACACAGCAGTGTCACACCTGTAGCTTTTAGCAATAGACATAGCTTACCCTCTGCGCGTATAATCATGACATCACCCCAATAATGTTTTTGACACAACGGGCCGCATCCATAATACAACGGTTATATATCTTCTATTTGCAGAGTGTATTTATACCGAAACATCTGAATACAGACAAACATGTGAAGGCGGGTCACAGGATTTCGATTGTTTTATACTTTTAGCTCAGTGTCCACTTGACAGACGCAGCAGAATGGAGGTAAAGTTATTATCTGGCTGATGGGAACTGATAAGGTATTCTGGCAGCGACTGCCTGGTTAGACAGGCAGCTATACTCTAGTCCATATCATCCTCCACTTCTGTGATGATGGGATTGGTTGGTTCCGCCGGACGAGCAGCTTGTTGACGCTGAAATCATAGATGATGGCCAATGTGATACGCGATATCTATGACGCACGCTATACTGGGCAATGAATAGGTGATAGGTAAGGGTGAAGTGATAACAGAGCAGGAAATTCGGGAGAGATAAAGCTTATCGCTATCAAACACACAACCGGATTTCTTAGCAGTACAATAACGTGGTGTAAACATTTCACCATAGAGTGTTGATAAGAAAATGCCCCCTAACCATCTAGTGCAATCAATAACCAACAATAACAGACAAAAACAAGTGTATAGGTCACCCTGACCGAACTGGCTATGGTGATAGCTCTTATTATCCCATATTGGTTATTAGAATAATCCGCGGGCGGAAAACTTTTCATCTACAGTGAAACTCGGATAACTCAAAAACTTGTTTAACTCAAACCAAGTTTCATGGTCCCTGTCTGGGTAATGATAATTTGTTGGGCATATCTCGAACCTTTAGTCATAACTCGAACTAATCAACTGCTGTTGGCGCTATCAAATTACCTTTTCTGTAGCTGGATGTGTTTACATTCTTTTGTAACAAGCTTAATTTCATTGTTTATTTTCATACTAGAAGAAACTCTCTCAATTTTAGAAAGTTTAGCCAGGAAATGGAATAGACTAGAGCAAAATGGACTCACAACGGTGGCCACATGGCTAAAGAAAAGGGAGAGCACAACTCTTAGCTCAAACCTTTCATAACTCAAAACTTCTTTGGTGGGCCCCTGCAGTTCGAGTTATCCAAGTTTCACCGTAGTTACAGTGGCTGAATGCTCACATGTACTGAATGACTGAATAGTTGAGTTACTGACCGCTTGTATGCTTGGCAGTCTCATGATGAGCTGCTGGAAGATTGGTGCTGGGAGAGTCTGTTGCAGAACTGACAGGAGCTGTTGAGGCTGTCCACAAATTGCTAAGGCATTAGTCAAATGATCCAATCCCTCATCAATTAGTCCTGTATGATGGATAGATAGTAATGTCATTATAAACACGTTATTAAGTAAACTAGCAGCGCCTCAGCGCTAGCAGTTCTGCTTGTCACAGGGGCAAATCAGTTATCAATAAATGAAAAAGATCAGTTATTTATTGTGGCTAGCAGACAGTACGGTAGCAAATGAAAAACAATCAGTGAGTGAGTCAAACAGAAAGCCCGTCCATTCATCAGTACGCCCGTTAGTATGTCAGCTAGTTCCTCAGTCAGTAAGTCCATCAGTAATGTCTGTAAGTCAGTCTGTAAGACATACCGAGGCTTAACTTCTCCTCTCCGGTCTGTATCTCCTGCATGAAGTAGGACTGAATAGCAGCTGGATCTGACAGGTCAGGTAGTGGTCGACCTCCGCTACCATCCTTTTTTCTCTCCTTTTCGCGCCCTGCAACACGATGGATCTGAAGCTGACCTAGCCAGAAGTAAGGCTACAAAGTGGGTAGATGCTAGATATCTTGTCCCAGTACCTTGAGATGGCAGAGCAGTGAAAGATCTACGAAAATGGGTTGACCAATTTGTTTAACAATCATAATCCCAATAAAGCCTAAACTCTTAGAACTTGGAAATGGCACGCCAACTGATTCACCTGTGAGGACGATCTATCAAGCATTCTACTAGTCACTAAAAACCGGTCACATTTTATTCGTTTAACTTTTCAATCTCACCGGGCTAAACTAAATCAGCGGAGAAGGGCAAAACCCTTCCGCTGTCCTTTTTGGACATCCTCAAACTTCCCCCGGTCTAGCTAACACTATAGACCTTGTGACTTTCTGGTCCCTGACGGAGCTTTACACTGAGTCAGTCAGTCACTCTCCAAGTGAGTCAGACGAACTGAGTTGAGTAACTCTCACTCTCAGAGTCAGACTCAGAGCCAGTGAACCGAGTAAAAGAAAGACGGGATCATCATGACATGAGTTATCAACACACTTGCACAGGCAATAGCCCTGGGTTTGGCGTGAGTGACAAAGAATGATTGAATGATGAATAACTGAACTGATGCTTGGTTAGTATTGGTAGAGGCGAGTCAGCTGACCGAACTACGAAGAGTCACTCACTCACTGACTCACTCAGTTGTCAGTAGCGTGTAGACGTGGTTGAGTTACTCACTCAGTAAGTGAGTAAGTGAGTAAGTGAGTAAGTGAGTAAGTGAGTAAGTGAGTAACGCAGTCCTAGTCAGTGAGTCAGTGTAACCAAGTAACTTACTTAACCTACCAAGTCAGTCAGTTACTAACGTAACTCAGTAACTCACTAGTTACTAGCTAGTAACTCACTAACTCAACTCAGTCAACACAACTGACTGAGTTAGATTGCAATTTACGATTGTGGTGATAATCAAAGACAACAGTAGTGTACGACTCACGTGCTCTGAGCTTTTCTTTGTATAGTGGGTCGGACCTTCGTTTTCGATCAAAGTATACGCAGTAACCTAGAAAGGCTAGGCCTGCTGCTCCGGCGACGAGAGTAGCAGTTCTGAGCTCCAACATGCTGAAAAAGTCGCACAACCGGAACTGAACACAGAGAAAAGCTCTGGCAGTTGTATCACCTGCAATCACTTCACCACTGGCTGATAGTTAGGACTGTGAAATCACGACGGATCACATCCCTTCCCAACCTGTTGCCCCTCGATTTAATCGACCAATCACATGTTTGTATTTTGTATCAAAATGGCCGCCTACGTGCTTGGGGCCGTAGTAATGGCATCCGAAAGCAACGTTGGTAATGAGTAATAGACGTTGTCAGAAGCTTACTTCGAATACGCGCCGAATCCAATAAGCATACGCGTCATGCGACAGTAATCTGAACACTTAGTATTTCTAACGGTGAGCGTCGTTTTATTTCATCCGGCTGCGTTGGTGGAACCTCAAGGCTCAAATAATTGTAATGCTGAAGTGAAGAGTTGACTTGACTTGATCATTGATGCGTTATGATAATGATTCATACATCAATCACGCCGACTGGGTAGTTTCTACGTAGTTTCTCATTATCCCTAATCTATCCTATTGTGGTTAGGTGGCCCTTAGCCTTAGAGGGTTTTTGAAGAATGTTAACATTTGTTCCAGGCTACTTAGAGGCTTTTCTGATCTCTTACACTTACAGTTACACATTGACTACCTCAAACTCAAAGGCCTTGCTCTAACCAGGCTAAGCCTGGACCGTCAAATCACTCGGGGTTCACAGACGGACCCTCAGGTCTCAAATAATGTTTCCCAAACTCCACCTAAGGGGCAGAAAAAGTGTGTCTACAGGGTGGGACAATATCAATTTACATTTGATATGTGGTCCACACGTTGTAGCTTTCTAGAGTTAGCGATCCAAGATAAGCTTTACACTGTGGACCAGCAGATATGATACCAGCCTGAACTGTCTGTGTAGAATTGTCTGTATTCGGGAAACCCCTTACTATACGCTACTGTCGTCCTGTTGCCTACAATTGGTGGGTTATAGGCGTCAGTCCTCACAGATTATCTAACTGTCTTAGTCAGTCACAGAGCCCGTTGGGCCAAGGTCTTGCCTCCCATATAGCTAATCTACATCGCTAAAACATAGAGTTATACTGTCCTAGTTCAAAGCTCACTTTGACTCTATGCATAATCCGTGCAGTACATGATAGTTCCCCAATTACCGTCATATTACATTCATATTATGCGCAGCGTCAACGCTTATTGTGAACAGAACTTGTTCCTTGTATATACCTTCAAAGCACTTCTATCGTATTCTTTTGGAAGTCCTTAATGTATTACCAGCAGGAATTATCACTGTGGTCATGGAAATGGCACCTCAACACCCTGATAACACTGTGAAGGTGGTTTGTAACGAGTAATATTATTGTTGACGTGGTGCTGCATGGGTCGGGCTCAATGCTGGTCCAAGACCTATGATGTCGAAATGAACTCATCGTTTTTATTCAATCAGGTGTTTTGATGATCAGGCATGACTGAATGATGGGAATCCCTACAGGAGTACTACACTTCCCAGAGGAGCTGGAGAAGAAGACGGTGACACAGAAGCTAACTGATGATGAGATATTAAGAGAACTGGTAAAGTCATTGACCTTTTGTTCTTGCTTCCGTCTTAACTCCTCATTATATTTGGGAAAGTTGAAAACGGTAGTGGCTTTTTTTTGCTGCTGGTGGTCAAATCAATGAGTTCCTGCAGTGCAAATTTGACTTGCTCTGCATGCCCATATTTAGAATTGCAGTTTTTTTAGTATCAGATTGTGTAGACGATTACCACATGCCAGTCTCAGTAGTAATAACCGAAATATAGGCACTCACTGTGTAAACCTTTCACTTGACAGACTACTTGTAAAGCCGCTTTCAACAAGGCCTCTAAGAGGCAGTCATGGAGATTCTCACCTAAATCCCTGTTGTCTACTAAACTCGTTCAACAAGCCACGGGTTTCTTTGTATGTTATCCTAAATCCTCTAAGGGGATCTATAGCAGCCATTCGACCGGTTTACCGAAAAGTTTATGTGGCAAGTGTCTATCTCCGGGTTCCATATAGTACCACTGAGTTTGGCATGTGGTAGTAGCCTACACAATCTGATACTAGAAAAATAACAATTCTAAAACACTGGCGAGCAGATTAAGTCCCCTTTGAGCTGCAGGAATTCCTTGGTTTGGCCACCAGCCGCAGAAATGCCACAACCGTTTTCAACTTCCCGAATATATATTTCTGTATGGGGCCATGGATTTTGCTCCCTGATTTACAGGGAGACTTTGCTGAAGCAAATCGAAATTGGGTGTCCTTCTTGTTGCCACCACCGTGTCCTTCCTGTCGCCATCACCCCGTCCTTCCTGTCGCCACCACCGTGTCCTTCCTGTCGCCACAACCGAGTTTCCTGGGATTTGACTCACTGTATGCAAATTATATTCCGACCAGTCCACCATGGCTGGTCCCACTAACCTGCAGTAATCTACTTGTCTTGATTATCCTCCCCAGTAAATCTATGAGTTCGGTTGTTTGGTTTATCTCTATGGTTCTAACACCTTTATAATAGATTTGTAAAATGATCCAGCTATTAAGCCTATGCTTGTATTCGTTACATCCAAACATGTCCTAGTTCTAGCTATATGTATGTAGCTGTGCTGAACGTATTTAATCGCAAGCCAGTAAGCAGAATACAGAGTGTCTCCACTAAACTATTGTGTGATGATGTTAAGCAGGTATGGCTGGCACAGTTATGGTGGATAGGAAATGATCAAGCTTTTGTCAGCGAGTCCAATAAAATGCTGGCTCAGTGCGAGCTATCTGGCGCAGTCCATATTAATCTCGGTAGTAAGGGCCTGCGATTTTGTGTGGCCGTGGAGGACCACACTAGTGAGACTGTGTTTGATTTTGCATGGTTAATCCAGTCAATGCTACTTATTAGAGAGTCTATAGATTTAAACTGTTCGTTGTTTCTGTTTCAGTGCTCTGTAAATGGCATTCAGTACGAGAAGCTAGCTATGGAAGGGAAGGCAATATCCTCAGTAGAAGTGTTCTTCAGCGGATTTCCTAGAGTTATACCTCAGCTGGATGATAGCTTTCCACATCTAGTCACATTATGTATCATAGGCCAGGATTTAAGCCTCATAGAAAACATTGCCTCACTCACATTACTAGAAGAACTTTGGCTTGCTGAATGCAAGATAACGGTTAGTAACACATTTTAGTGTTTCACTATGGCTATATCCCGCTTTGTTATTTTCTTAGCAGATCACTTGTAAAATGTAAATGAAGTGTTCTGGCCGAAGGCAGATTTCTCATGACCTGGCTTGTCATGGTGTCGCGGGACAGTACTGAGGTGGTTTCCTGTTGCCTTCCTCGGGATCGTGTTTGGGGGTCAGTCAACCAAAGCCACTTGTTCACACGAGATCTTGACCCTAATTATCCACTGCCGGGGACCGCCATTATGTCATAGCGGTGTTCCGAAGGTACGCTCGCGATATGGAGTGTGGGGCTTGCTAAGGGCCCATACCAGAAAAACACCCTGCAGCGGTGAGCCTCGTACCTGCATTCTATAGATTGTAAATCTTGCGTTTTACCGCTTGATCATTTATTGAATCGATGACATTACTTAAGCTTGGAATGCATTTGATGATTATAGAAGCTAAAAAATCTGGATACTCTGAAAGCACTAAGGAAACTGTTTCTTTATGGTAACATGATAGAGAGGATAGAGGGTCTTACCTCACTTGGCAAGCTGGAGATCTTATGGCTGAATGGGAATCTAATCACCAACATCCAGGTACACGCTAGGACAAAAATGACTCTTTGGAATAAAAAGATTCCAGTTTAGCAAAGAACATACACAATTTCTTTGAACTTGGAGCCTGCCAAAGCAGCCCCGTCACTTCCCCGTGGTGAGAAAGGCTGCCCGCGTTCTGACGCTGAAGCCGTTTTCGTGTTGGAATAGATAACAATTTTTGTGATGAACTGGGTGAACCAGTTTACTTCAATGCAGGATGCTGGCGTCTGTTTGGTTGAGGCAGTTTAGATAATATAGTGAGAAGCTAACTCGGCAACTGAATGCAAACAGAGAATTGATTTAGTCTTAATTCTGGTTGGTAGTTGAGACAGTTTGTCCAGCCGGAAAGTCAGGTAGTTTGTCTGCCTCACCATTCCTCAACAGTCTGACATCTGTGGTGCGTCAGGTGTTGTAAAATGGGAATATCTGAAAAACTTCACGGTGGAGTGCTGCATGAGATCGCAACTGCAAAAAAAGTTGATTCAAACCTCGCTCATGGTGGTCTCCCGTTGTGAGTGTGACTTCTTAACATTTATCCTAGCTCAAAACAAAAATAAGCCTTACTGGATCATAGATACCTACCGGCCCATGGCGCTCTATGCCGAGCCATAACTAAACTAACTAGATAACTAATGGAAAAAAAGGTAAGATGGTGAAGTTGTCAAATGAAGAAAGGTTATAGAAAACTGATTGCGAACTTACAGGGGCTGGAAAAGCAGGAATATCTTAGGGAGCTGAACTTAGCAGAGAATAGAATCCAGAATATTGGTAAGTGCTCAGATAATCAGTATATCAGCCCCCCATGGAGCCCTGTAAGGAAAGCGCGCTACACGACAAGGCCACGCTAGACTCTCATGCTAGGCTCCATCTTTGAAGTTCAGCACAGCGTGTTTCTCTGATGGTGCTTGGCTCAGTGACCTATTTACTAAATACAGTGAAAATCTGTTAACCCGACCTCAGATAACTCAAAAACTTGCTTAACTCAAACCAAGCTTCATGATCCCTGGCTGGTAATGATAGTTTGCTGGGCATATCTCGAACCTTTAGTCATAACTCGAACTGACAACTGCGGTTAGTGCCATCAAATTGTCTTTTATGTGGCTGGATGTGTTAACATTTTTGTGTAAGAAGCTTAATTTCATTGTTTTCAGTTCACATGAGAGGAAAATCTCGCAAATTTTAGAAAGTTTAGCCAGGAAATGGAATATACTAGAGTGAAATGGACTCACTACGGTGGCCACATGGTTAAAGCAAAGGGAGAGCATAACTCATAACTCAAGCTTTTTATAACTCAAACTTTTTTGGTGGTCCCCTGCAGTTCGAGTTATCCAAGCTTCACTGTATTACCTGTTATGCTTGGATCTGGTTATGTCATTATGCCATTATGTAGGACATTCGTTGGAGCAATGCCAACAGCTGCAGGTTTTGGAGATGTCTGGAAATCGCATAGACTCCTTTCAGGTAATCCGGTCTCATTTGTAGAGAAAGTGAAGCATGCTCCCCTCTCCAATGTCTAGGTCGGGTCTTTTCAAGGTCTCACTTGCGATGAAACTTTCTACTCGATAGAAACGCGTTTGAGAGAAGACAAT
>Ga0224501_10005352_pt1 | contig 10115 bp, 4 predicted proteins | sample SF_Oct11_sed_USG_4_FD_169105 | JGI IMG/M metagenome (GOLD analysis project Ga0224501, IMG submission 169105) | Sediment microbial communities from San Francisco Bay, California, United States - SF_Oct11_sed_USGS_8_1 | ecosystem: Environmental > Aquatic > Marine > Sediment | place: USA...
GGGAGGGTGGGTGGCAACATAACACCAAGAATTGCCTGGAGGCTAAACCAACTAATGTTATGATGCTGTCTACCCCTTACTAAAGATGCCTCGGGGCCTGTCTGAGTCATATGGAGATACGGAGAGCGTGGAAGATGAGCAGGGGGGATAATTGCTTGAGATGTGTTAGACAGATAGGATCGGAGAAGAATTAAGGATTGGTTTGGTCGCTACGATATTGAAAGAAAACTGAGCGACATAGACCAGCTCGATCTATATACACAACCCAGCCTTTAACAAGTCAGTGAGCATGTTGCAGCGGTGTATAATTGAAGACCACGTTCTGCAGCGCTCTTTAATCTTCTACTTGTGTCACACATTGATAACTGCAATTATGGGGTGCGTAGGGAAACACAGCGAACATCGGTCGTGTCTCACTGGCACCAACCAATGCCTCACCGGGCCTTTCATTGTATCACCATGCTCTATACTTAAGGTATTACGTTCAACATGTAGCACTTGGGCTGTGAGCTGATATGATGGTTGATTGCTAGATTTAGACAGGTGAATTAACAAGGAAACAAGATTAACATTTTTGATAAACTGCTACACGAGTCGTGTTGTTGACAACAATCATGAGTTAATGGGAGACCGCTTTCTCATCAAGCTTATAGATAGCCATCTCAGGTGTGTGCCATCCTAATACAGAAACCATATGAATGAGATAGACCTCCCTTGTGATCATCAATCAAACTATGTGTTACTCTGTGAAGCTGAAAGCGAATTATCATCTGGACCGATTCCATAGGTAGTAAAATACTCCACTACATCAAGCTGACAGGTTTGGCCCGGTTGCCTGAAACTTGCACTGAAACTGGCATGATATTCGATATTATACACTGTCACGAGAAAAAGATCTGAAAGTTTCGTTCGTTTGTATTCACAGATTGATATGTCAGTGGAGATTCGCAGACGATGCTGATAGTTTTATGGCGACTGACACATGAGCCTCGCACACCTCGCCGATAACGGGCTGAGGTGTGCGAGGCGTAACGGATAGGGTGAGTGTCATTAGACACCGAGCTCGCTTCCTATTACTCGGCGAAGCTGCGCATAGCGCACTCATAAACCTTTTTGTCTAATAAACACAATACTCAGATCTGACACTGATAACATTTATCGACTTGTATGCAACTGCAGAAATGTCGCGTATGTCGACCCGTTTGGCGCATGTATCAGTTACCAAAAATACTGAAATAAAAAATCATCCGATCTTCCTGCCTCGGGCCAGAGATTCACCCATTTTAGACTCCCTGATGCCCGCACTGTCACACAGTTTCGCTGACGTAGACTGCGATTCACATTAGCTGTTGTCTTAGAGTGCGGCCATACTTATTACCCAGATTCTTACGGATTTGTCCAAACTGCTGCAGTCCCATGCTAACTAAAGAGTTAATTGAGTCTATTAGGTCAGAAATTAAGTGATTACTTGACACTAGGCTTAACAGGCACACACAATGTCAGTCTGTTCACACGTTGACTTGTGATTGAGCGCGATTATGACCTAACTCTCAGAGGGGGTTGTTCCGCAACAGGGTGAGGCGAGCCAATCAGCTAGCTCTAACTGGCTATTACACTGGCCTAACTTCCTCTTCCCCCTACTGACTACTGAGTATTTTGTCTATTTATATCGATGGCAGGTATCTATATTTAGGTTATCGGTGTAGGAGACCTTCCGTTCACCTTCCATGTTTTCGCTTAGTGCCTATAATCGAGCTAATTGTCCCTCTACCTCCCCCCACATGTCACGGAGCCAGTAACCCGTTCAAGAGCTCAAGAGCCGCTTTCATACATTTAAAATTCAGATTACATCATTTAATATAAATAAAAAAGCTTGCTGTTACATTAATTTGAATATTTGATTGAAATTAATATGCAACATTAGAGAGCTTGCTACCAAGTAGCATTTTAATACGACGTCTGGTCAATATTTGAGCAGGCCTTTGAAGCCCTGATAGAAGGCGATGGCGTCTGCAACTTGTTAAAGTTTGCAGTTTGTGGAGAACAGAGTCACGACTTGTCATGATCATATGTGAAGAATAATAATTTCTGGTCATGCTTCACCGACAGGCAAACGTATTACCTCCAGTTCAGAGGCCTTTATGTTGAGATATCGCATCATAAGTGTAAATATTGGCCAAAACACTAACCAAATCTCACTCTAAACTTCAAAAGCTTTTGTTAAAGTCACACGTGTGGATTGCGGGATGGAAATCGTGACAATTTAGCATTAGGTATCCTACCTAACGCAAACAGGGCGCACGGTTATTAGCGTTGTTAACACGTTAGCATACACAGTAAATTCTCCGAATGGTGTGAAATACCCCTCACTGCGTTAGAGTCGCCAAAAAAGCTAGCATTAAGTCGCCTAAATAAATAACAGGGGTGAGCGGGCACAGCGTACTGATAGGCTGGATCATGAGGTGAGAAATATATACAATACTGCTCCCGTCTGCAAAACCAGCGCTGGCACCTGCTGGACAATAGAGCTATTCAGACAGGGGGAAGAGACTCGATTCAGCCTCAGGGCTGGGAGCTGCAATCAATGACGGAGTCGGTTGAATAACATTTACTCAAGTGTGCGCTTCGCACTATCAGGGTGGTCCACGCCTTTCACACAGGTAATAATATTTGTAGCTGACAAAAGAGTTGGTGTTTTTTTATAATAATTGACAAGCTACACGCGTAAATACAGCAATCACTAGAGTTATTGAGGAAAACGTGTTATCTTAACACAAGCCATGACAAGAGACTGAATGAAAGGAAAACAGGTCCGACACTAAACTCAATAGCGGACAGTGGAAACTCTGCTGAGCCCACAGTGTCCCGCGGCCTACGCCTCCAATATCTCATTAATATAATTATGTAAAATGCTTCTATTTTCGGGCGAGCTCTAGCATTCACACGCTTGTTTCAAACTTATGAATGGCACCGTTAATTAAACCATGAGTCATCTACTCAAAGTCAACACGCTGGCAGTGAGTACCCCAGGGCTGCCAATGAGTGGTAGGGAACTTGTCCAGCGTGTCACATTCCCACCATCAGCCATAGCCCTTACAGACTGATGGTGATGACAAAAGTTGCCATGTCAATTTGAATCCGATTCCATGGCACAAGCGATGCAATGCCATAACCACGGCACTAAATGGTCAATACATTACCAATTAGACATGCTGTCATGCTCATTCTAATGACATATGTAATACATAATCCCCTGACAGATGAGCACGCTTACATTCACGCTTGTCGCAGATGACAACGATGACGACGAGGAGGGTCACAGAGGGCGCCACCCAAGCTGCCTCTGAGTCTCTGCCAGCTGCAACATGTCGCTCTCACGGATAACACCACTAACGTGTTAAGAACAATGCACTCAAAACCTTGATCTCAGCAGATCATCGGAGATTATCACCTCGTTTCTGGTTTAATACTTGCGTGATCCTTCGATGATACTTTATTGGGTGTGACCCGTGACCGATCCTTGAATTCTCTTCTGCATTCAATTTTCCTCTCAGGCCAACCACCAGCCTACCCATGCGTGGTAATGAAGTATAGGAGCAGGTGCTTGAAAGTGCAACATACTTACGTATATAGGATCTAGATTGAGGGAGCTACGTGAGCCGGTGCTCACAATGCTTAGGTGGGAGCAGATGCTCGATCGATGTCGGTGGAATGGACCGTAGGCCGGATCGGTCACATCCATTCCCAACTTCTGTGTCAAACCCACCACAGATACATATTGTGCATAGACTGGACGAACTGCGTGACCAGATGCGTGCAATGTGCTTGCTAGGTGGGAGCAGGTGCTTGCTTGGTGTTGGTGGGTTGGAACGTAGGCCAGGTTTGTGATCTCTGTCCCAATTTACTCCTCATCCTCACGGCTTGTGGCGATTTTCCATAATTAGCCTTATGTTTTTCAGCATCTCGGAAGCTATTACTGTAATTCAGTGATAATGACTACAACACTCTATCAATGTGACATAGGTTGGTGTCAACACGACTACATGTGAATAATCATATATCCTGACAGAACTCAATCACTCTACACAATGATCAGCCACAAGCATGGGTTTATAATGTGAATAATAGCTCTGTAATGGCTGCTTGAATAGACGGTTAGGCTGTCTCAAAGAGGCTGAGAAACGGCATGAACCTTCAGGGTGGTCCTAGTGAGATATTTCAAACTCTTTATCGGCTACAGTATTCCTTCCAATAAAAACTTACAAGCCAACAGATATTCATAATCTTGACATAAGGATGACCAGGCTAGTTCAGTTCTAGTTTCAACCTGGTTTCCCTGGAGTAATCATTTTGCTACACACTGGTTTCACCATCAGAGTTGCCATGGCTGTAACTGGATACAGTGGGACAGTTGTTAAGGAGATGAGAGTTGACTTTCAGATTTACTCACCGAGATTGAGTTTGACATTAATTTCTTCGGTGCTCCTGCCAGATGGAATAGGTGTGTTTAATGACCCCAATATTGTCCCTGGAGTCAAGTGCCGTGATAAGGTTAACAAGCATCTGTTTTTGAGTAATTTTCTCTGGTGACAATGACTCTGCGCTGTAGGTTGGTCAGTCAGTGGTCCTATGGTTAATTCACCACTGATAATCATGTTTTCTCGAGTATAATTGTCACATATCCAGCTTGGGGAGATGATAAACACAATATTTTGATGGCTTCTAAATGTCACCGAGTGTCTCACAAAATTATCTCAAAAAGACGTAGGCCTCTGCACCCACTCAGATGAGACAAACTGGGTTTTTCTTTTCAAGATGTATAGCTTAAATTAATACACAGCGTCTGACACCCACAAACACTTGGTCTAGAAAAACCACCATACATCTCTATTATTGCAGTGCTTAAAGATTTTAAACCATCGCTAGGCCTGATCCTCTCTGTGTTTCTTCCGAAGGAGATTTTGGGGCAGAATTACAGCATGGGAGAAGCGGTGGTACTCCTTAATCAGAAGAGGGCACTATTCTACCATAAATCGGCAGACTCGGTAACCGCTCATTAAATACAAACTATAATGCGTAAGATTAATTTAGAAATGATTGTCTCGGTGTGTTTATAAGCCATCATCAAACGCTGGAACAGCGGTCTCTAAACGGGGGACGCTTTTCTTCCAGGCAAGCCAATCACATCAGGACAAAGGTGATTGGTATGCACCTGTGGGTGGAGGAACATGATAATTTACCAGCTCCTGGTTATCAGCTAATAGCATCATTATGATTAGGAGTCCTATTCATACCTGGGTAGTTTACAACAGCAAACATTGTAATATATCAGCCTATCTTGATATAAGTGAGCGTAGCAGGAGACAGGCTGGCGAAGCTGTAGTGTTAGATTGGTCAGGCTAGGCTTCACCAACTACAGAGCACCAAACCTGCCAACTGAACCCATCTCACGATAACAACATTAAAACGGAGTTAACAGAAAAGGGACATAAATACCGAACTCACATAGCTAACTGACATATATACACCTATGCGCTCACTAAACAGATTGGATTTACAGCATCGTGTAGCCAATAGGGCTTAATGCTGCGCTAAGATTGTGAATTTAAGTTGAAATCTCGATACCCGCTTGTAAAGGTGGGCTGCTCTTCACAATAAAACCAAAGCTCTACCTTTTTAACCATCTTCTACAAAGAAATCGTTCGATATCGAGCTGGCTTCAAAAACAGTTCTACATGCATTATACACAAGCAAAGTCTGGAGTTGGCATAATGAATGCTGCTCGGTCGGTGAAGAAAGCTGGCTTTTGGAAGGTCCGGACAGCTACAATGCTCTGACTAGCGAGGGTATGACAGGTTTGGCATGGCTTAGTAATTGTGTTAAAGGAACACTATGTGTGGGTAGCATTACCTTCATTACATAATGGTTTTATTGACTGGATTGGCCATTTAGACGCTTACCATTTCATCCCCCTATCACTCAATCAGATATCAGACGAGATAAAAACATCAAAGGAGACGACTTCTCACAACCAATAACCGCTCGCAGGCTGGGCCAATACCGTAATACAAGGGAGACAAATCCAAATGCACCCACACACGGGAATTTCTGCAATGTTTACTAATCAGAAAGAATCCGTAATGGCAGAACGGCGAGAGGTTTAAACCGTCGTCGCCTACAGCCTCACTCCAGAACACCTACGCGATTAGGGTTGCACTTCAATTAATAGTTATTGTAATCAGGCTGCATATAGAACAAACATTCGGTACAATTTATCTCACTACTGGATAATCCTCTGAGATGGACAGAGGGGCACACGCTGGCCTGTGCTGTCTCTATATAATGAAGTAATATTTGCTTCACCAGGTGTTTACATTTTAGGTGGCAGTGGCTACCGCCAATACGGCTACACACTCGCCGAGGTTTCATAGACTGTCGGGCTTGCTTGCACCGAAAAGTACAACGGGAAGCCGGGTGCAAATTACCCAATCTCCAGCGCATTTACCCGCTATGCGAAAGATCGCGGGCGCTAATTTACCCGCAATGAGTGTAGGCGCTAATTGTGACGAGTGACGCAGCGGGAACCAGGGTGAAATCGAACCTGGTATCACTCCGAGATGTCACTGCGGGTGATAATGTCTCTGTAACCGTTAAACGGGTGCTAGGAGTGCGCTAGAGCAAACAGGATACAGACTTAGTAACATATTACATTGAGTGTGCGGGTTAATCATCCCGGCTTACAGTAACGGGTCATCACAGATCCCATTAAACTCAAATACTTCAGCGTGTCCAAGTCAGAATGTATTACGCGAGAAAGAGATTAATATCAACACTTTCCCATTCAGGTGGTTAACAATCAGCTGGCCAAGCAGAGCGTGCCATTTCTTATATCTGATATTCGTAGCGCCCGCACACCTCTGGGAGATATTAGGTTCATCAGATACTGCAAGCCAGAATGAGGGACCAAATGTGCCTGAAGCACCATTTAGTCAGTTTTGCTTCAAGCATATTTGATCCCCACACTGACTGGCTAAAACCCGCAGGGGGTAAAACACCTATGGTTAGATACCGAATGCGCTTATACTACTGAATTACTTGTATTGCCTTCAGAGAACCTTACTCACAGGGGCTTGCTGTGGTTACAAATGAGAAGGCATAAACAATCTTTAAACATGGGTTTTAAAGGTTATGTTTTGCTATCATTGGTTAAGACATCCCCCCTGAGGGTGGGTAGATCTGGGGAGAGGTGGGATAAGTTAGGCAGGGGTGACCTAAAGTGGGTCAGGGCACAGCGGGGCATCACAGGGGCTACCGAGGACGTTAGGCTTACCAGGAGGATCGATGTTTTGCATCGCCTCATCCAGGCTCAGCTGTATTTGGGTCGTCGGTTCTGGGAGCTCAGCCGGAAGGCTCTGTAACAGCGGATCATTACTGAAAGGAAGCGGCTCAAAACTACCTACAACGATAACCGTGTCGATTGTCACAACAATGGCAACTGTGACAACAACAAGAAGACGAGAGCAACGACAGGGAGACGAGAGCAACAGGACGGAAATGCCAACAGGAGCTGGGTGAGGGTGACATCATATTCGTTGAAAAAACACGTGCAAACGCAAAAAAAAAATTTATACACGGTCCCAGGGGCCTTTGTACCAACATTACAAGTATTGTTATTCACATGGCTTGCTGGGAAGGAGGCGTGATTCGCTGGCAGTGTATGTTTTGCATCACCATATTGTTTTTGAGCGCCGGCAGAAGTGCGGCGCTGTCAGCGCTAACCAGGAGTGACGGTAAAATCATTGTTATCCAGTTAGCCATCAGTAAAGTTGACAGAAGTCCAATTGGCTTCAATTACAGAGAGCAGTGACAGTCATTGTTAAAGGAGGTCACCCCGAAGTCAGTTATTGGGTAGAGTCGCCTCCCGTGACCAGTTGGTCATCGCGCGAGAGAATTTTCCTGGAAATCCACGGAGGGGGGGGGGAGAGTTGATATTGGATCACCAGATACGTTCAGCTGAGGGGCCCCTGACCATCTGTCGAATGGTAGGTGACACACCCGACAGGTGACGACCAGTAGTCAGTGAGACACACCCGACAGGTGACGACCAGTAGTCAGTGAGAGGTTCTGGGTAGTCACCTCTGTCTTGGGGATTCTGGGATATATCTGTCGCTTTGACAAGTAGCTGGGTGTGGAGGATTTCGAGATCTAACGACAGGGGGATTCTGGGTAGTCGCTACTAAGGAATTTTGGATAATCATGAATAATTCCGGGTAATGGTAAATTGGGAACACTGAAATATATAACAGCCGAATGGTGGATAACTGCTGCGAGGAAATCAATGTGTAGCTTTGTGAGTGATGGACTATGGGACAGTAATATGAGAAGTATTCTTGGTAGTCTGGACTGGTCTTGTAAAGACTTACCGGCGGCAATATAAACCTGGTCACGGCTGTGATAAGGTGATGAGCCCACCTCAATCCTCAATGGCGTGTTTATAGGTTGACTGGATGGGTGATTCTGTACTCTGTAATCAAGGAGGCTAAAAAGTTATCATCTCATGGGCACTCTACCACTGTAGGATGCTGCGCCCTGAGGGCGCTGCACACTGAAGGTGCTGCACACGGAGAGCACTGCAAATGGACAGCACTGTACAGTTGAGCAGAGCGGAGTACGGCATGCAGAGGAGGACCACACAGTGAGGGTCATTCATTCGTGCTGCAAACAAAGGTGGCCATGTAGAGCACTTACGGCAGGCTGTCTAAGTCGGCTGACTCGCATACAATGTCACCAGATGAGGCGTGGTCTTCAGCGAGCAGCGCAGGTGAATCAGTACCGACTGAAAAGCTGTTCTCCTGATACCTCTTAAACTTGAACTGTGGGCCCATCCATAGTCGACGATTGGGCCCCGTGTACGTTATAATCTCCACCTGCAAAGGACAAGAAGTATTGAACTCTACTGAATTGTATCATATCATATAGTGTTGTATTCTGGATTTAAGCGATAGCTTAGTGCATAGTGTGCTGGGCCTTGGACCGGGGATTCAATTCCCAGTTCGGGTAGAAACTTTGTCCTTTGCAACATTCTTGTCGGTTTCGGATCCCGATGTTAAATAAAGGGGGCCCTTCAATAGAGTTACCTTCTCTATGGAGCATGCGGGAGCAGGAAGTCTGGAAAACTGGGAAACTGGGAAACTCCGAGTCAAAGATTCAGTAGGCTAATTTCTGCACCACTTCTGACACATGTTTTGTCATGGAGACGCAGAGAAAAAGGAATATTGGAATGTATTAAATGCTGGGCTGTCGTGTTGTATTTCACCAGATTACATTGCGTGGAAGAAATAAATCAAAGTCATGGAATGGTTAAACATAGACTCCAAGGGATTAAAATAGATTTTGCATACTTTTTGTTGAGACATGGAGAACCATGTGAATGCCAAATGTGAACTGACCGCTACACTTTGGCGTAAAGTTAATTCAAGTCTGTGAAATGATTTCATGCCCAATCACCTTTGAAATGGTCCATTCATGATGAGATGAAATATTTCAAGAGTGAACCTGGCACCGGAGACTGACAAGAGAATCATGAATAGCGTGCTGTAACCATCTTGTTACCATAGACAGTGCTACGAGAGGTGCATACTGTCCGAATCCTTTACACTTGAGAGGTCAGGAGAGCGGGGGTAGTGGCACTACAGGAGCCATTGTAGTGAGCTCAGGACTCGGCCAGCAGGTGGTTAACGGCCCCAGTCCCCATGGAGATACAAACTTCGCCACCAGATCGTATCGCATTACGCCGAACAACAAACCCCGGAATTCTCAGGCCTTTTATGTCGTGTCACTTTTGCTCATAATTTATCTCGCCTGTCATGTTTGCGCTTATCCGTAGGGATAATAGCGCGTGTCAGTGGTTATCTCGCGTGTTTCTCTCCACCCCGGGCGTCTGCAGTCAAAGAGCCGAGGCGGGCTCCCTCGAGTGGACCCGCTAATCTGCAGACCAACGGTAATCCGGAAAATGTAATCTAGGGATTTAAAATGTATTTAATGACGATGTGACTGAGTGCGCAATGTATTTTAAGATATCAAACCCACGCGAGGCTGGTAACGGGTTCTCCTAA
>Ga0224501_10005353_pt1 | contig 10114 bp, 7 predicted proteins | sample SF_Oct11_sed_USG_4_FD_169105 | JGI IMG/M metagenome (GOLD analysis project Ga0224501, IMG submission 169105) | Sediment microbial communities from San Francisco Bay, California, United States - SF_Oct11_sed_USGS_8_1 | ecosystem: Environmental > Aquatic > Marine > Sediment | place: USA...
CCGCCCTTTTAAAAACGTTTTTTCAGAGGGTGCCAATTTTGCCATCTTTAGCACAGATTTAAGGGCACTTCTGCTGTGTCTATTGCACTGTAATTTGACTCAGGTAAGTTTTGAGACATGCTGATTCCGATCAGCCAAAAAAATTTGCCTCGTCATCCAACCTCTAAGGGAACCTCTCAAATATAAGCTGTGCATCAAGCAAGCGCTGGATATTAGCGCGATGAACGACGGGCCCGCTCTGAAATCTCAGAACAGATGTATCACGGAACAAGTAAAATACTGCATAAAAATCTGTTCTGATCACCATCCGATGCCACATAAACTGAGAGTATTTATTTCAACTGGTGGCGTACTTGTTAATTGACGTAGACAACTAAGGACAAGGTACCATCAATATAGCATCTGTCCACTTACTTGCCACTGCGAGCAGGGCCCAGATGGTCTGTGTATATATAAACATCTGTGAGGAACCCGTTCAATATGCCTCTAGCAGCATCGACCATCCGATTAGTCATAATGGGTGATGTTCTGCAAGACCAGGCCACTCCTCGTATTCTTTTAACCTTTCCTGGGTCATTGTACTGAATTGCCAATAGCTTAGGCTTTATTGGACAGGTGAATACAACTTGACCACCACCTTCAGGGGCTGCACCACGTCGGGTTATCTACAAGAAGAAGTTCCTTGTAAGTACGGAGAGCTAGGGTTCTTATAAAACATGGATGGTGTTATCCTCTATAACTCCATAGTCCGTAGCGATTTTTGGCAGTAATCACAGTGAAATAACAACTAGCAAAGTAGCAAAAGTTCAGAGAGCGCTCACCACCAGGTCACATCTGTCATCATCTCCTATGAAGCGTTTCAGTACTGGGAATGATGAAAACTTGATTGCGTCAACCTGCGATAGGAGAAAGATCTCAGTTACTTGGGAGTGTTTTGAGAAAACAGGAATGGCAGCGGAAAAGGTGTTGTCACACATGTAGAGCGCGCCAAATAGTCAGTTACTAATCATTTGCTATTGTAATCAATCAGAGGTACAGCTCACAGAAAGTCAGACTGCAGTTGTGATTAAATTCATTTTGCGGTCTCTTCGGTACTCACTGACGGGTCATTTTGTTCTGAAGTGACTCCACGGAGTGTAGCTTTAATGGTAAATTTACAGAAAGGAGCCAGGCACAGTAACATCTCCAGATAGTAGCCAATGCCTCTTTGAATGCTGCAGTCATGCTCCACATCACCACCATGTAAAACTCCAGGTTGGTAATACAAAGCAGTGCCTGAAAACAAGCAAATCAGTGCACATGATTCTGTTTACAACAATGCAATTAAATCAACAGAGGTCTGGGCTTTCCACCCCCATTTGAGCAGTCACACTTTATCCGACACTGATTTGTCTGGTTTGCTCCTTTTGGGACACAAAGGGGTTAACAGAAGAAGGTTGATATAGGAAAAGTATGAATATGGCACGGGTGATATTATAGTGATTTGTGCCTCCATTTCAACTTTTGTGGCTTATACTTCTGACGGTTTTTGTTGTTGCAAAAATCTTTTGAATGAGACGTTGAGATTGCATCCACCATTCGACCAGCATCAGAATTGTCCACAGGAATCCAACGTTGATTAACCAAAATGTTTCTTGGTATTTCTTACCTGAAGCATTGATTTCTATGATGCTGCCATTTGTTAATTTATCCAGTAACCGCAGAAAACTGGCTTCGAATTCTGAAAAAATGGAGACATAAACTCCTATAATGCCTGCGAACAAGTATTCAATTCATACCGCCTCCATTTGCGTAAGGTTCTACCTACAAGCTTATCGAAGTGGAGACAGGCCCGAGTTGCCCAAGAGACATTTAAAGGGGTTATGTTTGTACACTTGTATACACTAATGTAGGCACTCACAGTTACAGTGTGGGTTTGTAAAAAAAAGAAAAAAACAAAGCTTCCCACTCATTACTGAGCATGGGAGTTATCTGGCAAGGCAAATAACAGCTGGGAACGAGGGGAATTTATAGTGGAAGTTGGCTTGCCCGGGCCAACTCACACTCTACCAGGGCACCCGCTGATTCAGTGTGAAGCAACAGCTACAAGACTGAACGGATGGTCCTGGGAGGTTGGGGGTCGGTCAACCTAAGCCATTTGTTTACACTTCACTAGACTTCACTTTGTAGTCGTATAGAGTGTAGACAGCAGTAATGAGTATAGACTAGTCACTCACTAGAGTGTCAATGTCCTACTACTGATGCTAGTGTAGTACTAGTAGTAGTAGAGAAGACATGGCAGCAAATCGCCAAATGTAATACTGATTCATTAATTTATTATTATTAATCCAATAAATAATCAGTTAATGAGTATCAAACAAAAAACAAACAAAAACTCACTGATTCAGTTTCAAAATCAAACCGATACAACACAAGTCAAGACAAGACGAGGGAAGAGATGAGTGATTACTGATTTTGAGCAATCACTGAATCAGTGAATCACTCACTCTCAGTCACTGACTCAGCAATGGCTGAATGAGCAGCAGCAATGTAACTTGTAAGTGTAACTCTAACTGTAACTGTGTAACTGAAAGTGTAAGTCACTGACTAAGTCACTAACTGAGCCTGTTAATGACTAATTTCACTAAATGAGTTATGAAGTATCAAAGTCAAACAAAGAAACAAACAAACACTCTTTGACTGAGTTTCAAAATCAAACCGATACAACACAAGTCAAGACAAGACGAGGGAGGAGACGAGTGATTACTGATTTTGAGCAATCACTGAATCAGATTCAGAATCACTCACTCAGTCACTGACTCAGCAATGAGCAATGGCTGAATGAGCAGCTGCAATGTAACTTGTAAGTGTAACTGCAACTGTAAGTGTAAGTCACTGACTAACACTAAGTCTAACACTAACACTAACAGTAACTAGTAAGTACAGTGTAACTCGGGTCAGTAGCTGCTAAGTCTAACTTCTAGTTCTAAGTCTAACTCTAAGTCTAACTCTCTAGTCTCTAACTCTAAGTCTAAGTTAGGAGTCTAACCTCTAAGTGTAACTGTAACATTAACAATGATACAATCTACAATCTCTGGGGACAGCATATGATGGCCAAATACCTCTAATTCCGGGCTCATCAGACTTTGTTCTGATATTCTTGATCTTTATACAAGTGCGACTAAGGGTTGCGATTAGTAATCTCTGTCTAAAGTAGCTGCTGCCTTCAAAAGTTTTAGTATTTCCACCCATGCTTGAGAAGATGCCGCATCACAATCGGCGGTTTAGTATAAACAGAACTTACGCCTCATTCTGTAGTACATTCGATTTCAATTGTGAATAAATAATTATTGACTAAATTTATCTGGATTAGTTAGGCGGGTTTAAAATGCTTTGAATTTCGATCATGCAGATACGCAAACAGACATAAGTAAGTTGCAAACAGTCGCTAAAACCTACTGCCATAAAAGGCGACTCCAGTCGATACATGTATGTGTGGATACGCATCGCTGTTTTTGCAATGGTTCGGTCTATCATAGAGCCTTCGACCGGGCTCTATCTTGTCATTAGAAAGCATGACTTCCAACTCCAAGAGTTTAGCTGACCGTTTGGCTCAAGAGTTTGCTAGCACTGCACCTGTATTTAATGATCCCGAGATTGATTCTGAAGATGGTAGGGTCACCCAGCGGACCCCTGACCGATTCTGTCAGAGTTTTTTTTGCCACGTATACGTATTCCCTTGAATCTGACTCTGACTCTGAGTGATTGGCTTTTTCCGCTTTAATTTCAATAAATCAATAATATAAAATAATCAATTGAATTGTTTAATTTATTTATTAATTTATAATTATTTTCATATTTTTGACTAGTTTAAGTTAAACTTCACTGTTTAACTTGAGTTTAAGTTTAACAGTGACTGAGTGAGTGACACTGAGTGAGTGACACTGCTTGTAGACTGTAGTCTACAGTCTACACTACACTCTACAGTAAGTTACTCTAGTCTAGTATAACTTACTCAGTGACGTGAGTAACAACAACAGTCAACACACACGCTGAGTGATGCTGGTAGAACTAGTACTAGTAGAACTCGAAGAGTAGCTCAGTCAGTAGACTAGAGTAGCAGTCAACTGTAAGTGTAAGCCCTGTTAGTGTTACAACCAGACCCAGATTTATATTGCGATACAGCCAGAATCAGGTACTAACTAACAGTTGACCCTCAGTTACAAGTTACTCAGTCGTATCTCGGCCCGGACGCAATTGAACTATAAATAAAATCACCTTAACTTAAATCACTGGTCAGTGAGTGTGACTTGCGACTGTCAGTGTCACAATCGGATCGGTGACTGAGTGAGTGTATGTGGGTTTCCGTGTGACTCAGTCAATGGCTGAGTCTGTGAGTGAGTCATTCAGTGCCTAATTCAACTGTAACAGTTTCAGTGTGTCAATGACTGACTGGTCAAGTGAGTGTGTCACTGTGACTGTGTGTGCGCGTGATTTTGAATTTCGAGCTATATGCTGGTGTTTGAGTGAATCTTTTTGTCATCTCAAGTCTCAGATAGTTTCAACAATCACAATGTTTTACGCACTGTTATGAAAATAATCCACTGTTCCGGGTTTAGACACTGTTGCTCGGATCGCTGGCGTAGGGTCAAATGTAGAGAAGTTGGATGAGTATCAACCGAGTACAGATTTGCGGAGGAGAAATGTAAAGCTTCTTGCAGACGAAGATTCAAAATATGCTGGCAAAACGGTATGTGCCTATCTGTAGTCCGCACATACGCATCACAATTTTCTTGATGAGAAGTTACGCAATTTTTCCAATAAGTTATACCCACAGGTCTTTTATTATTCCTATTAGGTGTGTTTTTCTCAGATTGTAGGATAGAAGCGTGATATGTCAATACAGTTAACGCTGAGATCCCATTTGGTCAACAAATCCAGCCACAGATTTTGAATATGTACATTAATCGCAGAATCATGCTTCTTAAACCTTTCTTGTTTATTGGGGGACTCGTTCTGGCCCTTCATTATCCCCACCATAATCTTGTATATAGGTGAGCCGTAAGTCACTAGCTGAGAGTGAGAGTGATTCAGATGATCCTCTTGAGGTGTACAGCGATGTAGATGATGGCGAAGCGCAGGATGAAGAAAGGGGAGAGGGTGATTCACTGGAAGAGAATGATTCATCAGAAAATGAATTGATCTCCGATTCGGAAGGTCAGTAAATGACTTTGTTTCCTGGCAATAATTTGATTTAGATATGCAGAGATCATCTTTCATTCCTTGACGCCTCCAGCTCGTTATTTTGCTGTTTATCCTTCTTGGTTCTGATGAAGATGATGATGAGAACAATGGTGATGATGGTGGTGGTGACAATGATACTCCTAAACCGTTAGAGAGGAAGGCCATGATGGCAGATATCTCCAGGCAGATGTTTGGTAAAACCGATGACGGTGATGGCAGCGAAGAAGGCCTATCTAAGTAGTGAGTCATTATCATGACATCCTCACACTCTTTAGCTTGTATGACTTTTAGCTTGATAGAAGGTTCGGTTTACAAATGTGCCTTGTTGAGTTCAATACTGCGTAAAGTGTCCGTTGCCATAGCTGTTCGTATTCCCAGATGGACTAATATTCCGTAAATCTATAGATAAAGTATACATGTACAATTCTGCAGGCTCTTCTCTCTTTGCAGCGCAATGCGGGAATCGGGCTCAGAAGAAGAGCTTTCTAGTGAAGAAGAATTGGGAGATGGAGAGGCCAGCGATGAGTTGGCTGAGGAGGAGGAGGGTCAGGTTATAAACAAAACTCAGGATGATGATGTCAGGAGAGGCAGGGCTGTGCAGAATCAGATCAGTAAGTATTGGGTCGTGTTATTAGCACTGCTACCTTGGCTAAATAATTCAAACTTGCATTCCCATGCTTTGTTTTTATTGATTCACACTAGTCAGTGCATTCGCGTCATCGGATTTCTGCGACTGAATCCATTTTCGATCGCAGTTTCAGCTTACCCCACTCAAAATTGAGACCAAAAAGTGCGATTTTAGGAAGCGTCTCTAAAGACTACGATCGAAATCACGCGAACAGAATATCGCAACTGCAGGAAGGCACTAGTTTCCAAAAAAGATTTGATCACTATGTTGGGATAACGAATCGCGAACTATCGTTCGGCTCGAACTGGAATTAAAGTTGACAGAGGACAACTCCAACCCATTGGATACTTCCTAAATTTTCCGACTGCGGTCATGTGTTTGCATGATTGCGACTGACCGAAATCACACGAATAGACCTATTGTAGACTATTACTTACATTATAATTCATTAGATGCAGACTACATCCCTAGCAATGACACAGCATAGTTTTAAGATGTTTTTGTTTACGCTTCGTGGTGTAATGGGAATTGTAACTGTAACTAGTACTATGCATATTCCTCGTGCTAGATTCTGTGGCAGAGTTACATTCAGAGAGTTCTACCAGGTGCTATAAGAATATAATACAATTTGGCCATTATAATCATGTCTAGGAAAAACAGAAATAACTGCCTTTGATCTTATTGTATTTTGCCAATGTTCTACTTATGGAGAATCTGACCTTCTTTCCCCGTAGAGCTTTGGGAGGCATTATTGGAGCTACGAATCAAGCTGCAGAAGTTAATCTCATCCAGTAACCAGTTACCCCAATTTGATCTGTGGGATCAGCTGAGTGAGAATAAAGTTGTTGAGTCACAGCTTATTGAAAAGTCAGATTTCGACGAAGGTAGGCACAGAGATGTAAAAATAGAGATATGACATTAAAGTGTTTAAGAAATTGCGTCGGATTCACCTTAGATAGTCAGTAAAAACACGGCGGCGCTAGTCAAATTCTGTACTCTTCGGTGAAAAATTGTTGGCTTAGCAAACCGGCGATGGTTTTGCTACCACTTACCAGGCATGCATTCATGATGCCTGATGGCTAGGGCAATGAGATTCCTGTGGTTACTTATTAAATAGTTTTAGTATTTCTCATTCACATCAGTGACAGTTTGTAGCAATAGCCCTCGCTGACACGGACGATCGTTGTAGCCAGTGCCTTGCTAAGATCAATCGGCGGCCATGCTGTCTCCAAATTTTTTTTCATATTTTGTATTCTCATCAAAAATTCACAAAAGATGGCTTATAGCATGAATACATTGTACATTGAGTGAATTTTCGAACAAATTGCTAAAACAGCAAAAACAACTTCATTTTCTGTTTAGATCATATAAGCCTATATAGTGAGTCAGCAGCTTGACTACCGGATCCATCCGTGTTTAGATAGGGACGAATCTGACAGGAATCAGTAAGCTCTGCCCACCATCGTATTGGGACATTTCTTGCCAAGCATTTGAGGCAGCAGGGCCTGAGCAAGCTCCTAGAGCAAAGGAGATGAGGATAGTTCTGTGAGAGCAGGTTTGAAATGTCCCTAGCACTTTAACCCGGATCGCGATATTACTTTCAGGAGACTTGCTGGTGATTACAAAATCAAGGCTGTCATTGTGTCATATACAAAATGGCCTGTTTTCAACCAGGTTTTGTTTAAGGAAATACTGGGCCAATCGCGTCAAACATAGTAACATCTTAAAGGTCCAAAAAAGCCGACCCTGGAAAATTAAATATTGGTGATTTTTGATCATGTTGTCGTATTAAGCAGGGGGCTATATGGATATTGAGATCATGTATAATCATATAGATAAGATAACTCACAGTGTGGTCTGTGTGCCTATACAGTGTAACAGACTTGCTATTTTACCAGTAAACCAGTAATAATGTAGAGCAGTGATTATAGATCTGTGTAGATGTCTAGATGAGATTACTAGCTTCTAACTAAGGTGATACAACTTACAGGCTATAGTTCTTTGCATATACATGCAACTTTTTCATTTGGGAAACGCCGCGGTTCGCATGCAGATATCAAACAAAAGCTATCATCAACATTGATTTTGGAACAGCCTTTCGGTGATAAATTTTTGTTTTAGGATCAGCGGGTAATAGTCCTGACTAGGCTTGCAAACAAAAGAACTTAATTGCAGCCAACACACCGACTGCCCAACACATGGCTCCCAAATCTATGGTCATGAGAGCATCAAAATGTCCATGTTGGACATATATAGGGGAATAAATAGTTCTCCACACAAAGAGCTCATATCTGGGTCAAGTCGGTGATACCCCCATAAACATGAATACGGCAGGTATCTTATGTCATGCAGTAGTACATGGACTTCATTGGCACTGCAACAGGCTTTCGAAAGGTCTATGAACGAATATGTCTGCGTTCTGACCGCAGCGGTTCCCAAATGAAAAGGTTGCATATGCAAAGAATTATGGAGTGTTAGTTGTAACACCATAGTTTTAAGCTCGTAATCTCATCTAGACATCTACACAGATCTATAATCTATACTCTACATTATTACTGGTAAAATGGCTAGTAACTGTTACTTTACAGGCACAGAGACCACAAAATGGCGAGTTATCTTCTCTTTATGATTATACTTTATCTCAGTATCCACATAGTCACCTAGGGGTTATGTCATGGCCAAAAGAGTCTTCACTTGTTTTCAAATTCTGAAGCGTACCATGAACAATGGGCTCAATGCCCAGCCCAAATGAAAGCTTAGATATAGCTCTATCCAATGCGCATACTTGGAGCTTTCGGCGACGCAAAAGAATTGGCCTTGAGATAGAAAATTAAAACAGAGCTGTTGGTGTTTGCATTGATTTCTCGGTTTATGACCTGATGACCTGTAGTTACACAAGTTTGAATAGAGTAATGGTCCAACAAAAATATAGAAATAAGGGTTTCAGAGTGTAGTTTTCACCTCTGTCAGCGAGCATTAGTGCCATTATTGCGCAAAGATAGAGGCTCGTGGGTCGGGTTTTATAGAGGAGACTTTGAGCTTTTAGATGATACTATGTTTGACATGATACTTAGCCTAGTATTTGCGTTAAAAAACTTTGTTGAAAACAGGTTATTGGGTGGGGCGACTACTTCCGTCATCCGAACTTTGTTTCAATGTCTCTGGGTAGGCATTATGTCATGTTGCCCTAAAATTCGCAATTGGTCAGAAAAGCTGACACATGACTAGTGACATTATGAAAAATCAGATGTTTAATCTCACTCATATTTCATTGTACAATTTTGCTGTAAGGAATGGTTTATCCCCGGAGGTTTTGTCTACTGCAGATAAAAATGTCAATTTTGGTTAATCGGTGGTATGTACACGTATGAAGAGTTGCGTTCTTTTGGCTTATTTTGACAAAGGGTGTACAACTCAAAATACTTATACTTTTACTGTACCTCACTCTTATGCAGCAATACCTTTTTAAATTAATCTGGTGATGACTAGTCGCTGATGTTTCATTCTTATTTTCTGTGTTGTTTGTTACAGTTGAAGAATCTTGTACCCAACTGACTGATGATTTGCTGGAGTTACAGCATGCTATCGATAATACAGATTCACAATCCAGGTCTGTCTGCTGATTGACACAGGGTAACTATGGTGACAAATGGGTGATGCCAAGCCCTTAAAAGTAGATAGGTGAATAAGTGGATGGTTTATTTGGGCAGTGACTTTATGTCACTGATTAGACTGGTTAGTGAACTTGGCCATAGAAAGACATATCTTGAGTTCAAGGCCTGGCCACGCTTCACTGTGAGTATGAGCTCCTCACATAATTCCTATTGCTTCAGTATTTGGAGTGACCAACCGTAGTACAATAAAATCAAAATCGGTCTATTTTTAGCTATGAGTAATTATTAGGTTAAAAACGCGGTGATGTTTGTGGCGGCCTGAGCTACCTGGCAGGATCTTGTGAGGTGGCGTACATGTAGGCATGCATTGCAGGGGCACAAAGCGAACGCAATCTATGATTATGGAAGAGACACGGTCAGAGTATGAAGCTACACAATCCTTCCGGAATTATAGTATACAAAAATGGGATGATAAAACTCGACTTGCTGTTATGTCAAAGGATAAAAAGTCGAGCGATATACAGCAGACCGTCTTGCACCAGATTGAGCATGTGAGTTCCCGAGGTTTGGTTCTAAAATAAGATTACGTGCTCCATTAACCCATTCCCCTGTGTCCAGGATGGATGGATGGATGGATGGATGGATGGAT
>Ga0224501_10005354_pt1 | contig 10113 bp, 9 predicted proteins | sample SF_Oct11_sed_USG_4_FD_169105 | JGI IMG/M metagenome (GOLD analysis project Ga0224501, IMG submission 169105) | Sediment microbial communities from San Francisco Bay, California, United States - SF_Oct11_sed_USGS_8_1 | ecosystem: Environmental > Aquatic > Marine > Sediment | place: USA...
TCAACAGGTACACTGACATCACGGAAAATGATCTGAAAAATTACCAAGATTAAAATAAGGTTTTTCGGTCTATTTTCTGTTATTCGCTATTTGCAATGGGTCAATTCTGTTATTGTCCTATCCTCTTGTCAGAGGAACGGTATAGACTGGGAATTACACTAAGAGTGAACATTCACAGTGAGAACGCAGCACTGCAGGGAACTCAGGATCTAATGATCCTAACCCAGGCACTCTAGCCACCGGGCACTGACCTATCCAGCTATCCCTTTTGCCGTACATGATCACACAGCCTGTGTGCCTGTCGGGTATGCTGTGCTAAAATTCATTAGAGAATACTATATACTTACGTGATAAGCACAATTGAGCCAATGCTAAAATACTTTCGATCATTGTCTTTTGGTGCAGGTGACATCGGAAGATCCACTAGGCAGACTGCTTTAGACTCTGAACTAAACTGAAATTCCTGCCAAAAAATAAAAGCTATAGACATTAGCAATTGATTGGTATTATGAGATCAATTTTTCTGAGAATGGTGACAGCTGTAAAAAGGATCACGGGTATCTCAAATACCCAAGTGATCTGAGTTTCTGGCGTTGAAAGGGAACAACGCGAAAGGGGTTAAAAGTCCACAACGATCCCTCCTTTCTTGCTACTTGATTACAATTGGTAATTTGCTATAGACCACTAGGTGACTTTGGCTCTGGTCATATGCAGTGAGGCCCCAACCCAGCTACATGCCAAAGGTGCCCTGGCTAAGGCCTTTGATTTAGTGTTGGAGTCATGCACTGTCACCTTCATGCATGCAGCGCAACCTATAGACAAAAAAGTTGATAAAGCTGTGGCTTTTTACGCTGAGGGTCAAACCACAAAGTTCCTGCAGCTCAAAGGTGACTTACTCTGCTTGTCAATGAACCAAGTCGCCTACGATATCAGCTTGGATGAGATAAAAACCTGATGACAGAGGAGGTCAGTGCTTTGAGTTTTACCTGTTGATGTATAGATATTTTGCCACAGTCATTATCAGGTGTGGTACATTTAAATTCATCTTCTCCTTTCCTGCACACTAAAGTCACACTCGATTTCTCGTGACGACTAAAATGACAATAAAACTGCCATCGACGTTTTGAAACTCCGCGATGTACTCTTCCTTCTCTCATCTCTCTCATATGATCTGATTGGAACTGCCATTTTGACATAAGCAGAAACTCAAGTTTTAGTGATATAACATCCCCAATGTATGATGGGAACACCCCCAAATCTATTAGAGTATCAAATCTATGAGGCAAAACCATGTGCCATCCTGAAAACAACCCATTGGCTTAGTGTTAAAACAAGATGATTTAATCTTATCCTATTTTGCTCAAGCGAAGATTATTCTATGAGTCTACAAGTGGGAAAGTGCAGCTTGGTGATGCATCATTCTCGGAGTCATATGTTACATTGTCTCGGAGAAAAGACTCGAATAAAACACGGGTTGGAGGCAACAAGTTTTCATACACGGCTGAGCGTTTGATTTTTATTTTGAGAGCCTCGATTTGAGGGTGAGCTTGTGTTGTAAACAGTCTCATAAACATGGCTGTGCTGTACTTCTGAGAGAAAGGGGAATCCCGAGTGGCATGAAAAAAACTCCCCATTCTTTCCCATATAGTAGTTCACATGGAGTGAGAGAAAGGGGAATCACAAGTCACGCGAAGGGAGTTCCCAGACAGTAGAATGGTAATTTGACTCATAGAATTTTACTGTTCTACACGGGCACTTGGCACAATTTGACGGACCAATAGTAGCTAGGATATATGCATGGAGCTTACACTCACAATAATGGGCCGTGGACAGCCGCTGTGACCAGAATCCTCAGGACAATACCTCTATGTTATGAGCTAATATCTGTACTCACTCATTATTTACGGTGTAATCCAGCCTGAGGTTTCCATTCACAACATTCATGGTAACATTATTCCCTAAACTGTCGCATAGTCCTCCGTTAGCTTTGCTCTGGCCTATCTAAAAAGAGCCAAATCTAGCTGTGATCATTCTCAAGACAGCATAGAGAATAACTTAATGGTGCATCAACATTTGCAATCAGCTGAAAAACCTGCCCGCGTTTACTATTAGAGTGAGAAAATGGCCTAAGCGGCATTCCACTGGGTATAGAATCTGGGGTCGATTGTTGAAATTTTCAGTTCTGGTGTTTTTATTCTCGACGGATTCAAATTGAAGACCGATCAAAAGAGTAACCATCTCCATGGAGTACACCATGGACCAGTGACATATGTCACTGCCTGAACCATTCTGGAAGCAAGTTGTTAGTTTGCTACAGTATATGATCTTCCATGTTTGTTGTGCAAATGGCCACCATTTCGTTGGCCATTGTAGGATATGGTGCCAAATGGTAATGAGACTATGATTACAGTACAAGGTCCAAAGCATCACCATGGTATAGTAGTGTATGAAATTACACAGTCAGATAAATCTGTATTGACTAACCAAGGATGTAGTAGTTGAGTCACGACACACTGGTGGTAGGTTGAACGGTTCGCACGGTGACCAGTAATGTACTACTCCTTCTACCGTCACTCGCATCCTAAAACGAACCAGAAGGCATTCAGTGAGTTTCGAATAGTCGCGAGTCCAAGTGGAGGATGCGCGAAAGAGACTCGGGATAACTTACCGGGGAAGCTTGTCATCAGCTATGCCGAACCTCGGATCGTTTCGCAGATCTAGAGATTGCCTTCCAGTGGTTGTTTCAATGATGGCTTGGCAGTTTGAGAGCTGCTGATAGATCCTAATGAGTCTGGATGAGTGACACGACGACACGAGTAAGAGAATAATGTATACAGTCCATTCAGTCATGGTGAAACTCAGTGAATCGTTGGCTAGAGAAGATAAAGACTGCTGGTTAGTTAGTTACCTCGGCTCAGCCTTTTGTTATTTGGACTCTAATAGGAATTTGAGGTCCAAAGATCAAATCTGCGCTTTGTGTATACAAAGATAAGATAAGAGTCCTCATCCCTATACCAGCATGTATTGCGGTCACATGTTACACCAAATAATGTTATCCTCAAAATGAATTCACCATGACTCTGTTACCATGCGATGTCATCTAAAGTTCGCTTCATACATTTGAACTAGGGATATACACGCATAAGTATCTTTCTACTCAATCACACTGTATTAATATAGCTACATGCTCGCACATACATATATATAATAGAATACTGTCATTCCAATCAACGCCACACATATGTTGATAAGAATGCATTGAGAGATATGATTGACACATGTGTCATGCCTTCTTGGTACAGAGAGCTGGGATATAAACTTACCTGAACCAGCAGTTTTAGCTTTCTGTATAATAATAAAGCCCAGTGAAGAGGCCAACTGGATGGTTGCCAGATAAACAACAGGATGACAGTGAATGATCGCGACCAAAGGGTACTACCGGAATGATTAATGACTATTAAGCATCATATTACAGGAGTCCAAAGTCCAGTCTTAAGGGTACAAAGGGGTGAAGACTTATGACAAAATCCCATGCACCATTACGAGGACTTCATCTTTAGTTTATTAATATTTGAACTCGTATTGACATGATAAATATACAGTCCAAAACAAGCTCATACTAGAAAAAACCTTTGGCATCACTATTATACATATGCAGCAGACGATGTACATCAAACGCATGTGGAAATATTAAGACTTATTCATTCTGCGGTCATTTTCATAATAGTAGCTATATAAAGCGTTACGAGAATCGTTACAAAAATACTATAGTGTTTATGTAAGTAGTAACAGGTTAGGATTGTTGAGCCGTCCATGCAGGGCACGATTACCATGGGTATACATGTAGCACCAAGTAGAATGCTCTAGAGACAGTGGACTTAAAGGAGGTACAGGCTGATGGCAGGAATCCGAGTTCAGACATCAGTAGGCTCTACATGCTTCTCCAAGATTGGCTCATAGAGGCCTTTCGGACGACGTACCCGACAGCCTCGTAATGCAAAAACGAGACCGTCCTACAACAAAAAACGGACTGACCTAATAATAGCTCACTGCACTAACAACAGACTCAGTGCGGCTACAAAAGTATCCCAAACCCATGCATGCATTAGGTATAGGAGGTCCTTGCGTACTAGATGTTGCAGTGCTTGCTGAGATTAAGTCACTGCATCCCTTCCATCTAGATGGCCATGCACTTTATTGTGATCCAGGATCTCACCAACACTTTTGTTTACGGCAAGCCTGGGAGACTCAAAGAAAGGATAATGTTGTTGATTGCTTTTTTTTACCGATTCTTGGATGACTCCTGGAAACTTTCAGGATCTGCAGCCATCAAGTCTGTGTTAAATCAACTGATCACTCTATACTCACCCTGACCAAATGGGGCAGTTCGTGCCAAAACTCTGAGTTTGGCATTCTGTCAAAACCTTTAGCACCTCGTACTGAGCCATGAATAACTCCAATAAGCATATAAACGGCAACAACAGAGCCAACTCTAAAACAAGAGTCAGAGATTGATTATCGGGAGCAACAGAAACGCCATTTAGTGATCAATTCGAATAAGAAATAGAACCGGCATGCAGCCCCACCCCAAACATCCTAGAACTACTCCCTAAGCCTTGTTTCGCAATGCTTCACACCGAGTCAGTGGTACCCCGGTGGAGCGGAACTGGACCCTGTGCATGGACAGCTTCCACTATTTCCTGCCCAGACCTCGTAGCTTTACTAGAAGCTGCATCATGGTCTCCTGAGAAAGACAGATGTCATTACTATAAAAATAATAATAATAATTATTATTATTTTTAAAGTATGGTAAGAGGAAAAGGGCAGCTGGTGGGACTGACTTACGAGATCAGTATGACAGAGCCGGGACTAAAACGCGCAGGCTTGTACTTTGGTGCCACTGCCTTCAGATCATCCAAACATAGCCGACTGGAGTTAAAGTTAAATTTCTGTCAACAAAAAGAAAAGCTTTTAAGCAATGCAGGGGATGGAGAAGGGAATGGTTGATGGTGGGAATCTGTCATGACTTGGGTTCGCGCGATTGCAAGCCATGCACTCTATCACTGATCAATCACACTCTCCCTAGAGGATGTGGTGTCTTAATTTCTGACTATGTTTAGGGCCATTCAGATTTCCTTTTATAAAAGAGTTCGAGTAGTTCGACCATCTTACCATGCTATTAAACTGGAAACCGCAGAATTGAGTGCAGGTAAGTTTCCCCAACTTATATCTGGGATCGCAGTGAAGACGAATAGTGGATTCTCCCCTGTAAAAGAGTTTAGCTTACCATGTTAGTCCAGGCATTATCACAATCTGCTGTACAGGTGAGTTTACCCAAGGGCTGTTTAGGGTCACAGTGCAGACGTATGGTGGATCGGCCTCTGCAAGAGAAAGAGGCCGCTGCCTACACTCGCTAACCACAACCGGTCAAACCATAGACTTACTCTATGAGCGACCACTTGGCCATCCTATTTAATAGTCCTCTTAAGTTTTATGTTTGTTTTGGAAGGGAAGGGGCTGGGAATTATATGAAGAGGTTATACTCACAGTGGGAGCTCGCATGACTAATGCCTGAACTCGGAATCGAACACTATCAAGCCAAGCGAGCTAGCCTCTCACCAATCACAATTTTTATGCATAGACTATGGGCCCCCGACAGTGAAGCCCTGCATATATGCCGTGTAACAGAAAGTCACATGAGTCATGGCTTTCATTTTATGCAGACAGCGTGTTGAGGCAGAGCCTTATTATCAAACTGGTCCAGAAAAAACGTTTGGATGCAGCATCAGAAATACAGCGACTAAATGTAATCTGTGTGGTAGGTTGTAAGTTGCTTATATTTCTTACCCAGCAGAGAGAGGATAGGCAATGAAAATACCCGAGTCATCCTCCTGGAATGACCCAGCACCTCCTATACTTTCACAGATTCGCTTGTTAGATTCTGTCCTCGCGCGAGCAATCTAAACATAAAACTATTTCGGTAACTAGACTGATTTTCTGTACCTATATGGGGACATTGGCTGGTGCATTGGTTTTCCCAGGATCAGCCAGTAGTGGTACTGTTTAGAATGTGCATGGTGCTGACAGGAAGAGAATCTGACAAGTCTCCCAGTGAAGTGTTTACCACAGAGCAATCACCATGACTCACACAGGGAATAATAACGTGAAGTATAAGCAGATAAAACTGTAACGTTTCTGGGGTAATCAGATTGTCCCTAGGACTGTGTCTTAATATTATATGGACACAAAAGATAAACCTCAGTAGTGACTGGCTACACAATACTTTTATCATTATTTGCTCGCTTGATAAGATATGAACTCGTTGGTTTCCAACTGGTGCAGGTCATACCAGTTTATTTCCGGTGACGGTTCACGCCTCTAAGAATTCAATAGTCCGATGGATACACACACAGTCACACGATAACCAAACCTGTTTCCGTATCAAGCTCTTCGGCTCTAAGTTATAGCTGTAGCTATTTTAATGATAAACGGGACTTACATTTGTTCCATTACACCACATGCCTTCTGTGTGTAAATAGAATCCGTGGCATGGGTTCCAGAAGAATTCATTACCGTCTTCCACTTTTCCTGTGCTGAACCTATATATTGCGAGGATGTTAAGATATCAGAAAAGCAATTATGCAAGGGCCGACAGAACTCTGCTGGGCCCATTATTCTTTGCCTTGACCAGAATGTAAAAAAGACCAACTGAAGGTTGTCCTTTGGCCGTGTGGCAGTTAGAGAGCCAACCTATGAGTACCAGCTGTCAGTGAGAGATAAAGAAATGAGAATCATGGTGTGCTGTCCACATTAGGGAAATGGAAAGTCTAGATGACTAGCAGCCAGCTCCATGTATAGTTTATAGCCATATTCATTTGTTCATAGTTTTAGTTCCAAATTGGATTATGGGTCCTAGGACTTCAACCATTATTGAACTAAAAGCTATAGTTTTGGAGCATTGGACACACCTGTGGTGTGAAGCCTACTTGTAATACGTGTATATCCTGCTTACCTCGGGCTACCATCATTTCGCAGTGAGAACTCTGGTAGATGGAGATTTAGCAGAAGTCTAGGTTTCGATTGAGACTCCACCACAGCCTCACAGGCTGGACTCCGTTCCTCTACTAGATGATACTGCTTATTGCCAGCTGCTGGTATTATCAATAACAGCAACAGGCTGACTGTCACCTCCATGTCATTGCCTACTGTGTCTGTATTCAGTTTAATGAGTCACTGATCGATTAGAATAGTGGGCACTAACTAGCGACTAGCTGCGGCTCAACTGATAATGACTACTAGTGCGTAAAGCGTTAAGGTGATTTGTCTACATAACCCGTGATCATACACTTGTTTACAATAGCGATGAATAGCCTACATACGGACGGATGCTTAATCCGACTACAATACATAAGAAGCCCCTGTATTTGTTCTGTTTACAATAGAAATGAACTCTGAAGGATCCCGCTAGTTATTTCGAGTTTTCAGAATGTTACTAGGGAATGTATTGAATAATAATAAATACTCCGGCGGCGGGCGGATACGTAGTGCACGGGTTTATTCTCACTCCCATAACTATAATAAGGGGGAGCACACCAATGCAAGAAAAAGAGCACGAAACTGCGTATGATATACGTGTATCATGAAAAAATAAGACAACTTTGAGTTGAGTTAATATAGTTCATTGTTAGCTCTCTAGTGTAATTATTCGAGATTTGCAGTAGACTGCAGCTGGACTCGACGATCATAGTTGACAAGCTGCCGACCAACCAGATACCTAAAAATATAAAGCCATATAAACACAGGTGCCAACAAGATAAACTGAAGTACATACAGCCTGAAATCGTCTGTTGGTGGTAGGTATAGCGGACTAGCTCAATGACTAGAGCGTTTGGCTTGAAAGATCCGGAGTTCAAGCTCTAGCCATGCTGATCATCCAACGTCAGAATGAGCTTTTCAAGTAATTTTTAAGTTCTACCATTATGGCGAGGCTCAGGCTTAAGAGGTCAGTTAAATATGATGGCAAGGTGCCTGAGTAGTAAAAAGGGAACTTACTTGTCATTCTTTATATGCTCATAGAGCTTTTTAAACTGCTTAATGTTAAATATAAGAATAATGGCGGTGCATACGCCTGCAAAAGATGACGGGTAGATTCGCCGATACAGAAGATTCTGAGTCTCAAAATCAGCGCCTGTAAAACAAAACAAAATTCAGTATGACCCCCGATGTACTTGCGGGAAATCCTTTTCCTCTGGGAATTAAGGAATTCCCGCAGGCGCGAGGGGGCTGGAAGCAATCTGGCAGAGTAACCCAATGTGTAAATCAGCTGGGAAATCATATCAACAGTTCACCATTTACGATTGCTCAAGTTAAAAAATGACAACAGTTCATGGAATTTCTTCAACATCATAGAAAGCCTGAGGTTTATATACATGTCTTGGTTTGGACAGCGTAAAGTATGTCATTGGTTTGAAGTTTTCCGGTTTAAATGAAGCCAGGAACTAAAATCCACCGTAGACAGTCAGGAAATAATCGTAAATAACACTCACCAGCCAATGGCATGAAGCCTTTACTGATGGCGTATGGCACTGCCAGTATGAGACTGAGTGTTAGTATGACAGGATAACAAAGCTTGGATAAAACGTCCCAGACATTTAGGTTCCACAATCCGTTGTTGTACAACTGAAATATCACCAGAATGGGATTAGTGTATGGCCAGAAAAAGTTTGGGAAGATCCCAATGGCTGGTCATCGAATAAGGAATCGCTTCATTTAGTTTCTTTTTAAATGCTTAAGGTCTAGTCATTCTAATATATCGAATCAAACTGAACCTGAATTGAGAATTAAGTTTGAGGATTTGCAAGTTTATTGGTTTGACATCTCAAAGGCCCAAAAAGAAGAACAGCTCGATGTTGAGATATCCATGCACACATGTACCAAACCAGTTAGGTTGCTAAATAATTTCTTTATTAAATTATAGCATAACCTCACCTGCTCCACATTTTCTCTAAGCCACCACCGTGGTCCCATCATAGTGAGCCCACATATGATTTTAGTGTGTAACACACCCAAAGCCCAGTCCTACAATCACATCAAGAATCACTGATTGGTGCTGAGTTGTCACACCACGAAGAAAAACAGTCAAGGGCAGACAACTCCACAGGAGGAAGATATTGTTAACATTTTTTAAGAGGGCAGCAGCACCTCGCAATCAAGTGGAGTGGTTTTAATGGAATGGAACTCTAGTAATTGGGAACATCATATGAAAAACAATTCAATGGACCGGAAATGCAATATGTCAATCTCACAGTTACATACATCAGCAAGGAACATTCTTCTCCATATAATGCAGGATGATTTGAGTGTGGGTATCACCTTATCCCATCATCACAGTGCGACTTGGTATTGGGTACTTGATGACGAACTACCACATATAATTCGAGCAACACACTATTATGCGTTTAGTCGGTGTGAACATTGGGTTTTTCACACGGGTTTTTTTCACCCTTAGCGGCAATGCTTCCGGGTCGTTCATTGACTGTTAGGTCAAAGTAGGCATCCCCCCGTCTTATTCAGTACAACTAGCGTAGGTTGCAGGGTCTTACATACCTGCCAGGGGAAGAAGACGGGGCTTTGGTCGAGAGGGACTCTGAGTGGTACCACCAGGATCTGCTCAAACAGTACACCGATGAGAAGAGGCACAACTCCAATCAACAGAAAGGCAAGGATTGCGACCTTCAATGCCTGCAATATAATGCGAACATATGTTTGTAGTAGTTATCAACTAAGCCTAGTAAGACTCCAATGTCTTCATGACAGAACAGCTGTCGAGAATGGAGACCTACAAGGCATAGCAAAAAAACAAGTTGTTCCTAGGGCCGGGAATCGAACCAGGGTGCTCCACTTTAAACCAAGGCCAAGCACACTATCCACTGAGCCATCGCTTTACCCAACTAGCATGGTGCAAGAAAAATAGGCCTAGATTGCACATAGGACAGAGAACATGGGCATGATAACAACAAAAACATGTATATGAATCATGCGCTCCATAGGGGCAAATGGTTTTTGAGTTTATTTTCTGATCGCGCACTAACTGCTGTGCTAGTGTTCTCGCAC
>Ga0224501_10005355_pt1 | contig 10112 bp, 7 predicted proteins | sample SF_Oct11_sed_USG_4_FD_169105 | JGI IMG/M metagenome (GOLD analysis project Ga0224501, IMG submission 169105) | Sediment microbial communities from San Francisco Bay, California, United States - SF_Oct11_sed_USGS_8_1 | ecosystem: Environmental > Aquatic > Marine > Sediment | place: USA...
TTGCATTCCTAAGGTTCTGGAGAGTTAAGGGGTCAGACCATCTGCCTAGTAATCGGCTACTAATTTATGAGAAAGGAGAGGTGGATCGTTAACAGCTTGAGCAATGTCCAATAGTTGTGACCGTGGGCTGGAGTGATAGCCTAGTGGATAGTGTACTGGCTTTAGGACATAGAGTCCCGAGTACCCAGTTCAGGCGATAGCTTTGTCTCTCACAACACCCTCATCAGTTTAGGATCCCGATGTTAAATAAAGGAAGCCTTACCATCGAGTTACCTTCTCTATGGGGCCTGCGGGTGCTGGCAGAAAGCCTTCTAATGGCGCACATTGAGACATGCTGAGCCTAAGATTGCACCACTCCTGACAGCTGCTCTGTCATGGAGATAAAAAGAAGTTGGGACCGTCATTGTTTATACTGTGGAAATCCGAGCTCAGTATAACAATTTGGAGAAAAAAGATTTGATACAGCGCAATCTCTTACTCCAAAGTGTAATAGCAAACTCGCTCGGCTCACCAATTTAGAAGCGAGTCACGCCACCAATGAGATGTAAACTGGCAATCCACCATGATAATCTCACCTCGTTGCCCATGTAGACATTATAGTACTGCAGGACAGGATGGGTATCTTCCTACCACCAGATCTCTTCTTTATTAATCCTTCGTGATATTTACCACCACTGTGTTTACTAAATGATAGTCGACTTATCTCCAGAAACCTCATCTATAACTCCAGCAAAGGTTTATTACTCCCACCAAAACACAGGCCAATGGGTGGTTGATCGCATAGGCGATTTAAAATGTTGGGCCCTTGGACTCAAAGAGGATCAGATACTTCACACGCAGTCTGACTTTTACATGAGTTGGTTTAAAGTGAGAAAGAGAACTTCGCACAAACATCAGCTGGTCATGGACCTTAGTCATCCTAAGCCTTATTTACAATTCAACCACTGAGAATTTATAACGATAAGGGAGTTGTGGATCTTTGACAACTGTAGACTGGTCTTGACCTTTATCCACTGATTGGGACCTCCATTATTTTTACCGTGATGTTCCGAAGTTAGCAATTTGGAATAAGTGGCTTGCTAAAGGGCAATACCAGTGAGACTTGAGCCTGGAATCGGTACGCCAGGTTTTTTTTTTTTACCAATTCTGGCCCCCTCGCTGATGAATGAATTATTAGAAAGGCTTCGGTCACATTGTAATGTACTATTGGGATATGGAGTTTGAGATAACTTGTTTTTTCACCCGTTATAGGTTAGCATGAAGCAGCGCGAACAGGCCAGTATCAATGCTCCACTTCACAGCGAGGATTGCTCAGAGTTAGGATTAGTGTGAGGAGGTTACACTCACAGTGGTAGTCATGACCAGGTTCAAACACAGGCTCTCACTGCTGCAAGCCCAGCATTAAACCACTGATCTATCCCACTAACACCACCGGACTGAATATGGGTACATACACGTGGAAATGCAAAAAGAGGCCAACTTGATGTATGGGTAGACATACAATAGTATTGGTTTATGTTATTGGCAGACTTTGTTATGTTCAGACGGATACACGGCACCGATTGATTGGCAGCATGTAATCATGACCTTACCGTGGCCTCATGGCAGCGATATCGAAGGTCCTTCACTACTTCCTGTAGGTAGCTCTCCAGACGAGCCTATAAAATGGTAGATGAATCTTGTATAGTTTTAGGCCGGTACTCTGCTATAAACATTGTGCTGTGAATTCTGATGAAAATATTTGTGACTATCACTGCCCATGCTAGAATGACCACAACAGTCAAGGCCCTAAGAGCTGTAATCCCTACAAAAACCAAATTACAGCATTTTATACAGGACAATGTCAATGATCTTTGGCTATATTCATCATTATGTAGTCATCACACACCTGATCTCTCATCACCATGCAACCTCTTCACACATCATCCTCCTCTGATCGTTCGCTCACCAGAGCTCTTACCCGCCACCTTAGTCATCCCCTCCCCGCTCAACTTCACAGTATGGTCTTCTTCTTTTATATCCTGATGAGTGTCAGGGACTTGCAGAAATTGGCCTACTAAGTGTTTCAATTCAAAGTTTACCCGAGTGCGTCATTAGGAGACTTTTTGCTTGCATCCGCGTGCCCCATAGCAAACCTAGCTCTATGAGAGGGCCTACGTCGGATCCGAAACCGACGAAAGTATCGGTTCATTCTGGGAATTGAGCCACAGACCGGGTCCAGGCCCAGTGCTTTATCCACTAGTCTATCACTCCACCCCATTAGGGTTATAGGATAGTATGGTCAAGCCGCTAACAAACAAATCTAGCTGGAATTTTAATTAGTGCCAAACCCAGAGGTGACAATGGATTGGTAGAAAATAATTGGACATCTTCTTTCCTACCCATGGAAATACTGCAATTTAAATGTGTGTGAGAACAAATTCCTGCAAGATATGTTTACAATCTACACAGTAAAGGAAATTTGGAAAATAAAACATTGTTGTTGCCACGGCACTGGTAAATGTCTAAATCAGAGATTGCTTTCATGAAAGATCTCTTTAGGACGAGCTATGATGTTTTTGTGACTGACCAGCACAGTGAACAGACTGGACACCCTACTCAGGTTTAGTCATCCGGCACTGCATTACTTACCCTGCGTCTCTCGACCTGAGCAGTGGAAGTAATAAACATCTCTGGTCTCTGAGGAAACCTCAGAGTTCTGTACTTCATCGGCCTAAAATCACACAATCCGATTGTACACAAGATAAAATGTAGTACTCCATCTTTATACAGAGTGATAGCTTACATCAGCTAAGTTCTCTGTGACATGGCAATGACCACATTGGGAAGCTAGACTTATAGAGCCAATCTGTACCAGCAACGGTGTGATTGAGGAGGGGTGCCACTCCTCGTCATCATCGCCATCCCCATACCTAGCTATGAAAAGAGCCGGGTACGTATTCCCCGCAGGACGAGCACTCTAACCACTCAGCAACAGCGCTTCCCTAAAGGGGCATCACATGTACAGACAAAAATTACGCCGTCTCCCTCCAAATGGGCTGCTCCACTGTAAACGCCCAGATGTCTAGCTCCCTAGGTATGAGTTACTTCAAAGGGGTCATGCCATGGGCAAAGGTGACTTCACTTGTTTGTAGATTCTGAAGCCTACTATGAACAAATGGGCATAATACCCAATTCAAATGGAAGCTTAGATATAGCCTTATCCAATGGGCTCACTTAGAGCCCTCAGCGACACACTTTTCAGACCTTCGATGCACCAGAATTGGCCCCGAGATAGGAAATTAACACAGAGCTGTTGGTGTTTGCGATTTCTCACCTTACACGCTAATGTTTGGAAAATCCTCTTGCAGGTGCACACTAGACCTGTAGTTACACAAGTCTATATAGAGAAAATGTGCAACAGAAATATAGAAATAGGGTTTCAGAGTGCAGTTTTTTACCTCTGTCAGCAAACGTTAGTGCCATTATTGCAAAATAGAGGCCCGAACGCAACGGCTTCTATTTAGGACTAGGTAAAACCGGCAAAGCAGTTATAACTCAAGTTTTCTCCAATCTTACGTTCAATTTTAAGTTCTACTCGATGTTATAAGGGGCGGGAAGATCACTAGGTTACTGAGTTTTAGTAATTAGATCCCATTTTATTTCCATTTTGGCCATTTGGGCCGTAGTTATTCGAGTGACCAATACTCGGTTTGTAAAAGAACACCACACGCTATCGCTGCAACGAATGCGGAGTTGCCTCCTTTTAAGAGTGGGGAACACAACTTCGAAAGTGCGTCTACCATCGACCGTGTCATAACACCTTTGAATGGGGAACACAACTGCGAAAGTGCGTCTACCATCGACATGTCATAACCCCTTTCAATTCCACAACTTTTGAAGCAACCCATCAGATATCAACATTCTTGGTGAAATAGCAAGGAATTTGACCATTAGGGGAGAAGATGAACTTTAGATTTTCAGACTGTGTTATCACACTTTATCTCTAGCTCTAGCTCTGTACCTTATACCCTACCATTGTGTTTTACCGATGGGCTTACAGTGAGTGACAGCATAGGTTCAATATTTTTACCTATAATATAATTTATAGGGGCTATCAGGCTATCAGGCTATCAGGCTGCTCATAAGACCGCTAAAAAAGTTGAAAACAATAACAAAAATACTGATGAGTGACTCATCTTAGCGATGACAAGATTAAAGTTAGGGTATGTCATCAGTATGCTGTTACTAGATTCAGTCCAAACAAAAATGAGGAAATAACAACCTATACACAAGTTTAGAACTGAATTGGACAGTGGTCAAATATGAAGCATTTCACATATTTCTACCCATAAAATTGGCCATATAATAGGCCTATACGCCATACTATGGTTCAAGATTGCTGTTCTTTCTTGAATTATGTTGGTCTAGGATCTACAGCATCATTTGAACTTATTTGATAAGTGCTACTAACATATGAGCACATTGTGAAGTGTCAAATGACTTCTACTGATCCCCAACTAGTGCTGCATCTACAGACGCAGTTTGTAAGTAACATAGGCTGTCTTGTACAACTGTACTTCTTTATATGCCAGCATCAGTGTGATAACCATATACATATGATATTAAACATGTACGTATATGGGGATAGTCATGATGGTGATAACCACATGATCTCCTTCTGTATAGCAGAGTAGGATGGGAGCCAAATGAATTAATTCATCAGTTCATAATGCTAATCACTGGCTGGCTAATCACTGACTGAGAGAAAATAACCTGCCCAGCGGTCTACTGACTAACTTACTAAAATGCTATTCGTTACCGTGACGGGATAGTAGGGAGAATGGTGCTGAGCTCGTAACCGTGAAAACCCGGGTTTTAATCTCCGTCAAGGCGGCCTTCAATAGTGAGCGTGAGCTCCTAGCTCAAAACAATAACAAGCTTCACTTTTATACTGATCCACTAGGCCATAACGGGTGAAAAACAAGTATTCAATACAGCAGCTTCACCCCAACGATGAAGACGTTACACAAGAAAACAAAGACGAGACAGTAAACTTTTAAATATCAATTGTACATCCTTTAAGATAGCCAGGACAAGGCCTTTAGTCACCCATGAATGTGAACTCAGCTAGGTAGTCATACTGGTCTACACACCACACCAGTCTAGGATGTTCGCTAGGTCCACTCTAGAGGTCGAATTTTGGTTTGTGATTACCTGACTGAATTAAAGTTCGTAGGAGACTTGAGGCGCTGCCCTTTCCTGGTCACAATCTTGGTTATGACAGGAGAAGTCAGGGTCACTATAACTCACCCTGTCGGTGCTGTGCTGCCGGCGATGCTCAGCATTGCTGTAGAAACGTCTGCACTCCGACGAAGGATCTGCTGTGTGGCTCGGTAGAATCTCAGAGACCTGTGCAACTCCTCAAACTGGTGATATTTACGTATGACTGTCCAGCGATGGTTGCCATGTTCACACTCCACCTCATATCTGAGACAAGTTATAGGTGGTGAATACATGTATCTCTCGTGATAACAAGATTGAAGTACACATCTCATAAGATAATAAGACTAAAGTATATCATATAGTACACTGAAGTATATGCTTCTCATAAAATTTCTTGGAGGTGTCATACCAGTATCACCACCCTGTGTGTAGTCGAGGGTAAAATGAAACATGATCAAAACACAATTTAGGTTACGCCAATATTTACACTAGGTAGATCCGGGATTACTTTGGAGCCAATCAATGGTGCCGAACCTGTGTTTCCAGAATCAGCTACCACTTGGGTTATAAAAATTCTGTGTCATGTCTACTCCATCAGTTACCTGGTTATTATAGGCATGACAAGTACTCCTTATATTGTAACTGCACTGTACGCTGTAGGCATAATTTACAAATTGTCCTATTGGTTTTGGGCATTAATGCCGCCTATAAATGGCTTGTTTTGCAATTTAACTTCCTTTTTATGATATGGAGAGCTAGAATCGTTTATCAGAGTGCCTAGTTAGCTAGGTCATAATCTGGTAAGGTACAGCTCCTATTTGTTTTCAATTAAATATCTTGGTCAGCAAACATCCTATGTGAACTTAAAATATTGAACCCTTCCCATAGTGCGACAGAGTAAAGGCGCTTTTTCACTACATCGGGCGCCCAGTCCGCCTCAGACCAGACGCAGTTTGCGTCTGATTTGGCGTCGGACCTTGGATCCGAGGCCTCTTTTCACTCCAAACAGATCCGTTGGACGCGTGATCCCGGATTACTTTGGAGCCAATCAATGGTGTCGAACCTGCGTTTCCGGAAACGGCAACCATTCTTTGCTCATAACTTCAACAGAAAGTCAACTCGCTATTTAATTTTTTCCCCACAGGTTGCCTCTCTTTCCAGTGCAACTTCGTGCTGTTAGTCGAGTGAATAATGTTGCGAAATCAAACAAATTTCCCCTTCCAACAATCCTAGTGTGAGACCGAAAACGAATGAACATTGCTAGGTAATCGGCGAAAGACCATTTGGTTGGTTGATGAGTCGGATGCCGGAGACCGATTGGACTCATTTTGTCTCTGGGGTACAAACGATCAGGCGTCCAAGAGAATGTCCGAGGCGGACTGGACACCCAATGAAGCGAAAAAGCGCTCTAACTGTCCAATCCTGCTTTCTACTTCGATTTCCATGTCAACAGCGGAAGGCCAAAACAAGAGTCCCGGTAAACTGTCCAGGTCAGAACACAAGGCAGCAAAAAACAGCATATTGTTATCCATCCAGAATGGGAATAAAATCTACAAATTATATAATCTAGCCTCACTGTACAAAAAAAACCATGGCTCATGGGTCATGTTGTCATGTTGTGTTTATGATTGACTGCATTACTCAGGCTCCAGTCAGCATAGAGAGCAGAAGTAGAAACATGTCAGTAGGGGCAGACAGCATACAAACACGAGTGATTGAACAGATCATATCTACCTAGTGTAAATATTGGCGTACGTAAATTGTGTTTTTATCATGTTTCATTTTATCCCCGACTACACACATGGTGGTGATACTGGGAGAACAGGTTACATGTTGGAAACACTGCGACCAGGCACTAACCTGACACACACCCGGTGCATCTCTCGCAACAGAAATATATGTCAACTTTTCATACACTGAGTCTATAGTATAATTTTTAGTATAAATGGTGACTCCGATCGTTGCAAAGAACGGCATTCTTTCAGCTGTCATGAATCTCCATGTATATCAGTTGCCAATAAGTTGACAGGTGATTTTTGGAAAGTAACTGCTCCATTCTCATAGGATTTCCCCTTCTAGCCTACTCATCAATTAGTTTTGACTCGACTGCAAACCCATATATTTATTAAAGATGGGGACCAACCACTCAAAAATGGCAGATCATACTGAATGTTAAATGGTAAATCAAGTGATTGTCACAACAAAAGGTGCTCAAGCTGATCTAGCTTTATCAATACCAAGTTCTGAACTAATGTAAAGCAGTTCTTCGCAAACAGATGTAGTGATGCAAAGGCTGGACTATTCATCTAGCTGAATTCGTATCAATGGGTGTTGATTGGATTCCGCAATCAAAGGGACAATCTCTGAGAGCAGTATTGAAGAGTAGGCTACAGGATCGACACAAATTCTCCAAACTTTACATGGGTTTCTTGGTTACTTTGATTTCTCCAATTGTTTTGGATTTTATTGTTCTACCAAGTGCATGGTCATTCTATTTAACCTTGCTATGGAGCGAAGGGGACCCGACATGATGTAAGAAGCTGATATTCACCAAGTCGACCAAACAAGACTGCGATTTGAACCTAGATCTGTCAATTTCGAACCAAGCGATATAGAAACGAAGCTATCCTGCTACCCCAATAAATACAGTGAATGTATCAGTTTGATGTATCATACTGCCATAAGTCTATGAAATCTGACAAGTGGGCACATTGTCGCGACCAATTACAGGCCATCCATTTCAGCAGCTGGGAACATCATTAACCAGTGCCCCAGCTAAACTTTGAAATAGATTTTGGAGGAAAAGTGATTAGGTGGGATTTGATTGGTCTGACAGACCAGGTATCACTGGCATAGTGCAACAGACTGCCCACCTGCACCAGTGTGGTAGCATTTTAAGGCACTTCGTTGGTTGTAAAATTAGTTATCAGTGTCTGTGTCTACTACCAGCTCATGGGTGTTACCCTAGCACTGCTAGTACATGGCCAGACTGAACTAGGTGTAAGCTGTGATTCACTTACAGTCTGTATGCAGTGAGAAGATCAGGAGTACAGCCATTAGGTTTCACAGAAACAGTAATATAGAGTTCCTTGTCCAGTTTGAGATAGTGGTCTCGTAGCTGCTTGGAATGTTTCTTAGCTAAAATAAGGGAGAGATATATAAAGCAAAGATATTTCCACACAACCCTCATAGTACACACATGGATGGTGCCGCCTGATTAGTTAGAATAGACTGACAATCCATAATGTCAGAACAGATGACACTGCAGGGCACAACAGACAACTTCTTCACCAATGCGATACACCAAAAAGGCTTGGGCAATTTAACGGTGAAGGACATGCTAACAAGAACTTGGTGTGAAATGAGTTGGTCGTACCAACTAAATGATAGCTGTACCATGTGGCATGTCATATGAAATCTTGTGACTGGAGGCACCTGCGCCGAAATGCTAAATAAGCTAGCCACAGCCAGTGGCAAGTGGAACTTATAAATTTGGTTCGTAAATAATAAAAATGGAAATTGGAAATGTAAAGCCAGGGTTACACTATATAGTATATACTATATAGTATATTTGAAACGTGGTGAACAATTACTCTACTGAATTAGCCTAGGGTACTTGGGTTGGTCACCAAGGGCAAGAGTAAGACTCAGTAATTGCGTAAGTCTTAAGAGTAAGACGACTAAGTGAGCGATTTGGTAATTTTAATAACTAAGTGAGTCGCTGACTTACACTTAGTTAGTGTTAGTACTTCGTACTTAACCTAAGTTACCGGATTGTGGCGTGGATTGGTTGATTTCATCGATGAAACTATCCGTAATTTCTGCATCTAGCACATCATAGTCAGACGCACTGGATTCCAATCGTTCTACATCAGCTAGTTGTGAAGGTCTTCTCGCTTCAAATCCATTTTCCATGACTTTTGTTGCGAAATTTCACTCTCTTTCTAAGATTTGATGAACATCAGTAGTCAGTGCCGAGGGAAAACCTCTGCCCTCTGTGACTCGGAGGCGATCGCTCTCTCAGCTGTAATCCAAAAGGTTCTGATAGTCAATAACTGTAACAAATAGAAAGAGGCGGCGAGGCCCTTGGCTGATTTACCGAAATAGCGGATCCATTCAACCATTGAATTTATCTGTTTCCGCTAATAGCGAACCCCTCCTTCTTTGTGCGAGAGCTGACCATTTCCCTAGTGATGTTGAAAAATGGCGGGCGAGGTCCTTAGCTACGGGGCCTTTGGTGCGTTCAACACCAAATACACTCGTTCCAAATCGGGCCTTCAGAACTATTCTTATAAACTTCCCCAGAGAAAGCCTACAGATAGCTGGAAAACGTTTTTGCCGGATGTAGCTGATTCAGTGCGGCAATTTCAGGCGGACAGCAGGATTGAAACTGTTGAGTACGACCACGAGAGGCATGCTGGTCTGAAAGGTAATGTAAATGTCAATGTGTATTTGATATGTGTGTAAACTGTGAAGAACTTATGTACCTTTATTCGGTGATGGGATGTTCCTGTCGCCAAACTAGTAAAATATAAAGGAGGGAGGGCCAGACAACTGTTGCTTTACCCCAAGCCGACTTTTGATCATTTTACGCTTTAAATTTAAAATGAAGTAGCCTTGACATGGAAGCAGTGTTTACTTAAACTTGTTGTGAAAGTTAATGCACACCCTTGGCCTGACAGCAGCATGTCGAAACTGATGACTCCTTTTTATCAAAGACTGTACTATCAGTGCCTTAGTTCTGCTGCTATATTAGGGTAGAGAGGTAGGGTAGTTTTGATGCTGACTCTGAACACTTCCTGCTGCTTTCTCTCTCTAAAGCATATCGTGAACTAATAATGACATGTGAAAGAATAGGCAGCTGTCAATAGGTGCCCCATTAGCATTGGATGATGAAACTGTCCGTT
>Ga0224501_10005356_pt1 | contig 10111 bp, 5 predicted proteins | sample SF_Oct11_sed_USG_4_FD_169105 | JGI IMG/M metagenome (GOLD analysis project Ga0224501, IMG submission 169105) | Sediment microbial communities from San Francisco Bay, California, United States - SF_Oct11_sed_USGS_8_1 | ecosystem: Environmental > Aquatic > Marine > Sediment | place: USA...
AGAGCCTTCAGCGGTATAGAGAGCCTTCAGCGGTATAGAGAGCCTTCAGCGGTATAGAGAGCCTTCAGCGGTATAGAGAGCCTTCAGCGGTATAGAGAGCCTTCAGCGGTATAGAGAGCCTTCAGCGGTATAGAGAGCCTTCAGCGATATAGAGAGCCTTCAGCGGCATAGAGAGCCTTCAGCGGTATAGAGAGCCTTCACCGGTATAGAGAGCCTTCAGCGGCATAGAGAGCCTTCAGCGGCATAGAGAGCCTTCAGCGGTCAGGTGTCACACGTCGGCAAAGGCACTTAAGTCGGCGAATCCCTTCAAAAAAACTTCAAACCCGAGTCTGCACCAGGTCTAAACAGCAATGACTTAAGTCAATGATTTGGTGTGGCTGTAATCTGCATAATCTCCTCTGATTATTGTTCAAGTTGTAATGGAGACGTACTCATATGTTAGGTGTAATTTTGTTTGCTATCAGCTTTGCTATCGTGTTTTTCGCATTAATCCAGGAAGGTAGTTTGTAACTCTTTGTCTGTATACCCTTTTGAAAAAGCCGTTGTTTTGACGGCTTTTTCCCATCTGCTTCACTCCCCCTTTTGTATTTTTCATGTAGAATAAACTATTTGTCTTCGCTATCACGGCGATCTTGACAATTTCTTTATAAAAACAGTAGGTTAGTTTCTTCTATGAGATATTTCACGTAGGTTCCGTGATGATGCTGTCCAGTCCACTGGTTTTGGTGTTGATAACCATGATTATTTTATGGTTTATGGGTTTGGTATTGGCGCGGGCATCTTCCCGGTTGTCCAAGGTGCAAACCATCCACAATCGTATCCGTGCGCTGAAAAACTCCAGTCAGGAGTTGTTTCCCGGTTTGCACGTGGGTGGTTTAGATAAACATCAATTGGAAGATTTAAAAAAATTCTTACGTAAGCGGGACGAGTTAGAGATGTCGCTATATCTGGCTTTATACCGCCCGGTGTTCTTTGAATTCGAAGACCTGATCGGAAACTTGCGCGATCAATTTGCTTTTTTGTTGGGTACCACCAGTGAGCAAGCATCTGAATTTGACAAAATTTCTGCCGCGTCCAGTTTACAATTGCCGGATCATCCGGAGGCGCATCGCTTCAAGATTCTCAGTTCTCAGGAACTTCGATTAATCGTGGAGCGGGAGATGTCTCTGCACGGAACCATTGATGAGGCCTTTGTGGATCGATTTGGTGGTCTCTTGTTTATGGAAAATTTCATCATGTACGACCATTTGTGTCGCGAACAGCCGGCTATTTTTCACATACCGGAAGGAAGCGAGCTAAAACGCCTGTTTGACTCTTTTGTCACCAGTGGGGTGGCGTCCCGCGGACGGGATATTGGGCTGGAACAACGACTGCACATTCTCTCATTGGAGCAATTGCGGACCATCGCCAAAGAGGCCAAGCTTAGTAAAGTTGCGGTGACGAAAGAAGATGCTGTGAACGCGCTTAAAGATGTGCCCAGTGCTGCGGTGTTGTTGGCTACGGTCTACCCCACTAATGAGCTGTATTTACTCCACAACATTGAGCGTGACGTTAAGTCGGTAGAGCAGGAGTGGGCTGTGTTGAATATATATGCAAAGTTGCTGTTCACTGAGCCCGTGGAATCGGTGCAAACCACACCGCTACAGCAATTTGAGTTAATGGAAGAAGACTGAGCCCGGATTATATCCGGGCTGTGTCGTTTGAGGGGTTAGGTCAGTAACGCCAACCCTTTATACAGATTGCGCGGTGTCCGCTAATTCCTCGGCTTCCAGTTCCAGCGCCTGGGTTTGGGCCGGCTCCGGTTTTTTCCCTTCGGCTTTGCTGGCGGATTTCAGCAAATCTTTAACCTTGGTGGTTTCTTTAAGATCGGCTGTCAATGCGGTGATTTCATCGTTCAAAGTAGCAATTCTGTTTTGCAACTGATTGATTTCTTGAGATAAGTGTGTGGTTCTATCCTGAATTTGCGATTCTTTGTTTTCTGCATCCGAAATAATTTGGGCTACTTTGATGTGCGCAGACTCCAGGGTTTTCTTTACCACCGTAATGGTAATGTCGGAGTTGACGTTAGGTAGTTTTCGCATAAGTGCGATGGCATCTTCGATGCCGTAGTTTTGATTTGATGTTGGTCGTGATTGGTTCATTGGTTTCGCCTGGCTGATCGATGAGTTTTGAGTGTAGGTTGATGCATCTGCCTCAAAATCGTCATCTTTGTTTTTCTTGAAAATACCCATTTTAAATGTTCTCCCCGACTGGATGGTTTGTTATTGTATAAATATTATACAAAAAATATTCCATCCATAAAATACCGATGATGTGTTCGAGCTTCTGATGTTCCGAGACTTTTATAAAATAAACCTAAGAATATCATTATTATAAGAAACTATGTCGCTCTGGTATAGATTCTAAACCCGGTTCTGGTGTGAGCGTTTGCCCTCAGAAATCTCTGTTATCTATTATTCCATTTCCGGCGGATTTTTCCTAGCCGCTTGTCGTGTCAGCTTAACCTTACGGGCTTAAACTGTTTCTCACGGACTTGCATCGGTTTTCAGTTGCAGTGGATCATTGGGATCCACACCTTCCATAAAGGGTTTTCGTCGATCATTGTTTGTGACCTGGTATACCTTACCAATCCAGTTGTCTATTACCGCCTCTGCCGTATCGTGCCAGGTATTATCCAGGCGGGGGGTGATCAAATGCTCAGGAAACATGGGTTGGGGTTGTCCTGTTTCTAAAGCGCGAATAGCCTGGTCGCGATGCTCTTCCAAGATGGCTTCTATTTGGGCGGTGAAATAATTCTGCGGAAAAGGGGGGTATGTGGTTCGCTCGCCTTGCAAATAGCGGTTGATTTCCCGCTTATATTCTTTCATGAGACTGATGGTGTCATATTCCGGATGTCCTTGAAAATAAACCACCCGAAACAAATCCTCACTCACTGCCAAATGTACCCCGGCTTCACCTTCCGCCAAAATGTGTAAGCCTGCCTGCTTGAATTGTTCCCGACTTACTTCGTTAAAACGGGAATGGGGTACCTTAAATACCGTATTGACATCATTGACCAGGGGGTGGGTGCGATCGACGACCCGGTGGCCAAAAATGCCCCAGCATTTGCTGGGCAAGCGCCGACGATTTTGTCCGTGTTTGAACTGCAATACGGCGTGGGTGGCCAGGCAAGAGCACAGTACGGAAGTGACATTTTCCAAAGCCCAGTCCACAACTTCTTTTAATGGATTCCAAAAAGGCTCTTTGGTGATATCCGCCTGGGTAACATTGGCTCCGGTAATGATGAGTGCATCTAAGCCGTCACGCTGGATTTGCTCAAAGCTTTCGTAATATTTTTCCGTATAGGCCAAACCCTCAGTGCCGCGGGGTAGCTCCTTGATGGTAAATGGGTGCATATAGAATTGCGCGATTTGATTGCAGTCATTTACCAGACGGAAAAATTGTCGCTCCGTGGCTGCCAAGGCGGCGTCCGGCATCATGTTCAGCAAACCGATGTGGAGTTCGCGGATATCCTGGTGCGCAGCACGGTTGGGGCTAAGGATGGTTTCACCCTCTCGTTTCAAGCGCTCAAATGTGGGTAGTCCTGAAGAGGCGACCAGAGGCATACTAATGTCCCGAACGGGCAATTGCGTTTTCAATCAATTGGAGAAAATCCGACTCTGACTGCACCTGCGATATTTCCTCCGTGCTGACGGTGTAACCGTATTTTTGAGCGATGGCCTCATAACGCGGAATTCGTGAATAGAATAAACGGGGAAACATCCAGCGGGCCAGATCTTCAGGATTAATCATGGCGACGTAGGGTAAATTTTTCTCCTGCATGTAAATGGGTAAATGTTCATCCAGGAAGGCTTCCCGGTAATACAAGGGTTTAGGGCTTTGTTCTGCCCTCTGAATGAGTTCCTCTTCGTCTTTTTGGGAGGCCTGAATGTACAAAATCAGAGTATGTTGGTCCAGTACATCAGTCACTGTGGCATCATCCAATTCACACACGCTGCCACCGGCGTCGTTGATAAAATTGGTATAGCCATAGATTTGATGGGATTTTTCTATAAATTCCGGTACATCCGTCATAGCGGCAATTTCGGCCTGGCAGTGCAGTTTTTGGCGCCGCTTAAACTCGTCCAGGGGAAGTCCTCCCTGTTCCGGGTTGCCCAGGTTTCCAAGAAAACTGGAAACCGGCTTTAAATGATCCACTGTGATGTTATTGCAGATATAGATGGAATCCGAGCGCAGCAAATCCCTCAAGAAGGGAACCTGCATGGCCTGTTTTTTAATATTGTCCAGTATGGGTTCGCCCAAATAACGGGTGCCAATCCGGTAGTCCCCGGAGTAGTGAAACCAGTCCTGATTGCGTAACACATTGGCCAGGCAGGTTTTACCCACGCCCGACATACCCAGCAGCGTGATACATTTATGTTCCCAGGATTTAAACTCCGCAACGCTTAGTTTCACCGTTTACTCCATCTAAAGTCATAAATAATCATTATATCCTGTCTCCGGGGTGGAGATCGATCTGGCAACCACAAAATATGCGCGGTGATTGTCAAGAATTTAACAATTTCCTCAACAATTGCGGTTTTTAACCGAAATAGAGAAAAGGACTTAATTTTTTGAATTATGACAAAAAATCCACTCTGTTATTAATAAATGCTTAAGTTGAAACTACAGGCTGTATCCATTGGTATTGGCGCCCTATTGTTGGCAGTGCTACTGGCTTGGTTTGGCTACAATACCACGACACGTATAGGTGAAGTGGAGTATTTGTGGCGCGACTATAAGGATAATGATGCCGCAGTTGCCAAAGCCTTGCATCAGTTTACGGCCGATTTTGGTGTCGGCAGTTTTATTCACGGTTTCAAAACGTATATGCTGACTCAGGATGAAAGTCTGACTCCCCAAATCGATCAGTCCATTACGGACACATACCAAGCGCTGGATGAATACTTGTTATTGGAAATAAGCGACCAGGAGCAGAAGGTGCTTTACGGCCTGCGCCATAGTGTAGATATTTACGTGGCCAAATACCATTTTGCGCGAGAGTTGTTAGCTCAGGGAATGGCTCCCAAGGAGGTGGAAGAGCAAGTACAGGTTAACGACATGCCGGCACGTAGTGCCATGAAGTTTTTGTCGGACGTGGCCAAGTTGCGGCGTAAAACCAAAGAAGTACAGACCCAGATGGTATTAGGGGATACGGTAAAAAAAATTAACTGGGCCAGTGCGCTGATATTTTTGGTGTTTTTGGTTGCCGCTGTGATGATTCGGTTTTTGTACAATAGCTGGCGGGCCAATCAAAGGGTGAACGAAATCAGTGGCCAGCTTCGAGGCATCGTGGAGGCAGCTCCGGATGCCATGCTGAGCGTCAACTCAAAGGGACAGATTCTGCAGTGCAATGCCCAGGCTGCCCACATATTTGGTTGTTCCAAAGAAGAGTTGCTGCTTATGAAGTTGGAGCAGCTGGTACCCCAGGATTATCGGCAGGCACACTCGAAATTGCGCCACAGGTATTTTGAGCGTCCACGGCTTAGGTTGATGGGGGAAGGGTTGGAGCTGCGGGCAGTGAGGACCAATGGTGACGAGTTTCCAGTGGAGATCAGCTTGAACCATACAGTTCTGCATGACGAGAAAATCGTGATTGCGACGGTCCGTGATGTGACCGAGCGGCGCCAGACCGAGTTAAAAATGCGTCAGGCGGCTACAGTATTTGATAATACAGACGAAGCGATCGTATTTTCCGATCCGTTGCGCCGTGTCGTTAATGTAAATAAAGCTTTTGTAAAAATGACCGGTTATAGTACGGAAGAGGCTTGCGGTCGTGGAGATATGTTTTATTTGGTTGAGGATAATGATTTTTTACAACAGCAACAGCTCGTTTCCCTGGAAAAATTCGGACAGTGGCGTGGCGAGTTGGAAGTGCATCGATCGAACGGTGAAGTTTACCCGGTTTGGCACAGTGTGAGCGTGGTAAAAAATGAAGATGGAGCCATTACCAGCTATATTTCCTTGTTCTCAGACATCAGCGTAATCAAACAAACAGAGCAATGGCTGACACATTTAGCGCATCACGATTCATTGACCGGGCTGCCCAACCGTACCTTATTTTCCTCCAGCCTGGGTCGTGCTATAGCGCACAGCAAACGGGTTGGGTCCCGGTTTGCATTACTATTTCTGGATCTGGATCGCTTCAAGATTATTAACGACACATTGGGACATGCTTGTGGCGATCAGTTATTGAACGAGGTCGGTGAGCGGCTACTGCAGTGTATTCGCGGTGATGATGTGGTGGCCCGTCTTGGCGGCGACGAATTTACCGTGATACTAACAAATATTTCCCATTCAGAGGACGCCGCTCTGGTGGCGGAAAAAATTATTGCTACCGTGAGCGAGCCCTTGGACATTGATGGCCGGCAAGTGGTGACTTCCACCAGCGTTGGAATCAGCGTCTATCCTGATGATGCCAGTGATGCCGACGGTTTGGCGAAAGCTGCGGATGCGGCTATGTATAAAGCCAAAGAACAAGGGCGAAACAATTTTCAATTTTACTCTGCGGAGATGACCCGGAAGGTCACTGAACGTCTTGCTATAGAGCAGGGTTTACGCGATGCCATGAGCTGCAACGCGCTGCACTTGGTGTACCAACCTCAAGTGGATTTGAAGTCGCGGCAAGTCATTGGTGTGGAAGCTTTGGTGCGATGGGAGCATCCGGAGCTGGGGACTTTGTCGCCTACACGCTTTATACCGATTGCCGAGGAAACGGGATTGATTCAGCAGCTGGGGGAATGGGTGCTGTATTCTGCTTGTGCCCAGTTGCGGGTTTGGAATGCCATGGGTTTTACCTTGCGCATGGCGGTGAATGTTTCAGTACGCCAGTTGGGTGACGATGCTTCACTCAATCGGTTGGTGTCAACCTTGGAACAACTGGAGTTGCATAAGGACAAATTGAAGCTGGATCTGGAAATTACAGAATCGACGCTGGAAATGGCAGAGCGCAGTGTGAGCGTTTTGAGAAGTCTAAAGCAACAAGGAGTGGGACTGGCTATTGATGACTTTGGTACCGGGTATTCTTCCTTAAGCCGTTTAAAGCAACTCCCTATAGATACGCTGAAAATAGACCGCTCCTTCGTTAAGGATATTCCTCATGATGCGGATGACAACGCCATTGCCTCAGCCGTCATCGCCATGGGACACAGTCTAAATCTGAAAATTGTGGGGGAAGGTGTGGAATCACAAGAACAAATGCGTTTTTTACAACAACAGGGCTGTGATTATGCTCAGGGTTATTTATTTAGCCAACCCATCTCCGCTGATGCAGTGACCCGATTGTTGCGGAACGAAGGGCCTGAAGAGGTCGTGGCTTAAGGCCGGCAGAGTTAACCGTATTCCCCGGCAACCGTTTCCACTCCATCTGTTTCCCCCTCCCTGTAAACTTCTAATTCGCATTGCCGGATCAATAGGGCGCTCAGGTATGCAAGCATTCCCAATGCTTTCCCCAGTTTTCTCCTGTGTCGGTCTCAATGGTGTCGTCTCGGGGAGAGGACTTGTAATATAATCCCCGTTTGGCGCGCTCACCAGGGCGAACGACGCCATCTCTTGGCAGCTGATCACTTGTGGGTAAGAAAAATGTTGAAATCATTGTTTGGGCCTAAATGGAAACACCGTAATCCTAATATTCGAAAACACGCCTTGGAAAGTCTCAATCCGGTGAAGGCTGAAACCCAACAGATATTGGCGGAAGCGTTGCGGGGTGAGTCTGATGCGGGGATTCAGCGTATGATTGTGGGCCGATTGCTGGATTTGGAATTGTTGATGCGGCTGCAAAAGTCCATGCCGGGAATTGGCGAGGAAGCCCGAAAGCGGCTCTGGTTGCTGCTGGCGGGTAAGACTCAACCGGCGGTGAGTGTGGAAAAACGTTTGGCTATCATAGCCTCATTGGCGGATGCGGCATTGTTCGAGTATTTGGTGTTGGAAGCCGAAGAAACTCAAATCCGCGCCCACGCGCTGACTTTTATCGAACGTCAATCATTATTGGGTGATCTGGCTTTGAACGATCCTGATCCGGAGGTTCGACTGCAGGCTTTGGATAGAATCGAGCAAGCTTCCACTTTGGAACGTGTGTATAAAAACTCCCGGCGCAAGGACAAAAAAGTCAATTCCCAGGCCAAAATACGCTTGGAGCAAATCAACGAGGCGAAACAAAGACCGGAAAAGCTTCAGTCACAGACACGGCAATGTTGCGCAGACTTGGAAGCATTGGTCGAAAACGGTGCGAAAACAGGGATGTGGGTGCCCAAGCAAAAACAAGCGGAACAAATACAGCAGCGTTGGCAGAATGTCTTGGTTGAATTCAAACCGGAACCTGATGAAGTTTCTAAGGTGCAAACGCGTTTTGATGAGTTGTGGCAACGCTTTGAACGTGGATGTAAAGCCCAACGCCAACAAGAGCAACAGGCGTTGGAGCAGGAACAAAAAAACCAGCCGTACCGAGCCGAATTGCGCCGTGTGTGTGACACCCTACGCCAGCGTACGGAGCAAGCCTCGCCGGCCGGTCTCAATGTTCAATACATAGAGGATTTAGAGGCGTTTGTGAGCCAAACGGCTCAGCAGTGGCAGGATGCTTTGCAGAATTTGCAGCAATCGGATCCGGTGGTCATGCAATTGCAACAAGATTACTTCCAGTTGTCACAGCAGGCGCGCAAGACTCTGGAGGATATGAGGCAGGGATTGCAATATGCGGCCAAGCTGCAGCGCCTTAACACCAAGGCTGACAAACTGGAACAGTCGGCAGCAATCAAGGATAAGGATCTTGCTGCTCTGGAAAAGGATTGGGCTAAGTTGCCGCGGCCACCTTTAGCTATGGTGGGAGAGCTGGACTCGAAATGGAAAAAACGCTTAGAGGCCTTGAAAAGCTTAGCAAAAAAACAGCAAGAACAACTGGCCTCCAATGTGGAGCGGTTTAAAAACCAAGTTAAGCAGTTTCAGTCTCTGTTACAGCAGGGTGAGACTAAAAAGGCATTTTCGCTCTCCAATCAATTGCGGAAATTGCTGAGTCAATTTCCCGACGTTGAGCAAAAATCCCTGCGCCGCGATAGCTCTTATCTGCAATACAAAACACTGTTAGCGCAGTTACAGGAACTGCAGTCTTGGCGTAGCTGGTCTAATGCGCCGGTAAAACAATCGATTTATCAACGCCTATGTGCTCTGGAAGAGGAACTGCAAATTGCCGCCGATCCGGATTGGGCCGATGTGGCGCAGCGGGTGCGGGACGCGCGAAAGGAATGGCAATCCCTTTCCAAAGCTGAGCCCGGGGACTCCAAGGAATTGTGGGAGCTGTTTGACCAGGTATGCAGTCGTTTGTATGAACCCTGTCAAAATTATTTTAGTGCATTGTCAGGAGAGCGCGAGCAGAATCTACTGCAGCGAGAAAAAGTGTGTTCTGATCTGGAAACATATTGGGAGACGCTTTCACAAAAGCCCTTAGACCTGGTGGATTGGAAAGGTTTGGACGAAATTATCCGGGTGGCTCAGGAGGAATGGCGTCGACTGGGTTTGGTGGACCGCAAACAAAAAGACAATATCAATGGGCGTTTTCGGAAAATTGTCGATACCTTACGTCAATTCAGCGTGGAATATAAAAAAGAAAATGCGCAGCAAAAAGAGCATTTGATCCAGGCGGCTGGGCAGATCGTGGAAAACGTCAAGGCGGATGAGCGTGCCTTAAAACAAGCGGTGGGCTCTATCAAGGCATTGCAGGCACAATGGAAAGAGGTGGGGCCGGCATTGAAAGACGGAGCTCTATGGCGCCGCTTTCGCGGACACTGCGACGCAGTTTTTAACCATAGAGAACAGTTGCAGGAGCATCGACAGCAGGAACTGGCGCACATAGAAGCCCAACAAGAAGCGCTCTGCGTGGAGTTGGAAAACTTACTTGCTATGAATGAAGCGCCTTCAACGACTCAAGAGCCCTCGGCGAGTCAAGAGCCCTCAGCGAGTCAAGAGCCCTCAGCGAGTCAAGAGCCCTCAGCGAGTCAAGAGCCCTCAGCGAGTCAAGAGCCCTCAGCGAGTAAAGAGCCCTCAGCGAGTCAAGAACCCTCAGCGCATATAGAACACCCCG
>Ga0224501_10005357_pt1 | contig 10110 bp, 9 predicted proteins | sample SF_Oct11_sed_USG_4_FD_169105 | JGI IMG/M metagenome (GOLD analysis project Ga0224501, IMG submission 169105) | Sediment microbial communities from San Francisco Bay, California, United States - SF_Oct11_sed_USGS_8_1 | ecosystem: Environmental > Aquatic > Marine > Sediment | place: USA...
CATACACAAATTGAGTAACACTATTTTGTTGCTGTATTTAATTGGTGCACTTGACTTTGGATCTTAAGATGCTTGTTGAAGGGAGACCAATGGTTTCACTGGTAGTTTGACTGCACCAGATATGCATTTCTGGCATAATACGAGCTAAAACCTAGGCATTCATAGTTAGTTGATTTGACATAAATGTCATTGGAGAGCTAGGTCGATTATTTAGCCACTTTTTGTTTTGCTAACTGCATGGGGTACTGCACAACGACATACTTGGAATACACTCCCCTAATTTTACAGTTATCTAAATGCGCACTGTGCAAAATGTCATGGAGTGAAAAAGGTTGTCTATTGGAAAGGCATAATTGGGTGTATACCCACCGTGAGAGATCAGTGCGCATTTCCATCTGAAGACCTCTCCAGACTTAACACTGATGAATACATGAGACGACTGATCTTCAATACCTCCTCATTCGTGTTCAATGAGTAAGTTGTAAGCCATGTCCAGTGCCAGGCTCAGATTCTCACCCCATAGCGTACAAACATGTGCTAGTATACAACAGTATAGAGACAGTGATTATTGAAATTGATGTGAGCTTGTAGTTGACTTGACTGCATCTTATCAGTAGGAGATGGCATGCCTTTGTCCAAGATGTGTTTCAATTACATGTATATAATACACCCAAATTAATCGTTGTGATTTTGTGCAAGGAAGGTGGTTCCCCAGCTAGACTAGTAGTGCGAGGATGAGGAGATGAGAGATTAGAGGTGAATTAAGAGTAGATTCAGTATAACAGACTATAACCATAGGTAGTGCTTTATAGAGAATAATGTCCTAAGGATGGTTATAGGTATCTCTCCCTCTATCGAGAGTAATGACCCCCTGATGATAAAGTTTAGCTAAAAAGTATATCTGTTTTATTTCAGCGCGTCTCTGTGCAACTCCATAGAATTTGTACCTCCTGCTGGTTACCGAGAAAGAGAATGTATATTCTCCAGCCGAGAATACATCAACTCCTGTCCAGATATGTACAATGAGACGGAGACTTCAAGACTCTGCACTTTTGGGCCTACTTCATTTGTGTATAGTGTCCTTAAACTTAGCTCTTACATCAAAGCAGGTTATAATGGTCCATTTGAGTCATTTTACTCAAGTCTTGGTGCGTCTGTCAAATACGGTGAATTTTCATTCAAGTATCGAAACAGTTATTGCGCTATTTGCCACGGAGCTTGGGAAATAGGATGTGATGTGCAGAGAACATACTGGCCCGGAGATGACCTACAGTTCCAGCAACAGATGGCAGGGACTGGCCCGTTGGTATTCAAATATGTCCTTGACCTCTCAAACAGGACATGTGAGCGAGATTCCGATTATTATCTGACATATTCCGACTCTATCACAGGCAAAGATATTTGTGAGGGGGTAACTCAAGAACTCCGATCATGCAACTGCTCCCAAGTTTTCGACATACCCAGTCAAAGTTGTGTGAGTATTGACCTACCTGTCGAGCATATTTGCGATCAGGCTCTCTACACAGAACCTTCACCAAGACCTTCATCCTATGCCAAAACATGTTCCAAGCCTGTGAACTACACTATCCTTCCTTCTGAGGAACGAGATCTTGCTTGTCTCCAATGTTTGACGAATGGTGGATGCCACGCGGTGGTTGAAATCCGGTATAATTACACCAGTCAAAGGACTGTCCAACCAACAGAAGCACAGCTTCAGATGGATATTCTCTGCGCACAATCTTTACTTACCCCGAGATGCGCATTCAATGCATTCAGCCCTGACTGTGCCAGAGTTGCTTTCGAAGGTGGAAAAGGATCGGGATCTTTCAACAGCCAAATCAATGGGAAAATCATCTTGAACTCCCTTGCTATCACTCATTCAAAAACTGTTTTCTCTATCAGCATTCACTATGAGGATTCGATTCGACAATCAGGATTTGAAGTCATGTTTTCCAGCTCACTGACTGAGTATGACTCCGTCTGCATCTCATACAAAAACACTTCGGGGGAGTTTTTGGTTTGCCCCGGAGGCAATTTGCAGACAGTAAATGGCTCAGTAGTTGATGACTACACTCTTCAATGGGATGGACTTAACGTTTGCGAGGCAAAAAGTGAACTTGTTTACACCGCGGAAATCTATGACTATGTTCTCCTGAGCATATCGTTGCTGGTGATTCTCGGCTATAATACTTATTATCTGATAAGATTACCATGCACCATCACAGGCAATGTGGTATTTTGCAGTCTGGCCACTACATTTGCCGCTCAACTGGCCTACTTGATGAGTTACATCGATAGCATCACAGAAACAGCATTTTGTCCAGTGTTAGCAATACTTAAACAGTACTTGCACCTCAGTGTGATGTTTTGGACAAATTCTCTCGCCATTTGGATCGCAGCAGGTTTTACCCGAGCTACACTGGCTGCTAACCAGTCCAAAAACGCATTTATTGCCTGCGCTTTGCATGGATGGATGACTCCCCTTGTGTTTATTGTACTGACACTGATTCTCCAATATGGTCCGCAAACAATATTCTACCCGGTTTTAACTGTAGGAAACCCGTGTTTTCTCAATGACACTTCTTTTGTACGTCTACTCGTTTTCTTAGGACCCATTTACCTTGTCATATTTATTAACTTCGCATTGGCCGCCACTGCTGCATTAACTCTTTGCTGCGGTACACGAGCCTCGAATTCTGATCGAGACCGTCTCATCAAAAACATTATGATAGTTGTGAAGTTGGTGTTTCTGTTCGGTCTGCACTGGGTGCTTCTTTTTTTAGCAGACTACATTACCCAACCAGAGGTTCAGAGGGGCCTTTGGACAGCTACTAAAGTTCTAACGGAGTCGCAAGGATTTCTTGTCGTCCTTGCTCAAATAATAAAATTAGGTCATTTGAGAAAAGCTATGCACTCTATCAGCTCGCTAAAATCTACCTTACTTGGCGATAAAAAATCTAGTAATGTAGGGCTCAAACGGGCCAAAACTGGTCATGGTCAAAACTATAAACTACGTGCCACTAGTCCATGAAAAGCTACTGTAACATTTTATGTTTTTCTGCCATTTGACTTTTCCCTCAGTCATAACATTCCATCCTCCTTCACTCAGTATTTAGCTCACCGTTTTAAAAGGATTCGTCTATTCAGTGACAAATGTCTCTGGCTTTCGGCCTTTAGGGACCCATCCCGTAATATCACACATCTTGTTCTACTTTTTATATTCATTCAGCCGTTTTTTGTAATCTCTATTAAATAACTCGATTGAGGACATGTTGCCAAATAAAATTATTTGAACATGATTGCCCGAACTATTTTATCTGGACTATCAGAACTATGAGGACTGAGTGTTTTGAGGTAGTTGATGGGTTTTTGAATGTGATGTAACTCTCCGCGATGCAGTAGCGGGTAGGGGGCGGGCACTAAGCAATGACTGGTCAAATCTGGATTTGCCACTCTACTAAGTTCGCCCTTGATTAAAATAACGGAAGCGAAACGTTTTAAATGCTAATAGGATCAGTGCTATCATTGGTCATTGCTTTTACAGGGAAGAAACTCAAACCATACTGGGTATTAACACATCGTTTTTATTAAATTCACAGATAAATACCATTGAAATGGATAAATAATGTTATTTGTAGCAGGTAACAACCAATGCTGACAACTAACCCACAATTGAAATACACTCGTTCTAAGCAGAACATGAAGCAGGACACATTTTTGCCAATTGATACAGTACTTGTGCAGGTTCAGTGCAATTTGCTGCATTATTTTGTCCTTTTTTGGGATACGTTGATCTTGTCACCCAGGCTCAGAGCCATGCCCTAGAAAAAGCACGGAGAAATTATCAGTGCGATTCACAAGAGTGAATTTTATTAACCTGTACGATAGTTCTGGCAACATGGGATCTCATGGGAAGCCCATCCCCGTGGCAAACCTAGGCACCCTGAGGAAAGTTGCCGTAGAGTTGTCAAATCATGCTACAGAGATCCCATGTTCCTAAGCTTTATATCATAGTATCTGCGGATGAAAGGACTTTACTACATGTAAATTAACTATATGCAGAGTCCTTCTGATTGGGTTGTCAAATTACTCAAAACAACAAAAGGTAGGAATTCTGTAGCAACCAGTTTGGGGGCTCCAAGATGGCTGCATTTACCTGACTCTTTGCACGGATTCTGATGTGTCCAACCACAGAAGCATCAGGTGGGGAATTTAGTGGCTTCTCCACTGAGATGTTAGCCAGAGCATCTTCACCAAATATGGATTTGGCATAAAGATTAGCCGCCAGAAAACCACACTTCTTATTTAGTTCCTACATGAAAATACACAAAAATCACAAGAGGTAACACACCGATATACACACCGATATACGCACCGGTATACGCACCGATATACGCACCGATAAACGCACCGATATACACACCGATATACACACCGATATCACTTCTCACTGGTCTCATAATAAGTATTAACGGACAGCGGCTTGAGGTTAAAAAATTATTTTGATATACCTGTGAGAGAACCTCAATAAAAATGTCTAAATGAAAAAAATGAAATGGTCAAAGAGAAAGGTTCATTATGTAAGAGTTAGGAATTATACGAATAGGTCAGGAAGCTTGCCACAACATTAGAGCAGATGTGACCAACCTTTTACCTAAAGGAACCGGAGGTTTGGGGGCCATCGTTTAGAGCCGAAGATATTTTCCGAAGAAAGCTAAGTTGTTGAGCACTGGGGGCCACTGAATTTGAACTGAGGAGCCATATGCATCCCCAAGCCAAAAGTGGGGCACACCTGGCCTAGAGCTACGCCTTTAGTTTTTCGTATTATTCATCATAGATATGAGACGAGGAAATGAGAAGCGAACCTGATCAGCGAGGTTATAAGCAGTCAGTGACTTCATGTTGGTCATCTTGATAACATGCTCCAGATAGTCATACATATCTGTGATATTTGTGTTGACTGTCACCTGAAATCAAATGGGAGTATGTGGTAAACTTCTGACACTATTCTGTGGCAACACTATGTTCATATATAGATGTACATTTTGTCTTTTAAAAGACCACAATGAAATTTAAAAAGAACAAGCGTAGAGCAGACTTCCAACCCACTATACCACCAGGTAGCCAAACATACCTAGTTAAACAGCATAAAGGTCAGATGTTAGTCTCAGCGCCCAATCTGAGGCAGATCTGACGTGAAGTGAAAATAAAAAGCAGTTTCATTGGTAAGAGAAATAAAAAGATAGTTCCAAATCTAACTTGGCAGTGAAGACGAACCTGAGAAAAACTGTGCTAAAATTGCGGTGAAAAATTGAAATGGTTTGATGACTGGTGAAATGGGTGAAGCCTGCATGACTGATAAAGTTACCTTATTTTCCCACTCAAACTCGGCCCACATCTGTCTGAATTCGGCGTCTGTGCAAGAGGCGGGTACTATGTAGTCCATTATATCCACATGGATGTCATTCAGTACCACGCACATTCTGTCGCTAACAGCCCCAGTCACATCATACACTGCAATATTCATTACAACTGTCACACTACCTACCATCTGGAGTAATCTGACGAATTATCACTGTCCGCAACGAAGAGTCATGGCAGCGGCTGGTATGAGTCAGCAGCTTACAGTTGGTGTTCATTACGCAGACAAGAGTAAAACAATTTTAAAATAATTCCATTTTTCAGCATGCATTCCATTTTACATCATGTTTGTCTAGGTTTTTTTATGCATCTAAATATCAGAAGTGTGTATATCTGTTGCGGGATATAAGATATAAATGCTTACCAATGTTGCCAAAGATGATACCATTCTCGGTAGATGCGACCTTGACATTAGCCTTTATATTACAGAAGTCATTAGCACCCAGGGTCATGGGCATTGGTTTCTCTACCAGCTTCAGATCTCCTACAAAGTCAGACCAGTGATAGTCACCACGCGGGCAGGATATAAGAAGACAGAGACCGTTCAGATATCAAACCTAACTAGTTTAGAGTAAGCGTTCACTGACATTTTATGTATTGCGAGTCAAATCAAACTTTTACAGCCAATACTTTATGGAATGATTCCGCGGTTGCAGTCGCCCAATTGTTTCAGTTGTGCAGGAGGACATGCACCATACATGTCTGCACCGAGTGCAGTGTTCTGGTCCATGGGCAGTGATTTTATCTCCCACTGATTCTATATTGGTCTTACCTAGGGTGGCCAACTCCAGTGTAAGATTCTGTAGAGTGTCTGTAGTCTGATTAACAATCAGCACATCCAGTACGATGTCGTATTGGTTAACGTGCACATACGCCTCAGCGTAGACGGGATCAGAGAAGCCAGTAAGCTGAGTCACCTGAGACAGGAGAGAAGGAGGTCAACTCAAAGTGAGGAGAGAGTCATTGACAGAACACAACTCATAGTCAACACAGAACGGTGGATGGATGGGCAGATATGCGGATGAATGGATGGGTAGAGACGCAGGAGTAAACGCGCGAATTGGTGGGAGGATGGGGGCAGATAAGTGATTGGGTATGTGGACAGATGGGTGGGTAGATAGATGGCTTGAGTGGATGGGTAGATGGACAGATGGATGATTAAGCCGGATAAACAAATGGTCGGGTGGCGAGCCGGTTGGAGGGTGGGTGGATGGCAACCTTAGTTTATATCATCAGCAGCAGTGAGCATAGGTTGGTTAAGTTAGTAGACAGCTTTTTGTTGATGTATCAATCGCACCTTGTTCAGCTTGCTGCCAGCCAGACCGGTAGAATCCTTCTTCTCTGAGCCACCCAGAGCCTGCGACAGTGTCAGCTCAAATATGTCTTCTGTGAGGCCGAGCTCATTCTTAGGTGCGAGCTGCCCGAATCTGATTGGGTCATCGGCCTGTACCTTAACCACCTGTCGCTCCGTCGACTAGAATTATAATAGAACATAGAGTGACTACATGACTCACTAGTGCAAAGTACAGTATGGAGTACATATCAAGCCATCTTTCTTGGTTTTAGCACAGCAACGGGTAACCTTTGATTACAAAAGCCCCTAATTAGGTCAAATTTGCAGCAGTGAGGAACCGTTTCCTTCGATCGATGTATCATTACACAACTTCTATGCAAAATTTCAATTTATTTTTATCTCGCAGACAGATGATTGAAGTTCTGGGGTATCCACCTAATAACCGAGTTTACTGACCTTGACATTTTCTTCGGCGGCCTTTACAGCGAGCATGCGATCGAGACTGTCTCGGCACAGCTTGTTGAACACTTCGACGAGTAGTTCGGAGTTCTCTGAGAGCACATTCAGACAGAGGGCAATACGATCCAAGTCATCGTCATTAATGGGTTTATCGGCGAGGCCGCTCTTACCCAGGTGTATGATGGTGGACATGATTAACATAGCCTCGGCACGGAATGACTGCAAATTATTATTACTATTATTTAGTATGCAATATACTAGATTTTATTGTTCTACTCGGGTCAGTCTAAGGTCAGTTAAGGGACCTCCTAAGCCTGAGGCTGATTTACACAGTGGACGCTCAGTGTGACTAAGACTAGAACCCAGGATCTTTAGATCTTGGGCCAAGTGCTCTAGCTACTGAGCTATCCTGGTTTCCCTTTCCCTAATTTTATAAAAGGCATGACTTAGCCATGGTTGTGATGGAAAGATTGTGTACCACAGCACAGACTAACAGATGACAAACAGGATTACCTAAGACCGCCGCGGGCAATGTATTGTATTACGCGTCGAGGGTTGGGCACTGGATTTGTTGTACTTACGTTCTGTCGAGTCTTTTTGCTATTGACCAGTGGGAATCGCAGAGCGAGCTTAGTGAGCACTGTGGCCAGTGAGGCGCCCACAAAGAAATCGCCTGACATTAGGAAGCCACGCAGCGGCGCTCTCTCAGCCGCACTCTTCTGCGATTTGCTGGAGGAAGTGAATGCGCTCTGTGTCACGTAGGTACCTGCAAAACAGATAGTATGTTAAAATTATGAAGTGCGCAAGTGGTCTTATTTGGGTGAAGCAGCCTGTCTTGACTCTTAACTCTTAGCATCACCGTGCTCGTAGTTGTGATCAACATTACAGGACAATAGAAGGCCTGCATACGCTACTTAGTCACCCTACGACTCTTAGCAGTGGCGAAACACATGATCGTTGTCCATCATTATTGGACAAATATGAAATGGGCAGCTACAGTCTCTGTTGCCTGAAAACTTGCCCGTGGAGTTGGAGTAGCTCACCACAATGTGAAGAGATAAGTGCTTATACAGAATTTCTTCATTATGAGAGTGGGGCTTATCACTGGCCTATATTGGGTGAGTGAAGTGGATGGAGCTTACCATCAGCTGTGACCATTCTCTGCACGCTGCCGCTCTGCATGGTGGCCTCCTCCTCCTTATCCTCCTCTCCAGCAGCCTTTCTCAACTCATCATCAACAATCGGAATCTGACAAGATGAATCAAATGAGTTGAAACGAGACAAACTGAGCCAAACTGTACTGTCGCTCACGAGTGGGAAAAGTTGCTTTCTTGTGTTGTATTACATGGGCATTTAGCCATCCTACTGACTGGACATTAAATGCTTGAGGGTTGCTCCGGAGCGGTAGGAGCTGGGAGTGTTATGCAAGGACCTGATACATGCAGTGGGAGAACGGCATGACCCCGGCTTGAACCCAGGATCCTAGAATCTGGAGCCAACAGCTCTACTCACTGAGCATTCAAAACAATTAGTTCATGTTACAATACAGAAGCTACCACTTTTACACATCCCATGTACGAGTGGAATTTCAGGTTGTGGCAGCTGTAATACCGATTGCCAGGCGCATGTGACCTCGGACTGATATGGAAAACTGGAGAGAATGTTTAGCGGCTCACCTCCCCAAGACTCTGCCTGATCAGCGTCATAACGGACTGAATCTCTTCACTGGTTGAGCAGTACTCGCCGAGAATCCAGAGCGATGCGCGGAATATCTTGACATTTTTAATCGCTGGGAATACCTCTATCATCTTATCCAGCACCAGACCTGCAAGGAGTAAAAACAATAATCGATGGCCCGAGTCAGCATCCAAGGGAGCCTATGTGGCGAACAGAGAACGGATCTTCCCACCACCGGGTGTATGAATAGGTAGGCAAATTTAGATGTGGAGTTATCTATCATACGACTGCCGAGGAATTCTTTTCTTTTATTTTTACTTTAGTCGGCACTCTGCCATCTAGCCTGAGGCCTATTGGAGCTATCTCGCTATCCTGCAATGCTAGTTGCCAACCACTGACACCCCTACAACCGTCAGCCATTCCTGCTGGCTCATCCAGCGGGAGGGTATAGCAGTAAGGCAGGAAGGGTGGCTCTGTCCTGAGATAGGGACAGAAAGTCATACCTCGGAGTGAGTCGAATCTCTGCACAGCCTCTCTGATAAATATGAGAACATCCTGAGCGGCGAGCTCACTGCTGTCACTGAGAAACTCCATCAGCTGTGGAAGACAAATGGTTAAAAGTCAAGACATAAGGGATTTACACAAAAAATAAACAGATATATTGGAGACGGGGACACCCGCCAATCTACCAAACACCAAGTCTAGAAGAACATAGGATAGGTTAATTTTATGTTACCCCTATGACTAATATCATTAAAACAGGGCTTTCTTCACAAAATGATACACCAGACAAACTAAAGGTTCAAGAACAACAGAAGAAGATACTCCCAAAAAACCAACAAAGTCACAACTTCTGCTGACACATACGTATAGAGCACAGCGCTTATAGAATATAGACTTTTAGTGCTTACCACAGGGATAATGTTAGGCGCAACATCTGGGAATCTGACACTGAGCTGGTGAAGCGTTCTGACTAGGAGTTGTCTGTACTTGCTGGCATCCTCCTGCTCCACCGCCTCATTGGTCTTTATTACCTCCTTCTTCAGCACCAGGACCATCTACAGCCGCGGTAGTGAGAGAGACTGAGGTAAGCAATAAGGCAGAAACACACAGAGGTCATTGGGGGTGGTGGCGAGAGCTCGTTGGGGGTGGTGGTGAGAGCTCGTTGGGGGTGGTGTTTAGGCCTCAAGCTTTCATTGGAACCTTTTACTGCAAGACTAAAGTCTTCTCGGAATTTGTAATTTATTGAGTTAAGACTA
>Ga0224501_10005358_pt1 | contig 10110 bp, 8 predicted proteins | sample SF_Oct11_sed_USG_4_FD_169105 | JGI IMG/M metagenome (GOLD analysis project Ga0224501, IMG submission 169105) | Sediment microbial communities from San Francisco Bay, California, United States - SF_Oct11_sed_USGS_8_1 | ecosystem: Environmental > Aquatic > Marine > Sediment | place: USA...
ACACTTACCATCGATGACAGGCGGCTTCGTCGGAAGGAGCTTTGCAGGCACTATGCCTGGAAGCATCTATATGTCCCCGCGTGAGGCCTTAATGGTTGCGGCTCAAGAAGACTGTGAAGTAAGCGTCTACGACCTAGGTAGACCAGGATGGCATGTAGCCCTGACAGGTCCGGACACTAAGAAGACGCTCACAGCCCGTGAACAATGGTACGACATTTCTATGAAGATAGAAATCCCGCTTAGGATCGAAAGCACCGGGGACATAACCGTGCTGATGGGTAGGGGAGGCATAGGGCTGCGAGAGCCACCGCCTGAGCACTTAGGTGATGACGTGGCCTTCTTGGGAGCTAGAGCTGGGGAATCCCTCACTTTCTATGCCCCTACGTCCGCTGTCTTGTTCGCTCCGGAAGACTCAACTGTTGAGATCGATGGCGTGGTCGTACCTATGAATGCTGACGAATACCGTATGTTGCTCGGTGGCATGCACGTGATTCAAGCAGACGTCCCCATCATCATCGAGGTTCTGGGAAGCGGCTCAGACAACCAATACGACAACTGGGGTAGCTACATCATCTCCCCGCAAGGATTAGAGGTAACCTATCCAGAGCCACCGCCCATAGGTGGCCTCGAAGAGATCATAGCCTACATAGCAATCGGCGTCGCTGTACCTGTGTTGATCGTGGTCCTAATTCTTCTGAGGAGAAGAAGAACTAAGTAGATCCAGACCCAGAATAGGCGCAGATAGGAGGAAAACGCCGGCAGATTACCACTCGCGCAGCGGCAATATAGCGTGCGCTTTGATTGTTCTTGCAAGGGATGGGTCGGCTATCTATTCTAGCTTTTGGTTTGGGGTAAGGCTTTAATTCTCCATCTACTGCAAGCAATACGGTGATCTAGAGTGATACAGCTTCCAGAGGGACCTTGGAGAGTTGCTGTGTGCCACGTCTCTCATATGTCCGTATTAGCGGTGCATAGAAATGGTTGCAGACTGTTGGTGGATCCGTTCTTCGCTCGTCGTTTCTGGTGGGAGGGACATTGGGAACAGCAAGAGGAAGCTCCTGCCTTCAAGGTCGAAGAGCTTGATCGTTGCGACGGCATAATGGTATCCCATGACCACCCAGATCACTACGACGGAAAGGCTGCTGAATACTTGATCCGTCGAGCCAGTGCAAAGCTTCTTTGCCCAGACATCGTGAAGACGGACGCCCTCACAAGATGCATCCGAGAGGAGGAAGTCAAATCGTTGAGTGCTTGGCAGGAGGAGCGGGTAGGTCCGTTTGTGATAACTGCCCTTCCGAGTAAGGGTTCCGAAGACAAGTCTTTCCTCGACCGTATCAGCTTTCTCATCGAAGTTGAAGGCTTAAGCCTCTTTCATTCTGGTGACTCCAATGGCGCATCACCAAGCTGGGATAAGCGGAAAACAGAAAGCGTCGACTTGGCCATGACTATCTCCTTCTTCGTCGAGGAGTTCCTTAAGGCCTTGAAGCCGAAGAGGCTACTACTCCTTGACAACGGCCGCTTTGAGCCCGGCCAGTTCATGATAAACGCTGACTCCGAAGGTATCAGAGCAGAGCTTCAGCCTCGCTATCCAGAAACAGAAATTCTGGTCCCAGCTCAGGGAGAATGGGTCGTGCTATAGCCTGAGGTCCTAGAACCCCTCAAGTCAGGAAAAAGGCGCGGGAATCAGCCAGCTGAGATGAAGATATTGCAGATACGATAGAGCATTATCCAGCTGAAAGAAATCAGCCTCTCAGAGGAATGTGACTTATACACTCATAGTTCCCTACGTAGCCAGAGCAGCTCGTTATCTTTCCCTATCCTCCACACTTTGCCTTCCTCAGATAGCTCTTCAAGTATAGGTCCGATGGACGGCTCCCTCGCTTCTTGAAGTCCGTTACTTATCTCATTCATGGTCAGCGGTCTTTGGCTAGTCTCCAGCAACTTCATCACTTTGTTCTTGAGGTCTTCTACTGCTCTCATACTCTCTTGGAGCATCGCCCTGACCTTGCCCTCGCGTATTAAGCCTTGCTCGAAGGGAGGGAAGGGGTGTCCCATCATGAATACCTCAATCGGTTCGAGCGAGAGGCGGCGCATGGAGTCAGCGTATGTTATGGAACTATAGAAGAGTAAAGGTCTTCCTGCACCCATGCCTTGCACTGAGTCCCCGGTTATGCACAATCTGAGGTCTCTGTCGATCAGACAGATCGAACCCGACGTATGACCGGGTGTGTGGAAGACCTCTATCTCCCGGTTGCTCACTGTTAATACATCGTTGTGCTTAACAGCTTCAACTCTTGATGGATCAAAGGACGTTCTCGCGGCGAGGTCAAGTACGGCAGGTTTATCAAGTCTGTGAACATGCACCTTGGCATTGGATGCCTTTAGTATGAAGGGCACTCCATCGAAATGGTCCCCGTGGCCATGGGTCAAAACTATATGAGAAATCTCATCAGCTTCTCTATTGACGCTCTCTAGGAATGGGAAGATTGCCTCCTTAGGGGAGGCAGCGGTCCCTGTGTCAATCAAAGTTATGGTGTCCCCCAGTATCGCAGCGACCCCTGTGAAGTAGCCCGGTCGGGAAAAAGGGCACTCAATGTGATGGTAATTTCCTACTACTCTCATCTTGCATCAGAGATTAATGATGCGATTTCGCATATATGACTTCCACAGCAGCGTTCTACGTCTAAGTTATATAAGTTCTAGACTCTCCAGTTAGATGATATGTTAAAGATCGGCCACAGAGGTGCAAAGGCGTACGAGCCTGAGAATACTCTGCGTAGCTTCACCAAAGCCATAGAGCTAGGCGTAGACGCTGTGGAACTTGACGCAAGAAGAACGAGAGAGGGTGAGGTTGTCGTTATCCATGACGCCAAGGTTGACAAAACCACAAATGGGAAGGGGTCGGTGAGCGACCTGACGCTGAATGAGATAAAGCAGCTTGTTACCGATAAGGGCGAGAGGATACCCACACTGGACGAGGCACTGGACTTTCTAGACAAGAAAGTCAAGATCCTCATAGAACTGAAGGAAACCGGCCTAGAAGAGAAGGTGCTAGGCCTGATCCACGAGAAAGGCCTAGAAAAGAACGTCATAATAGTCTCTTTCCAAGAAGAGGCTTTGAGGAAGGTTAGAGAGCTAGACGACGAGGTGGATACTGGCCTGATCTATGTGAGACACAGGAATCCGATAAAGGCTGCGTTAGATCTGGGAGCTAAGTACCTTCTCTCACTCTACAGGTTCACTCACACGGCTAACGTTAATAAAGCCCATGAGAACGGCTTGAAGATGATAGTCTGGACGATCAACAAGCAAGAAGAAGTCCTTGAATACGTCAAGAAAGGCGTTGACGGCATAGCAAGCGATAGACCCGACATACTAGCTAGCTAGCAGGGAGTACAGAATGGGTGGCGGTATGTTTCTAGAACCAAGTTCTCACTATGAAAAGATGGACTTAGCGAATAGTATAGAAGAAGCCTTACTGAGAAAGTGGGATGATGTGGAAGCTGTAGGGCTTTTCGGTTCTGTCGCTAGGGGTGATGATACACAATGGTCAGATTTGGATATGATATGCATTGTGAAGTCTGGAAAGGATGATCTTTTTTTCATGTATGGAAAAATACCAGTTTGGGTGGAGGTTTGGTCGAAAGATTACATTGCAAGAAAGATCAGACAGGACGAACTAGGACCTGAATGGCCTATCTCTGTAAACAAATGGTTTGAGGTAATTCCACTGTATGATCCTCATGGCATCTTCCAGGAGCTAAGGGGTCTTGCCGAGTCGCTTCCCGAATCTTTCTATATTAAAGGGGCAAAGGAGTCACTCCTAGACGCTTATCTATGGCTCACAAAAATGGAGGCAGCTCACGAAACTGCAGATGAAATAGAGGCAAGAGAAGCAGCACACCATCTTGCTCACGACTTGGCAATGTACATAGCTTACCTCAATCGCACTTTCTACAAGAAAGGATTCAAATCTATGTTTAGGGAATATGAGGAGTTCAAAGTAGTTCCAGCGCATTATGGAGATGCGATACACAAGTTGGCAGGACATGTGTTCGTGGATTTGGCGACTCTGAAGGCCTCAGCTGAAGAGCTTTGGGTTGAATGCTTGAAAACTGCTGAGTTGAATCGTGTGAAGCCGAGACAGATTGAATCACTTGGAGAGATTTAGACAAGCTTACATATTTGGCAAGTCTAATTTTCAGAACAGCTAGCTAGCTAACTAGGCATGTGGGGCGAAATGAAGTAGAGTGGGGTTAAGCATGATGTGTGAGGGTAGGGCTGCAATCGTAACAGAAGCTTCAGGTAGTGGTATGGGTCGTAGCATCGCGTTGACACTTGCACGTGAAGGCGCCAAGGTCGCTGTAAACTATCGTAGGAGCGAGGAGAGTGCAAGGGCGATTGTTAACTACATCAGAAGCCGTGATGGCGTTGCAGTTGCCTTACAAGCTGATGTCTTCGAAGCCGACGGATGCAAGAAGCTAGTTGATACAACTGTCGAGCGATTCGGCCAAGTTGATATTTGCATCGTTGGTCCGGGTGGCGGATGGCATCCAGAACCTGTCGACAGACTTGACCCAACTGCCGCGCTTGAGGATGTCCACCACGAGATTGCGCCGCTTTACTACTTGATGCCACTTGTACTCCCTGAAATGTACAAGCGGAAGTGGGGAAAACTTGTTGGTATAGCTCTGCATCCTACGAACCTGCCGCCAGCTTACTCGTATAACGTGGGCAAGGCGGCCAGGACGCAGGCGTTGCTACTGGCGCAAGAACAAACATGGCAGAGCGGCGTGACTATCAACGTTATAGCTCCCAGTCCCGTTCCGGCGATTAGAAGTCTAGATGAAGCTATTGAACAATGTGAACACGGACGGGCTTGGCAGAAGAGGACTACTACTTCGCCTCAAGACATTGCTGAAAGCGTTGCCTTCCTGTGCTCTGAGGCAGGAAGGTTCATCACAGGGTGCGTACTGCCATTTAGGTAGCGATCGGGTTATTTTGTAGAGCTATATTCAGGGTAGAGCGTTCCATACGCCTGGCAATGCTACATTTGACAGCGCTCTTGGGGAACAACAACGAAATTGCGGTTATCTTGTAGAAAAAGCTGTTCTGAGTCCCTTTTCCATAGCGGTCAAACTACTTGCAGTTTCTCATAATCTAGAAGAGTGGAGTCTGTATCCGAGTTCGCTAAGAGCGAGATGTCTGTAATTCTCTGCTTGTCCCCCATGGCTCTTAATGGTATACTGAGAATTGACCCTTCCCTAGTCAACTTTATTACTGGGTTATCCCTATCCCTCCTTCAAAATCGTGAGAAGACGAGGGACATGAAGTTGAGCATCTATGAGAAGTTGGGCGTTAAGAGAGTCATAAACGCCTGGGGAACGATCACAGCGATCGGGGGTTCTATCATGCCCCGAGAGGTCGTTGAGGCTTGGGTTGAGGCTTCAAAGTCGCATGTGAATATGGATGAACTCCATAAGAGAGCGGGCGAGATCATCGCGGATATCACGGGTGCAGAGGCAGGACTGGTAACGTCCGGAGCCGCTGCGGCGATGGTCTTGATGGCGGCGGCTTGTATTGCTGGCAACGACCGGGAGAAGATGGAGAGGCTGCCGCACAGCGAGGGCATGCCTAATGAGATGATAATCCCGAGACACATGAGCGGCGGATATTCCCAAGCCTTTCTCGCAGGAGGCGCGAGACTCGTGTTGGTGGGAGATGAGAAAGGCAACTTCACAGTTCAGCAGATAGAAGATGCCATAACGGACAAGACCGTTGCCATCGCCTACGTCTTCTACACCACACGCAGCAATCTGAAAACCCTGAGAGAGATAATCGCCTTAGGGAAGAGGCATGACATTCCCGTAATTGTTGACGCTGCAGCTGAACTCCCCCCAATCGAAAACTTGACTCGTGTCATCGCTTGGGGCGCTGACCTCGTCGCTTTCAGCGGAGGCAAGGACATCATGGGGCCTCAGAACACGGGAATCCTCTGCGGTCGCAAAGACCTTATCGAGTCAGCCTTCGCTCAATCCTGCCCACACCACGCCGTTGGGAGACCCATGAAGGTCTCAAAAGAAGCATTGGTCGCCTCCGTAACAGCTCTCCGCAGGTACGCTTCCCTAGATCAAGCTGCCCTGGTTCAGGAAAGGGAGAAACTAGTCAAGTACTGGATGGAAGCTTTGGCAGATGTACCTCATGTGAAGGTTGAGCGGATTGTCCCCAATCCTGAGAAAGACGAATACTTCGCTCAAGGATGGCCACGGGCTCGCATCATACTCGAAGAGGAAGCCCTCGGTCTAACTGCCAAGGAGGTAGCACAGGCCCTAAGGGAGGACAATCCTGAAATATACGTGGGAACTGAGAAGGGAGCTATCGTCCTTAACCCTCACTGCATACAAGAAGGAGAAGAAGTGATCGTCGCTGATAGGTTAAGAGATGTGCTACAAGCACACCGACAAGGCTCTTCTCGGTGAGCACTGACCTCTTCATGACCAAGTGACCAAGAAAAGCCGATCAACTATAGTTCCAGTGTCATGAGGACGCTTTCTCTTTCCCCTTTTCTTTCTCTCATGTGTTCCTTGAAACGCAATGTCTCAGCTAGCTAGCTCTAAATATATAATGTTTATAAGGTGCATTTTTAGCCTTGATATTCTGACGAACGGGAAGTAACGGAGGTATAGCAATGTATGAGCGTATGTTAAACAAGGAGGCTAAGCCGTCACTTATTGATATGTACAGTGTGATTGGTAATGATGGAACAAGGCTTTTGAAACAGCTTGATGAGTTTCTGCGTTCTTCTTACGATATTGTGTCTGAAATCAAATTCCCATTTGGCAGCAATTATGGCTGGGGCATCAAGTACAGCCACAAAGCTAAGCATTTATGTTATATGTTCCCCGAAAACGGTGCCTTCACGGTAACTATTCAAATAGGAAAAAAAGAACTGCCAAAACTGAACAAAAAGATGAGCTCCTTTTGCCAAAAAACCAAAGAATTATGGGAGCATCGCTATCCTTGTGGCGAAGGCGGTTGGTTGCATTATAGGGTACTTAATGTGCATGAACTTGAGGATATAAAAGAACTTATTAGGATTAAGAAAAATCCCACCAGATGAGAGAGAGAAAAAGATCTCATGGAGCTATTCTCAGAATACGGTTTCTAGGTAGCTGACTAGAGATTGCCTGTGCTAGCTAGCGTACAGATCACAGTCAGCAATGTAGAGTCTTGCCAAGTGTCGAAGAATTTCAGCTGAGCCGGCTAGCATATGGAGTGTCATCTGTTATTGTTTCTATTGGGTTGTTCTCAAGAGCGGAGTCTATCCATTCTCGTGTGCTGATTCCCAGTTGGTGTGCACGTTCAACTAGATCCTTACGTCGGTCTCGCCAGGGACCTCTGAATGGTAGGAGACCGCCATGCATGTTGTGACAGAGATTATGCCATAAACAGGCTGTGAGCCACATCTTCACGGGAGTCCTCTCCTCACCAAGATAAGCATACACTCTCAGAATCTCATTCTTCGGATCAGAACCAAGATCAACATAACCCAGATCCAAAAAGGCAAAATGCTAGCTAGCTCATCAACAGTAACAGGGAAGCCATTATCACAAGGTACCAGACTCCCAATGTGAGCGCGAATCCGCCGGGTCTCATCATCCAAACGCCCCAACTCCATCTGCATATTATTGATGTATTTGATCTCATCATCCCAATCCCTCTCCTGACCGGGCCACGTCCAAGTCCAAACAGACCACACCCTCATCACATTACCAGAATCATCCGCAACAAGCCGCATAGGACCCTCAACCCTCTCCACAAAAGAATCGGACTTCTCACCAGTATAGACGGTCTCAAACCCCGGCGAAACCAACCCATACGGCACCAGCCCCCTCTTCTCACCCATTCTCCAGCCTCCTCAGACCATATATCATGCCGGAAAAATAGTGATGCCTCAGAGATAAAAATGAACTGCGTGGCAAACTAATACAAATGGTCTGGGAAAGCTGAAAGTGACGAATCATCGCCTCTAGCCAAGAAAGAGATCTGGAACGGGGTTCATTTCCAAGCCTATTCAACGAGTAGACTCCAGAGTAACAGCTGTTCCAGAGTCAGTACGCACGATAAACGCACGCTGAACCAGCGTCGAGGCAAGGCTAGCTAGCAGAAAGATATAGCGGGTATCGATTTTGCGAGTAGAAATCGTCCACAAAATCATGACCCAAGAGAGGCGTTTCCTAGACCTAGAGGGGAGTATCGAATCTGACAATAGAGATCGTCTTCCTTAGAAGTTTCAACGAAACCATCTTCAACGCGATAAACGGTCTCGTCGGAACAATCACGGGACTAATCGTAGGCAGAGAAGTCTAGTGAAAAAGCACCTAAAACTCGCCTTGAACCGAGCGCTTTCCAAATTCCGCTGCGGAAACAGAAGCCGCAGGAGACTCTGTTAAGGAAAAATAGGGGGAGAGGGGGTCGAACCTGAACATGAAGGGGAACTCTGTCAGCAGGATAAGATGGATAACTGAGAAGTCTGAGTTGGACACTCAGACGATCCGTGCGAGACTCTTCAACAATCTGGAAGAATATACTGGGAGGTATAGTTTCTACGAGCGAAATCCTTCCCAAGAAACAGCGCTCAAGAGAGGCCGTAACCCCCATCGAGCATGCGCTAAATCGATCTTGTGTCACTCCTTACTTCATGGCATCCATATTGCGTTAAGACATATAAATGGCAAGAATACGTCACCTGTGATGGTGAGCATAGAAAGATGCACAGTCCTGCAGAACGCGCCATCATCATCGGGATGGATGGTGCAGGAATGAGATTAGTCAAGAATATGGTAGACTGGGGATATGCACCGAACATGGCCAAGCTGATCGAGAAGGGCGTCCATGCGCACATGATAGGGGTAATGCCCACACTGACGCCACCCGGCTGGACAACACTCGTCACAGGAACCTGGCCTGGGACGCACAAAGTGATGGACTTCAACATATATGCTCCGGGCCGCCGTCTCGATGAACCAACATGGGGCATAAACACTGCGCTCTGCCAGTCAAAATATATCTGGAACCTGATGGAAGAGCTGGGCAAGCGTCCAATCCTTGTCAAGTGGGAGACATCTTGGCCCCCAACAATCAAGACCGGTGTACAGGTAGAGGGCACAGGCCCTGGGGTATCGAATCATCACCAGATCGCTGGCTACCATCTCTTCGTTGCCGGGAAATGGGCAAGCCGTCCCATCGGCGGACAGAGAGACCCCGAAGACGTTGATCCAAGTGCGCTACAGCGAGGGGGTATGGTCGACCCCGTTCAGCTCATGCCAGCCCGGCAGTATTGGAAAAATCTCCCCAATTCGGAAGAGCCGTGTCTGGAAGTTGAACTAAAGATCAAGCCGTTGGCACGCGGCCGCCCCAACATGCTACGAGGAAATCGCGGAACTCCCAAGACCTACTTCGGGCTTGTCCACGCTTCAGGGCCGAATGGATACGACCGAGTGCTGATCTGCCGTAGCCGCGACGGCGAAGACGGAATATCTGAACTATACGTCGGCGAATTCAGCAGGTATTGGCGAGACTCCTTCGAGATTGATGGAGTTGCGGTCGAGGGGCATGTCCGCATGAAACTTATCTCTCTCTCCTCTAATGCAGATGCCTTTGAGATCTTTGTGCCTCAGATCTGGCCTGTTAGAGGATATACCTTTCCCGAGAAGGTAGCAGAAGAGCTTGACAGAGAAGTAGGTCCCTTTCTACAGAATCCAGCTCGCGACGCTCTCGGGATGATTGATGACGACACCTACTTCGAGTTACTTGAGTATCATCACCAATGTCTGGCCAATGTAGCCCACTACCTAGCAAGAACACGCCCATGGGACCTGATAATGGTCGAAACCCACGCATCAGACTACGCCAACCACTTCTTCCTATCTCAAGCCGACGAGATAAGCGGAGCATCTCCCGAGACCATGGCAAGGTGCCGAAGCGGACTAGCTCGCACCTACGCATCGATGGACAGAATGGTCGGACGGCTCATGGAATTGATGGACAAGGAGACTGTGATCTTAGTCTGCTCCGACCACGGCGGCACACCCAACCAATTCAGAGCTG
>Ga0224501_10005359_pt1 | contig 10109 bp, 9 predicted proteins | sample SF_Oct11_sed_USG_4_FD_169105 | JGI IMG/M metagenome (GOLD analysis project Ga0224501, IMG submission 169105) | Sediment microbial communities from San Francisco Bay, California, United States - SF_Oct11_sed_USGS_8_1 | ecosystem: Environmental > Aquatic > Marine > Sediment | place: USA...
AGTACGGTTTCAGTCAGGTGGTTTTTGTAACAACTAAGAATCGGTCACAATGATCTTTAATATAGAAACCTATGGATAAGCTGTTGTATTTGGGTGCTAAGACCAGAAATTCTCACCAAAATAATGATATAGAACACGATGTCATAACTTTAAACCATATGACTTAAACATGGGTGACACCCAACTAGTCTTGGCTTTCTTATGTCATAGCCATATAGACATTTATAGTTGTAATAAAAAAGAACCTGTAAGCTTGTCGTATATTGACTGTGTTTATATTCATCATCAAACATCGCCCATTCTACTGACCAACCCACAGGGGTTAGTCCCATGAATATGAAGCAGAACCCAAAGACTGACACCATTTACTGCTGTTCCACGGAGATGGTGTCAAATCATCATGAGAGAAATAGCACTACTTTATGTGGTGAGATTCTCTGCTAGCTGCCATCAAGTAATTTAGCTCTGGTGAACAAGTGTTCAGTTCGTTCTGTTTGGTGGAGTTCACTCATACATTCTGCATGTCGTTGACGTAAAGCTTGCAGTGCGGTGTCATACTCCTTACAGAAACGTCTTAGTCCAGTCTAGAAATCAGAGGAAGAGCTTCAAATCAACGAGCTACTCACAAATATAGGAATCATGCAACCAGATTCACTAAATACTGCAGCCCATGGGAGAAGCAGTGGCTTAGCGGATTGGGTGACTGCAGTTCGATTCCAAGTTTGCGCGTTTGGGCTTTCACTCTCATCAGATTCGGGTTGCGACATTAAAAGAAGGAGGCCCACCATGGACCATTCTGAAAACGACCCATAGAACTTCTGATTCTAATGAGCCTAGCACACTCTCGTTGATGTTTCCTACTAATCAGGCGTTAGGGCACAATTGCTCATTCCGACAGAGGACATCACATTTTTGAGGATTGCAGTTGCAGTTCTTGCAGTTGCATGAACATCCTAGCTATGATTCCCATTGGTTTAATAAGCGTATTGCATACAGTGTGCAGGTGAATCCATCAGGCCTGAAGCTTTCTAGGCGCATTTAGAGCTTTTAGTAAAAGCAGCCCAAGATGCCAATGAATTGTCATAACACACAGTATATCGTTACCACCAGCCAAGCATGGTTTTTCGCCCTGGTCCTCTATACTAAGCCCAGTGCTCTCTATCCACCAAACCATCACCACACACCAGTCATGAAATTCTTCTGAAGCTAAATGTGAATCAAATATTATTACACTGTCAGTGGTGTCATTCCTTGTAATAACGGGGAACATGTTGGCGATCTTTTTCTGTTCAGCCTGAGCAATATGAGTCGGTTCGCAACCTTTTGTCATTAAAGAACAGTTCATATCCAGTTAGATGTGCGCTGTCGCGCTCTTTGTACTTCTTGTCTTGCCGATTAGTTAGAGAGGGGAAGCGTACATAAACACACTATCCTACTCCGACACAAAACAAGTATATAGCTGGGTGGGTGCTCATTTCACTGTCCCAAAAAGAGGTGACCTAAAATGTTGTATAATATTACTCTTTTACACACCAGATTGGTTTGAATGGTAGTTCTATGAAATTAGGTGCATTCACATGCTCGGGTTTGTCACGGTCGAAAAGCACGATCCAAAACACCATCTTTCATTTTCAGTCGCGATCGATCTGCGACCGAAAGGATGCGAACAGAATTTCGCGACCGAAAGTAAGCGTTAGCCTAGTAGTTTAGGTAAATGTCAATGTTACCGCAAAGAGGCTTGATTACTACGTTGAGATAATGAATCGCGAACGATCGTTCAGCTCTAACTGACGAGTTAAAGTTGGGAGAGGACAACTCTGATCCGATCCAAGTCCATCCTGAACTCAACCGCATTTCTTCACCGCGACCGTGTGTTCGCGACCGAAATTGTTCCAGAAATTTCCACCCGAGCGCGCGAATGCACCTAATGACAATGAGACTATATACTAGGCAGGTAAACAGGTTTGGAGATTAGGGATTCACTTTATTCAGATTTACAACAAAAACCAGCATTGAGGTCACGAATTCACCCGGAAGAATTACCCTTACGGAAGTGATTTTAATCTTTTTTTGAGGATCAGCAGCCAGCCTAATATATTTTGCATGCTGCATTTTTCAACGATTTTCTACGATTGGCCAGCCATCCCTCCAGGTATGAGCCGCAGAAACTCAATTTTGGAGAATCCATTATTAATCTGGATGGAAAGCTAGTAGGGGTAAAAGAGGGGGAGTTTCATATTCATCTCCCTGTAAATGAGATTAAAAATGGTTTGCAGAGCAGTGACCAGCAGCTTTCAAACAATGTTCGGTATGAAAATTTACTACCTTTGTGTAATTTGTAGCCATGCTATATAGTTTTGACCATCAGAAGGAAATTATGCATACATACACAATGTGATCAGGCACTGTCCCTCGGCAGGCGAGTGTGCCAAATATGGCATTATAAAACTGAAAATTGATACTCACAGCAAGGTGGGCAACCGCTATTAAGTTAAATCTCTATGCCCCAGCGTGGCCACCGCTTTCAGAAACAAGAAATTCATATAGAATTACTCGGCTTTTAGCTTTACAGTCTACTGCAGCCATGACACCTAGCAAAACCCTAACGCTACGAGTTTTATACCGGTATGTCGAAGTTGAATGAGTTTCCCCAAAAAGCTTCTTATTCAATTGTAATCCCTAATTGAGCTTGCTCACTTGATTTGTTACAATTTTGTGGTGATGAAGGGTGTGGTATACAATATATACAGTATAGTATAATTATAGTATTGGCAAGGATAAAACCGGGTTTTATTGCTGTTTCAGAAAAAGTTTTTACCATCAACATTACATCTGGCATCTTAGCGTTCATTAGGACAGTGGTATATGTCACAGCTCTGCGTTACTTACCGGATCAGGCGTTAGTGGACATTCGGGTGCCATGCTTAGAGTTTTCTTCACCTGCTTTTGAAGATTATTGATCTCATTCTGATAGCAGGCAATGGTCATAGTACTCCAGTCCGTGGAGAGGCCTGTACCAATGGGGAATAAGATATGAACCTCAGCTCATTATAACATAGCCCAGGGTTATATTGCTATATACGGCGTGTGGTATTGTGGTATTATTTTGATGAATGTCTTCATGTGCCTATAATGAAGCATGTAGATACTATGCTGCAAATGATATTTATGTACTTGGACTGCTGGCGTTATTTTCCCTCAGGGTAGTTAATAAAGTTAATATGGTATATGTTTTATGTCAAGTTTGTTGTCAATGGAGGTTTTTAATAAAAAAATGGATGGTCGATGCACGCAAGCATTGTTTTGAAACCAATAGATTGAATGCATGGTAATGTGGAGTTGTCCATTCTTTGGGGCAAGAAAAAGACAACTCACGACATAATTGTAAATCGGTTTCTTTGACCTTGAGATTGGCGACTACTATCCATACTTTGACCTTGAGATCCATATATTCATATCAAGGAGTAAAACTTCACTTCTCTCTCATTGACAAGTAGTGAGTCGTGTCTGTGTTTTTGATTTGGTTGGTTTTTTCACATCAATGTCCTCTACATTACTTACCCTTCATAAGTCGCTCCAGTTCAATAATCTCATCTCTAATTTGTCCCGGTCCTCTTCTTTCTGTCACTGTAACGGCGTGTATCGTGTGTCCTGAAACTGAGTTCACCAGTACTCTACCAGACGAATGATCACACGTCCACCCCTTAATCTGCTGTATTCGCTCAAAGTACGGATGACTATATTTCTTCGCATTCTGAAAGTGCATGATAAAATGAGATCCTCTAGGTTTACATGAATGACACCACTAAGCCAATGGATTGTTTCCGGGATGGTCCATAGTTTATGCTATAGATTGGGCACTCCATGAGTGTGCTATTCGAGAAGGAAGAGAATACAAACATGGAATGGAACCGGGTCACCTGGTTCAAAGTTGAATGCGCTACCCACTAAGCCCACACACGTCTGCGAATTTGTATTTTCTCCATCATTATAAGACTGACTGCTGCGAACTTATTACACAATAGAGTAGATGAGTGGTTTTGTTTTAGTTAGCTGGAAATATACAGATCATCATTGAGATTGAGCTTGAGCTGAGCGCTCCAGCAATTGAGGTATCCGACCATTCCCTATACTTACAGCGAGTGTATTAGTAGCAAGTTTATGAGTGTACGGATAATCCTCATTAGCACCATGAGGGGCGGGGACTGTGGGAAGATCACTCCCATAGCAGGGGAGTCCAGGCAGGAGCACCACTGAGTCCTTTAAGGCGGGGTGATTGAAATAGTCTGGTAGACTGTCAGCTGAGCTGGCATATGCTGCCAATGGCTGAAGTGACTGAGGAGCTATTGGTGTCTGTTCACTGGAAGAAGAGAGCATGCAGAACAAAGATCATATTATAATATGAACTTGACTAAGGGTTTAGCTGCCTTGATTAGTAGGGACATGGCCTCTCCAGTGTTAGTATTAATCAGAGAAAATAGACTCATTTAAAATAAGGGTGGGTGTGTGGGTTCCGAGGTGGGGGGATGGTTGACTATTTGGTTGATTGGACTTCGGCATTTCTCCTCGGTGTCCATGTGCCATTGAGGGGAAGTTGAGCCATTTTCTGCTACTCTGGCTCAGGACGGGTTGGCAGAGTGTGATCAGCCTGGGAAAAATCCCTTGAAATACTTTGCAATGGCCAGGAATTGAACCCAGGTCAGGGGAGGACAGACAGTTAGATAGTTACATTAACCCCCGACTCCATCTTATAAACACCAAAACCAATACATTTTTTCTCCATCATTGTACCTTGCATCTGTAAGATTCTTCCTTGTTTTTGTTTTAAACGTTTTAGTAGAAACTCTTATTTTATTTGGGCTATCCATGGCGTCGAGTGTCAACTCTACTTTCTTTATCGGCTTTGCGGACGGAGATGGGTTGTAAACAGCAAGCTGCATAGCATGTCCAAACTGTCTGCCCTGCATATCCTTGATATAGTTTCTGGTTCGGGTAGTCGCACTTTGTACTCTTCGAGGCTTGCATAAGTTTTCTCTGTGTTGCACCGGTTTTGCGCTTTGAGCACGCTTTGATCGGTCTTGTACTGCAGATGACAGCTTATCCACCATTGTAGCAGTTGACAGTTTAGTAGTTAGTCTACTTGGTGTGTTACTAGGAAATGTTGGACGAGTTGGTTTGATCTGAGAAGCCATGGCTTCCTTTAATTGGGTGTTATCGTAAGAGTAAAAAGGAGCCTCACTGACTCACTCAGTCAGTGATTGATGATGATGATCCAAGGAGCCGAGCTTAGATTGGTGTCTAGCCGTCGAGGCTCAAGGTACCTGGGACATAAAATGACACACATGTGGGCTACTCCTCTGTAGTTTAGTTAAGCAATGACGCTATGAATGGTTGTATTATTGATGGGCTGAGAGCCCTCGGCCTGAATCACGAACTTTTACAAAGTTAGCGGAACGTGGCCATTTTGTCACGTGGGCAAACATTTCTATAGCAACGGCTTTTCGTAAAAAATTATATTATTATTTATTTATATTACAAGAAAATTCATTAATCGATTGAAAGAATAAAATAGGTGATGTTGTTAAATCGATGCTGTTGGTTTCCCGAGCGTGATTTGAAAGTTAGAGTTCTGAGGCTATCCGCGATTAACCGATCCAGAGCGGAAACTGCCGAGGGAACTACGTGAACGAGAAATCGAAAACTGCAATATGGGCGATGTAGACATAGATTTGTATGATACAATAGAAGACGATTTCACACAGGTATGTCCCACTTTGGAATGTTTCACTAAAAGTAGTTTCTGCCCTATCACGGTTACATAGAAACTGTTTGCAAATTTCTCCAGACACAAATGGCGATAGCGTTGACTGAGTCGATTCAGTCACGCTCACAGTCGAGTCACTCACAGCCAGTGAATGAGTGATGAGTGAATGACTCACTCTCAGTCATTGTCATAACTCATGAGTGATGAGTCACGCTCTGTGACTCACTGAGTAGTCAGTCCAGTGACTCACTGGCTGACTGGAGTCGAGTGACTACAAGTCTATTTACATTACAATTACATTCATTTCAAAATTTTCATTCGTGGAGAATAGTGAGGAACTATGAAGTATGAACTCCGTACTGGGACGTACCCTGTTCCGTGTACGAGTGTAACCCAGTACCACTGAAACCAGTACGGTACCATAACTTATAACCAAGTTAATTTATTTTAATGGTATAAGTTAGACTTAGAGTAGAGTAGACACAATGTCTCGGATAGATTTGCACCACTTTGTAAGTTTGTTTGATTTTGAACTTCAACTTTTTTTTACTGTACCATGTCTCAGCCTGGGCATTGAAACTGAAAGTGAAAACGATAACTAAACGTATTATTGTTATGCTGAAAAGTCAAGGGTTTAGCCTTAATTTTTGAACATTGATCATTAATGGGTTAATCCGGTTATTTCTCTTTTTTGTCAAATTTCTGGTGGAACTAGAACTAGAAGTGCATGGTTTGTACGCTCTACTTCTAGGGTACAGGGTACATAGTTTCGAGCTTGGGGTACATGGGTTCAAGAGTATGGGGTGCCTGCTTTCAAGAGTAGTTTCGATGGTACAGGGGTACAGGATACATAGTTTCTCACTACCCGTTCGGCAGATGATTCGTAGATCATTTAGTTTCGTTCCATCCATCATTCCATGATTTTATTTTGAATTTAGATCTTTAATTTGGAGGTTAGCTTTCTTTGGGCTTGGCTTTTGGATTGATTCGAGTGGATAAATATCTCACCTTTGATTGATCTCCAATCTTGATTGAATATCAATTACCATTCTATTCAGATCAGTCGCACTCGGTCAGTGACTCACAGTCGCAATCGCAATGCGATATTTCGAACTGCTCGCTAGTTTACTACTACTGCTAATACTATTAGTAATTTTACAAAACGTATTGGTATTACTGTTGTTATTAGTCTTTTTCTAGTGGCACATGAATAGTACCAGTCATTTGAATTTGATTTATTTATGTACTTAGCTGAAGTTGATAAATATTTTTATACTACAGCTGGTATGCTGCTAGTGGTAGTACCATTACTAGTCTACTGGTAGTGTTGCGGATTTTGTGAGAAAGTCCTTTTATGCAGTTTTGATTTTGGTTAGTCTTGTCTGATTAAACCAGTCAAACAGTGAATGTGTGTTTTGTGATTGGTCATGGGTCAGCAAATACAGTGATGAAGCCCAGGTTTAGTTAGCATAGATAGTCAGTGTGGTGCACGCATCTTTAGCTACTAGTTATCTGAAGATACCGGCTCCCTGGGAAGAGTATGGTCAGCTGAGCGGGCGCCTTCTTATGCACTGGTCTGACTGTCTATGTCCGGAGCTGCAAAAATCTCCGGCTCTAGTTTCATTATAACAGTTGAGCGAAGGTCAATTCAAGCCATTGAGTTATCGACGTGTTAGTATTCCTAGTTGTACTTTTGCTTCAGCCTTTGACATTCATCTTGGACATTCAAGTTCAAGTTTGGCAAGTTGTGATTGAAAGGTACTGAGATGAAGTTGTTGATCCTACGCATTCAATTTTATTTGTGAGATGCTTTGTTCCTCTTAGGAAACAGACCAAACGAATGGAAACGATCTGTATGACGATGTTCTAGCTGCATCAGCTATCAAACAAGAGCCACCAGAGGTAACTAACTGCACTAATCGATTTACTTTAAAAGGGTTATGACATGGGCAAAAGTGACTTCACTTGTTTGATAGGTGCATCAGCTATCAAACAAGAACCACCAGAGGTAACTTAAGTGCACTAATCGATTTACTTTAAAAGGGTATGGTGGTCATGATCATTCTTTAACTTCTACGGTGTGATGGCCTTTTATAGTTGCCTCCAGTCTTTATTAAAGGGGGTGTGCAGCAGCTTCATGAGGAGCGCTTTGAGCTTGGAATCAAAACTCATTGGTTTGATTCTCGGTTTGAATGTCCGTGTTGTTATTCACCCTCCTCGGTGTCAGATTGAATTAACCGACTTCCCTGACTTACCTGAACTAGAACAATTTTATCACACTTGTTGAAAAATGCTTGACCGCTCAAATTGATATATTTCAGAAGGATGCTGCGGGAGCAATTGAAGATAACACAAAGCCTGCGGTACAGGCTCCCCCAGGAGTACTTGCACATGGTGATAGTTTTAAACGCAGATGGTCGGTGTACGTCGCCAACCTAACGTGGGTAAGATAAATTAATGAAAGTATTTAAGATAATCATTGAATCGGGTTTGATAGCAGTGTAGTAATTTTTGAGGAATTGTGCCGTCTAGGTTGGTATATGATTGCAAAAAATTAGTGATTGGTGCTTTTCTTGTGTTTCAGTGGACAAATGATGATGATCTCACACAGGCTTGCCACGCGATTGGTGTTACGGACCTATTTGAGATAAAGTTCTATGAAAACAGAGCCAATGGCCAATCCAGAGGGTGTGTATAAATATCAATTGAGGTGGCTCTATTGACCATTCTTTGCTATCTATACTTAACTGCCTATCTATGTGGGTTCACACACGAGTCGTGAGCAGAACCTAGTATATAATCAGTCGAAGTAAGCTTCACATCACCTCAAATCCTTAAGTGCTTGAAATGTTGGGAGAATAGTCCTCTGTGTTAATAGCTGACCCGCAGTATTAGAAGATCCATGAAAAGTCACATGTCTGCAGGTTTGCTACTGTGGCTGTTTTATCGCCGGACTCGATGAACAAACTGATGAATGAGATGAAGATGCAAACAATACATGGGCAGAACCCACAGGTGCACTACTGCAACCGACAGAACCTCATGATGCTTGACTCGGCAAGTGGAGGCACCAGATTCGGTGAGCTACTTAGCCTCTTTTGACGGTAGACTTTGTTCCACAAAGGGTAACTCCAAAATTAACAGGAAAAGGTTATCTTCAATTGGGACATGTATTAAGACTATAGCTGTTTAGTGCTATTTACTGGGGCTCTGGTTATGGTAACCCCCTAATGAGAACGGCTTCCATTTCATAAATGGCAACCCTACAACTCTCACGAAATTATCTCAAACAAGGTGGTAAATGAACATGGGACTTGTTCATTGTGCGTGGCATCACGGTCGTGTGTACTGACGATTGACGATTGTTTGTAGCTGACGAGATGGCTGCGCAACGAGAGCAGTACCCACAACAGCAAGGACCGCGATTCCCGCCTCGCGGGCCGCGTCAGCCGCCGCCCGGTTTCATGCGCCCAGGAGGACCACCACGCCCCATGGGAGGACTGCCAAGAGGTCCACCTGGAGCACCAATAGCGAGACCGGTGAGTGTTGAACCGCCTACGCCACAAACTCTTGTGGTTCTTTTGGTATTATATCGTGTAGACTGTTACCACATGGCCAAGCGAAGTGGTACTAACCCGGAGATCGGCACTCGCTATGTAAAATTTTTCAATACACCGGTCGAATGGTCGCTATAGGACCCCTTAGAGGCTTTAGGATTACAGACAAGGGAACCCATGGCTTTTTGAATCCATGAAAGAATTTACTAGACAATCGGGATTTAGGCGAGGATTTTCATGACTGTCCAAAGGGTCCCAGTTGAAATAGGCTTTACAAGGAGTCTATTGAGGGAAAAGTTGACACGTCGAGCGCCTATCTCCAGGTTAGTACCACTGAGTTTGGCTGTTGTTATAGTCTATACGATTTAACACTAAAAGAGCCACACTTTTAAAAGATTAGCAAGCATATTGAGTCAAGTTCAATCTCCAGGAACCCTTGGTTTGATCACCAGCAGCAAAAGAGCCACGACGGCTTTCAACTTTCCCCGACTATAGCGCCTGGGGTTTCTCTGCGTTTACCTCGGGGAAGTGTACAATGAGTTTGAACTTTAAGTTATGACCCTAACGCCACAGTGTTTGACCCTTGGTGCCTTATGTAGGCGCTTCATCAGTGTAGAAAACTGTGTAAAAAAAAGTGGAAAACTTTTTTCAATTCATTGCCAATTTTGTCTCCTAGTTTTGCAACTAGCCGCACTCGTTTGTCAATGCAGTGAGGTTTTAGCTCTGTCCCTGTGGTAATCAGTGTCTTGCTTTCTTGTTGTAGGGACCACCAGGAGGTATGGGTGCGC
>Ga0224501_10005360_pt1 | contig 10107 bp, 7 predicted proteins | sample SF_Oct11_sed_USG_4_FD_169105 | JGI IMG/M metagenome (GOLD analysis project Ga0224501, IMG submission 169105) | Sediment microbial communities from San Francisco Bay, California, United States - SF_Oct11_sed_USGS_8_1 | ecosystem: Environmental > Aquatic > Marine > Sediment | place: USA...
GGCTAACTCACGGGCTCTGTCATTGGATAGTGACGGCTAACTCACGGGCTCTGTCATTGGATAGTGACGGCTAACTCACGGGCTCTGTCATTGGATAGTGACGGCTAACTCACGGGCTCTGTCATTGGATAGTTACTAAATCCCTTTAGAAGATTATTGGCAGCAGAAGAAATTAAATCACAGCTTCACAGGTCTTTCCTATTACCATATCCATAGACCTTTGCATTACTGATTGGACCAGTACATGCCATAATTTTGTTTGGGAAACTTTGTTAACTACACATTCCGCCAATGTACTTTCTCTAAGGAAGGAAGTGTGGATCTATGGATGACTACTTGTATATATGGCTAGTCACTAGGGAGGGGGGTTAGAGGAGAATAGCTCAGCGGTAGAGCACTGTGCATGCGGCGATCAATGGCAGGAATCTGGTCCGGGGTCAAATCCCGGTCATGGTAGGCCTTCTCCCCAAAGCTTTTAGACTTCGAATTCGCCAGACTAAATTCGGCAGTCTGATCCGAATATGAGGATCACTCAGGCACAATCCAACACAAGACCTCTCTGCTATATCACCTGGCTACAATCCATAAGGTTATCTTCTCCATTGGATATATGGCCGAAGGCGGAAATCCAGCTCATGGTTCTTCCTGGAAGAGGTTCAGCAGTCCAATTTCTGCACCACTCGTGTGACAGCTGTCCAGTCATGTGGACACGAAGTTAATATTTTACCTGGCTACATTCTTCCTTGAGCGTCTTGCAGACAAGGTTCTCATCTGTGACCCAGACATCACTGCTCAGGGGGTAGAGCTGTATCAGATGCTGCAGGAAAGTGGGAGGCAGCGGCACTTCAGCTACCTGCTGACCTTGTTCCATACAGAACCGATAAGCTTCGGACCATGAGTATTGAAATTGTGTTCTATGCACATAGAAGGTTCTCGTTCCATAATGCTCCTGATACGCAGTTGAAGATTCTACAAAGATATGAGATAATACAAGTGGAGTACCCAAGAACTTACACAAGACTATTGCTAAGTTTATTGGTCAACACAGCAGGTTTCTTGTAAATAGACTCAGCATGTTTTGCCAGTGAATGCACACAGGCTTGCAGACAGTTCGGTTCATAGTAAACAGCCAAGCAATTCTATTTTCCAGCCATTCATTTAATCCACATTCATTCACTGAAGGAAAAAAGCGAGGCGAGAAGATGAAAGTAATTCTGCTAAACGGCTCTATATCTGCAGATTTACTTCAAGAACAGAGTCTGATGATAGTACGTTGGAGTCACCCTGAATCAGTTCTTTTCCATAAAGCTATTTGCCCATGCTTCTTTCATCTTTTTGATTTGATTTGATGCCATAATTTAGTTTGGTTGCCAATCATTGAACGTTTATCGGGCGAGTTTCAGGCTGCCTTCACTGGAATGGATGAGTGATGGCATGAAAGGAACTGATTGTTAGTCGGACAGACCGGAACGCGGATGACTGATCAACATAAATTAGCATCGAATATGAAAAGAATATAAGGGCAGAGACATGACAGATCCCTAATTTAGCAGTCAGGATGGGTGCAGCGTGGACTGATCAAAGACATAGGTTGATTCGTAAAGCAAGAGTCAGTCATAAAGTTTTTCTGATGATTTTCTGTGGTTTACAGCCGTTACCTGGTGTTTCCTGCAAGACCTCAATTTGGCCTCACTGGTTAGAATTTAGGTAATGTTTACACAGAAAGCCCCACAATATCAGGTGTCAGTTTACAACTGCTCAGTATTGGAACTAGGGCTGTTTCCAGTGTCCTGATATGGCTTTTATATCCCATCTATCACTCATTATACAAGGATAGGTTTAGATTTTAATTACTGTAAGTTCTATTTTGGACTGGAATCTTCTTGTTTTTGTAGTGGCCTGAGAGTGAACATGACCCGTATTAAGGATTCAAACAGTTAAATTAAGGCCTGACTTTGATCCCGGTTCTTCCGCACTATATCAGTCTACGCAGTTCGTAAGCTGACTTTTAGCTGTTTCTCAATAATTGGTGGTTATTATGAGTATATTCGGTTCATCTAAAACAATATTAGGTTAATGTAATATCTGTGTTTTTATAATCCATACCCCACATTGATTCATTCAGGGATATATACATAGGCAGAGATAACCCGGTCTATCAATTAACAGACCACCAACTAAACCAAGCCACGACCTCTGCTAAAGAAATAACCGTGTAACCAACCTTCCATAAACCTATGAAATGTCGAGTTGGTGCCTGGAATCCCCTCCAAGAGGTGGTTCCAGGGACATGTTTCGATATCTCTGGGTGGTCAAATTGAACGGACATTGATCATTCGTCCAGTTTCAAGAATGCACGAGAACAAAGTGCAACCCCAATATGATGCAGCCTGTGAAGTTCCATGAACTGTGTCAGATATATGTTACAGGTGAGCTTTCTTTGTTCTTCGTGTAGACTACTAAGGATGCAGTATAGGTTCAATCCGATCTATAACAGGCTCTTGCACTGACTGACAGGTTCCGCAGACAGATAGCAAATTTATTGGTCCAATACCAGGGGTAATATCGAGTCCGCAGACCTCTTCTCCAGACGAGTCGGCTATTTAAGATGCCGTCCTTTTTCTTGATCGGACACAGGGAGAAGGTTATCAATAATTTCCTATCTGATGGACAAAGTATTCACAGGCACCTGCTGAACTGTGACACTTTTGTTGTTGATCTACTCGGGGCACTTGGCCATCCTATTTAAAAGAGCTACAAAGCCTGGGGCTTGTTGGAGCGGTAGGAGCTAGGAGTTATGTGAGGAGCTCATTCTCACAGTGGGCGCTCAGTAGAAGCTAGGAATTAAGTGAGGAGCTCATTCTCCCAGTGGGCGCTCAGCATGACCAAGACTTGAACCAATGATCCTTCGATCTTGAACCAAGCGGTGTAGCCATTGAGTTATCCCGTTGTGTTCCGGTCTCCGGCTCGCAGAATTTCTCTAATGTTCCTAATATCAATCCAGTCTCTCTCTCTCTGGTTCTATCGTATTGTTTGTCCTTTTGGAGCACACTACCAATGCATGCATGGATAGTGGTTAGCAAACAGAGGAATATCTCAGTAGCTGCTTCAGCTATAGATTATCTGGGAGACGGGTGGTTATTGAGAAAGATTTGCCGTGATTTCATGACGTTCGAGTCACACACATTTCTCTTAACACCTTCAGTCTACATATTGATTCTGACGGACACCATGGGTAAATCAGGAAGGTTTAAAATGTCAGACAGATGGGTCACTTGTGCTGACATTTTACTAGCAATAACACAAGATACTGACTAAATACTTAGTATGCAGCAGTGGCAACATAGGATAGCGGGTTAGCGAGATAGAGTGCTGCGTTTAACATTGTGGGCGATCTGGGTTTGACTACCTCACGACGAGAGTATGAGCTCCTCACATTAATCCTAGCTCAACAAAAAGAAGCCATTAAACTTCATCTAGTCCGCCAGCTTCATGATTACAGTGAAGACGGGATAGAGGCAAGGGAATTAGCAAGATGGATGGCCCCATCAGGCCCCCAGAGGTTGAACACTGGTTTAGATCATTGTATTGTATTTAGAATAAAGGAACATTGGAATTGAGAATCAAGCTTTTGAGTGAAAAAAAACTTTGGAGGAAGAAACGTTTCCTGTGAATGTAGAAAGAGTAGGCTTTAACTGCAGACCAGGCCACAGCTATACGGTTCTGCATTGATAAACTGAGATTGGTTTGTTATATCTATAACATGCAGCTTATAACATGAACTAAATCCCTTTTATAAAATCCACCAGTATAGGTTTTATGCGAGGAAAATTGGCAATAAATTGGAGCTGCCCATTGATAAACTTAATTCGTATTAAAACTACCTGTAATATTGACATATTAGACTTAGCAATTTTTTAACAAGTAAAATTGATTGGTTTTAGTTCAATATTTCTTCCATGACGGAATGTAATGAATAAAAGACAGCACTGTAGGCTTATCCTGTCAGGGAATACCAAAACAACGGGGCTTCCTGTTCACATGTCCCTAATAATCGACTATTGATTATTCATTAGTGGAATTAGATCAGTAAAACGGGAGTGATTGCGTACACACCCGAAAAATGTGAGAACTGCAACTCAGCGTGTCTTGAGAACATTTACCTCAACCCTACACCGAACCCAACATTATAATATAGCATGAAATGTACATGTAGTGTACATCAAGGTATAAATTTATACTCATAATAATTGGTTTAATGCACACATAGTACATGCACGCTTATAATAAAACATACACAGGTATAGGTACAGGTATAGAGGTGTACAATGAAGATCACCATAGAAGTAAGGACGGCCCACACTTAAAATGATGGCTGCGCTGGTAGTCTCAGATGTAATAGTACAGGCGTGTAGAAATTATTGACTTACCTATATAACTGGATAGGTAGATGAGTAAGCATAACTTTTCTAGCAGGGAGGTACCCATATCCACTCTCACACGTTCCCATATAAATGCTGTCTGAATTGACTTACTGGCTGCTAATACGCAGTCATAATAATATGCAATCCATTCAGCCAATCACGCCCAGTCTTACAAATAGCCAATCCTAGAAATCTATATGTGAATGTAAACAACAGGCACATCAATAAGAACCTACTTGAACAATTAGAACCAAGGATGCAAACGCATACTGGAGAATACATTTGGTGTTGACAAAGAAATTAGAATCAATAAGATAGAAATTTATGACACCAAAAATAGTTCATTTGAGACACTGAAAACCGCAAGTTTCACTGTATATAAGACAGAACTGCTCAGGAACACAATTTTACATGTACAGGCTAGAGAATATATGAGGATATGGTGAAGCCACCTGAGCCATGTATGTGTCAGAGCATGCATGTGAAAGTAAAGCCACTACAGCATTGTTAATGCATCAATCTAATGAAACACCATTCAGAAAATATTTCTAATGGAATCAATTCAGTCATTGGTCACTGGTTCACATGTTAAAGTTTAAGTTTGAAGAATTACAATTCCCGTTCCGCATAATCTGACTATAGTTTTTTAGATTGAGTTTTGAATAATTATGAGACATAATATCGTGGTGAAACTGTGGGTTAGATATTTATTCTTCACCAATTAATGAATTATGGCTGGAGTGGATTAGTTAACACAGAGAATGCATGACACAATATTGTCACCCAGGCAGCGGTGAGCAACCATGATTTATGCTGCCTGAGGTGATGGGTGGATCACCTAACGATTGTGTCTAATTTGATAAAACTAAGATGAATTAAGCTCCAGTCGACTCACAAATCAGTAAAATGATAAATCGTATTATTTCCAGTGTGAATGGGCCAATCAGTCAGCAGCAGTTGTTAGGAGCGATGTGATGATACCCCAGGGCACGCTTTGTGTCTGGACTGTCTCCCCCATTAGCAGGACTGAGATTGATCATTTCCTGTGCGATTGCCCACGCACGCGTCCAGTGTCGTGTGGTGTTTCGTTGTGACGCTCCTGTCTCTCTCTCTAAAGCGCACATTTTTAAAATAGTTTGGGTGTTTTGTTAATGACTTGGTTTATTATATTAGCTTCAAATTACAAAGAGGCCAGAGACCTTTTAAATGCTACAGCACAATGTGAACTGGGAGCTATGACCGGTTAGGTTGTTGATGGTCATGTTGGGAAGTGGCTATTAGGGAGTAAATTTGTGCCTGCAAAAGTGTAATTGAGGTGGGGTACCACTCCTTTTCCTCACCCAGTTTACCTCCCCCAGCTCTGAGGAGGGACCAGTTAACCATTTCCTACTGGGTAAAGAGCGACAGTTATCTAAATATCAAGTGCACAGGCAGTTTTGAACTCAGGACCTTCAATGTCAGTGGTGAGCGCTCTAACCACTCGGCCATAGCGCAATAGCTGTCTATACACTATGGTCTGCTTCACACAGGCTATTCACAGACTCATATAGCATTCTAACTCTATCTCAAACACTAACGATTGATCATTGGCGATAACACCCCTATGCCAACTATCCAATTCACAGAAAGAACAGGAAACAGGACATATAACAGATTGGGTGGCTATTTGATTATGTCCCGATACATACATCTCTGCAATATATGATCTCCATATAAGACTATAATGTCTTCATTAGTTATATCAATGCATCAACTATAAAGTGTGGTATGTCTTAATGCTGTGCTGATATAATTGACCAGTGTGTTAAAATAATATCACTGAAAAACTAAATTCTTTTAAAAACAACGCCACATACAGTTTAAATAACAGTGTTACATTTCAACAATACCCAACTGTTGACTAATTAGCACTAATTGTAGTTAACTCATTTGTTCTATATGATTTCTGCAGCCACCAACAACACGCGATAGGTAATGTCGGTACATTCTCAAACAGATTTATGTTGTTCCACATTAACCGCGGATAAAGACAGGAAAACTCAACTCAAATGTCGAGTAGAGAAGTCACGAAAACATAAAACAGTGGCGGGTTATATGTTTACTGGGTGCATCCAGTTATTTTTCTCGGGTATGGCAAAGCTGTCGGGTTAGATACTTGTTTTTCACCAGTTACGGCTTAGCACAATGCACCATGTGTGGGTCAGTATCATCACTCCAGGTTGGGGGCCAGTCAACCTAAGTCAGTTTACACATAACCCGCCAAAATTTGACTACTCTTATCGAGAAGGGAGAGGTTGATCTCTAACAGACGTGGAATGATTTCCGATTCTTATCCACTGGTTGGGACCTCCATTTTTTTACGCGCTGATCCGAACCCACACTAGCAATTTGGAGTGAGGGGCTTGCTAAAGGCCCATACCAGAAAAACAACCCACTGGCAGTGAGGCTCAAACCTGCAATCCTTAGAATGCAGATCCAAGCTTGTACCAATTCAGCTATCCTGGCCCCCTGTCCATCAGGTGCATAGAGTTATCTTCTATGACTGGATGCACCAGCGGGAATAGCATGGAAGTCATACCATTATCCGCATCTTAATCAACAGGATACCATCTGTAGCCATTATCATGGATCATCAAGTATGACTAACACAGTAGTAATAACCCTAGTCATAAACTTCGGTCTGGTGGAATAGAGTCAATGGGCTCCGTCTGTCTGGGAGACACAAATATTCTGGTGGCCGCTGTTACCAGCTGAAGACATGGTCTAAGTTTTATAGCGACCCAGTCATTCTGTAGAGGCACTTAGTCAACCTGGTTGATGACCTCTTTGAAGAAAAGAGATTTTCCGTATGATGATAAGGTAGCGTTGAAAATAATCGGCGTTATGATCCGTTGTCAAATCAATACACAGGAAATTGGTCTAGTTCATTCGTATTGGTGTAAGTTTGATGCGAGAGAATAGATTTCCTCAAGCGAGCACAGCAGAATACACCCATGCCTGAGGATTCAATAAATCAGTTGACAATCATATCATTTGTGGTGTACTCTTTGGTAGGAGATCTGAATGAATTGCCAAGCGTATAACAAAGTACCACCGTATATAAAACTTTGGCACAGCTTATATTTATTATCCGCCTGCTAGAACACAGGATGGCATTGCCTAACACCTGCTAGCACCTGTAGTCTTCTTCACAAGAGAATCATCACAAAAAGTCACACAATCATCACACTATTTATCGAGTCCTTGATACAGTTGGCTATAGGGAACACGGATCTGCATGGAGTATTAGACTTCAGATTGCATTACCGAGTAAGCACCGCGTGCAGTACCCAGTTTAGGGTAGGCATATACTAGCAACTACCACACCCAGGGTAGGCGTATGCTAGGGACAGATACCCCACCCAGTTTAGGGTAGGCACTAACTAGGATCAGGTATCCGCCATCTGGGTTAACTAGGTGCTCTCAGTCTAGTCATCATAGTCTCATATATCACAAAAGTTAGGCAACACGCGGGTGTTACTCTCATCAGATTGGGTAGAATCCCTTTGTAAAATCCCCTCCAGCCTTCAGATCTATAACAGAGAAGATAACTCCGATGATGTAATTCACTTGACGACCAAGCCTATCTGCGGCTTCACCAGAGTATAACTCAACATGTTGGTCCTGTTCAAGTAGAGGTGACAATGTTTGACGCTGCCATCATGGGCATTGGTGAACCAGCACACCCCGCCCAAAGGCATTAGCTTATCGTTGTTAGGCGTTTGTTGATGGGCTCCAAAAATAATTTATAAGGTAAAACATTTACCGAAAACCACCACCACCACCACCGTATGCTAGCCATAAAGGGGAGTAGAGGATAACTCCGGTAACCTCGCTCTCCGACTTTACCCATTTGAATCGGTTTCTCACAAAAGAGGAGATAACTCCAATGTGTTCAGCCTGACCAATGCAGTCTGAAACATCACGCTCGTGGCAACTCGTCAGGCGATATTTTGCTCGAGCATAGAAGCCCGGCAAGCTTGCCCGCAAAGTGACCAGATTCAGATGTTACATTATTGGAGTTAACACGAAGGCATGGAAATAATTTCTAGGAGAGGATAACTCTACGGTCAAAGGCAACTCTTTGGTACCTGAGGAAGGGATTACAGCAGCGGTATTACCTGTATGTTTGTCTGATGACATCAGTGACACCGGAGTAATGCCGATGCTGTTCCTGTAACCGTGAACGTATCACCTGATATGGATATGTGGTTGATGCCGCAAACATCTTAGACAACGCGGCGAATACGATATACTCTGCAGCACCCTACAACAGCCGATATAAAGGATTTAAAAACCCGAGCACACGTCTCCTACATAAGTTACTGCTATTTCTAACATATCTTTATATACTGATCTCTAACTGGGTATCTGTAATACACGCGCTATTCTCATAGATGGAGGACCACACCTAAACGCGGCATATTACGCAATTAGATTACTGGTCTGAGGCTGCCAAGAATCTCACTCGAAACCAACATACCGGGTTAGTGCTTAAATTAGTGCTTATTATGTGAATAATGTTACAGAAATTGAAAAAAATTTTTGAGGGGCTGCAAATCCATGCTCCAGGAGTCAGTTGATGATAACATTTTGATAGCAAATAGGTAATTGCCAGTAATTGCAAACAGACCGATTCATTCTAGATTAGAATGTAATCATGAAACTCATGACCCATTTGCTGCTTCTGAATTGAACAAGCTCGGTCCAGATATTAGGCATTTTCAGGCAAGCTAACGTTGCTCTAGAAGACTCCATCTTTATTGTAATTTGGGTGGCCCGCACGTAAGCCAAATAGGCCAACATCACGCAACACGAAAATTCATAAAAGTCCAACGCGTTAGTCTGTCCGAACAACCGTGACAGCGAGTCAATGCATTTTTCTTGCTATCGCACAATAGGCCCCCAGTCTCCTCGTCCTAACGCATTCGGTCGACTTGTCCGATCGAGCAGAAAACTCCAACGCGTATGTTCGGGCAGTATGACACGTTGCCGATGCGTTGAATTAGCGGCAGGGCAACGCGGAACGAACGTTAGCCGTCTGAAAACGCCTATTGTCAACCCAACACACATAGTTTCGAATGTAGATAAAAAGCACAGCGGGAAAAATGTGACATCTACGCAGTCCTTTCTTTATCAGACTGTGAAACCTGTGGCTTGATACAATGGCTTACCAGTCGAGTATTAACAGGAAGTTCATAATGCTGGAAATATAGCTTCTTCAGTTCCTCATATGCCATGAACTGGAGAGCTCCGTGTGATACGCCAAACACTCCCGGTAAAAATCCCTGCAAAACAAAACCGACGTTAGCATAGTTCTCACTCATAAGAGTTACCTTCTCTATGGGGGAAGCCGGCGAAAGAAAGCCTCCTAATGGCGCACCCTGTGAAACACTGAGTCGAAGACTCGGTAGGCCAATTTCTGCGAACCTCAGATATTGGTCGGGATACGAAAGACTGCATGATGAAGCTAGAGGATCGTTTCCTGATTGGTTCACAGTTTGTTACTGTATGGATGGACAGCACAATCAAAATCTGATGAGGGTGATGGGTAAAAGAACAAGTGAGCCACAATTGCGGGTCCATGTATTTATATAAAAATAAACTTTGTGACCATTAAGACCATCAGGGAAAGGACCCAACT
>Ga0224501_10005361_pt1 | contig 10107 bp, 9 predicted proteins | sample SF_Oct11_sed_USG_4_FD_169105 | JGI IMG/M metagenome (GOLD analysis project Ga0224501, IMG submission 169105) | Sediment microbial communities from San Francisco Bay, California, United States - SF_Oct11_sed_USGS_8_1 | ecosystem: Environmental > Aquatic > Marine > Sediment | place: USA...
CCCATTCAGGCCATAGACACTCGAGTGACCGATATTTGCTTTTTGAAAAACGACCACTCGCCATCGCTGCAATGAATGCGGAGTTGCCTCCCTTTGAGAATGGGGAACACAACTCTCGACCGTGGCTTAGCCCCTTTAATTTTGGTATCTCATACCGTGGCTTGGGCATTTTAGGAGTAGCCGATGTGTTGAGACAGAATTCTATCACTAGTACAAACTCAGTCACTTCCGATATCTTCGATGAGGTTGATGATCGTGACCAAAGAAGATCAACATTAATCAACGTGAAGGACCAGAACAAAACCATGTTACTTCAGGTATGCTTCACTGCAATACCTAAACATCTAATGTAAATATTAGGTGAAGCCCTGTGATGCTATGTCATGCCCACGACGGGTTATCCGATTTACATACGCATTTCGTGTTGACCATTTTCTCTTAAGCTAGAGTAGAGTGCCGACTATAGACTCCATGAGCCACACACCACAGAAAAGGCTCGTTCTGACTTCAGTTTATAACAATTGAACATGAGTTGGGCTCCTTTCATTTCAGGAAATCAGTATTTTTAATATGGAATACTTTTAAACTAGAATACATGTAACTTACACTTTCTGTGCAGATTCAGACCCACCCAGGTGATCACCACTGTGTAAGTTATCATCGGTTCCGCAGTTCGGTTCACGATAAGTCTGGTCTCTCGCTAACATCCTTACTGTTCTGCTGGTTTATTTTGCATGCCAAATACCGCTGATAATGACCGCGGCGCTGATAATGACCGTGGCGCAGCTCAGTGGCTAGAGCGCTTGGTTCGAGCTCCGGCTGTGTTTGGCTCCCACTGTGAGTGCGAGCTCCTTAGTGCCCAGAGCTCTCCTACCGCTCCAGAATGAGCCTCTGGCTTCGCGAATTGGTTAAACAGGATGACCAAAGTGTCTCCGCGCAGAACAATTTAAAAAGACATGGAGTGAATTGGCAAATCAATAGTCAAGAGTCGGGGTTTGAATCGAGAACTGGTCCATGATATTTACCCTGAACTCAATTTAATACGAAATGATTGAGCGTATTTCACTTGGTGAGGGTGAGAGTATCATCGGTGGATTGGTATGACGCACTGCATGCCCTGTAGTGAGCAGCATGTTAGCCATCAGTGGTCTGTCTGGTCGTCTTACTTTCTGAGGGAGGATTGTTCTCATCCTGAGCGACATGTCTGACTATCCGGTGTGTTCACTGCATTGCTTACTTCTGATAGCGTTGTTATTGTCAGATCGGAATGGTACATGTACATTTTGGCATAGCAGGCTCCATGGACCAATGGCTAGAGTTCTTGGCTCAAGATCGAAAGATGCCAGCACTAGTCATGCTGAGTTGCTCCCATAATTATTAGCTCTTACCTATCCAAGCCTCAACTTCCAATGTAATATTACCAGTTTTTAGAAACAACTCCTAAGCTGCAGTCAAATTTCAAATTGGAGATATTTTATCCTTTTGTCGAAATTTGAATCTAGTCACTGGTCGTTAGATTGTGTGGACTATTGTCTTTAGTCCAGTAACGAGTTGACCGAGACCGATTTATCTGTCTCATCCTAAAAGCATCTCATCCCACACTGGCCTGACAAGTGGCAAACAGGTTGTTAAACATGTTAATACCCTTGGGTTAGCCGATATATAATTTGTGTGAAAATGAGAAAAACCAATAAAATGTCAGTAGGGCTGCCATTTAGCTGTCTGGCTAGTACACCAATCGGTAAGTAACTGCTGCATATCAATTGGTAAATCCCTATTCTACAGTTATAGCCTAGAAAAAACTTGGGAGGCCGAAGGCTGAAGCTTTAGGTGGCTCATACGCTCTTTCGGGTAGCAAACCATAACATTGATGTTTTAGTCTTAATAGATCCTGGGATGCAGGGTGCACTCTCATTGCCGTTTTTTTCTCGAAAAGAGTTGAAGTTGTGGTTTCGGGAAATCTTGCAGCCGATTTGATTCGACGGACGTTGTGTGTTTTGTAGATTGATGATGATAAAATGTCTATAATAAGTTTGGATAAAAAGTCTGTGATTTTAGAGAAGACTTTTAAGGAGATATCCTACTGCACACAGGTGAGCTTTTTCCATTTATAAGGCCTTTACATAGGCTATAATGGACTGATAAGTCGCCGAAGTTAGTCGCCCATTGAGCAACAAAGCCAGCCGTCGTTTACCCCCTCCTCACTTAAGTGATAATGGTGCTTGTTGGGACAGGTTGAACTGCAACTGATGGTGATAGAATCTTAGCAACTTGTTTCTGTTTTAGCGACAAAAATGCCCAAAGAATGGATCCCAGGAGTCAAATGATGCGTATTACGTACCATTGAATTTATAATTTCCTTTAAATCGATGAGGGGTTACTGTCTTGATTTAAGATAACGGTGAATGTACATACTGTGTTCTGACACCCCGAATGCCCATTCATCATGTTTTGCAATGGGATATTGGCAGACTTCAGTTTTAAGGTGAACTCAAGAGACTGTCGCATCGATTTTATCAGCTATATGATGGAGGGTTCGATTTCATAATGACGGTTTTCTTTACAGACGTGTTTCAGCCAGCCCTTAGACAGCATGGCCTAGCACCATGTAGCCAATAATTACATCATGGTCGGTCATGCGTGGTGACCGTTTTAAACATGTGACTACAACATTCAGGATACCTCGGTGGTAGTTCGTCGGGACCACGAAACTCTTTTATGATTTCAGGGTGCAAAGTTCACAGACCACTTTGGCTTCATCTGCTTCAATAGTCAAGTGAAGCAGGATGATAGAAGAAGTCAGTATGTAATGTATATCTTCCAGGTAAGACATCGCCCATCCGAGCCCATCGCTAGCGGAGTTGACAGCGGCAGCGTGCCGCTGTCATTTGTCGCCAGTTGACAAGTTCTTTTCCCTTTGATGTTGATCGTTGACATCTGGGAACATTCTGAATTCAATTTTCGCTCTTGTATGTCACAGATTCTGAAACCGTCCCCGGCTAGCAAGACATCTAGAATTGAGTCACTGTGCCACACCCTCTACATACCAAAGGGTGCGAGCGGTGGTCCCTGTGCCAGCGGCTTGTGCTAGGACGTCCAATCAGTTTAAATCGGTTTAACATCACGAGTTTGACATTAAAACCCAGTAATGCAGTAGGTTCTTCTTTACGTGGCCGGCCGCAAACAACTCAGTTTAGAATAATGTGGTGTCAAACGGTGACTGACGCAACAGTGTCTGCCAGCGCGGTAAACAAGACTAATTATGCCCTGAACCGATGAATGCAGCATATCCTCAGCAGGTCCCTGGCCAAATCTCGTAACTCATTAGGGTTATGCCTCGGTGACTTCCCGGTGTTAGACAGAACTCCTTTTGTTCAATTCACATTCGATGAAATTCTCCTGGCCCGTTGTACTAAGGTCTCGGTCCTGCCCAGGAGTGAGCTCCCTCTGGGTGGACAAGTTTTGATAGGAATCTGACTAAGTTCACCAGAGCAATGCTTGTTCTTCGTGCATAGAATGGGGGTAATTTCTGTAAACTCATATTTTCGCTGGTATATACAGCGCTAATGAGTGTATATCACTGCCACTGAAGGTCCCGGGTTCAAGACCAAAATTTGGGCTTGGGATTTTTTAAAAACCCTCTGAAGGGAATGGATGTATGGCTTTCTTCAGAGCAGGGAAAGTGAAGGCGGTGAGGAAGAGGAGTGCATGGAGCCAGTAGAACTTGGCTCGTAGCTAACACTTCTCCCACACGGCTATTGGCTAACGGACAATCTATACCCTTTTTTATTTATAGTGTGCTTCTGATGAGGTGATAGCGGAGGTCATGGATACACTAAAACGAGCCTTTTCATCCGTGCTGAAACGTAATCAAGAAATGCAAAGCTGTGAGCTCTGCCCCATGCATCAATATAACCAGCTGTGCGAGAGCCTATCCTACAGTAAGCAGTAATATCTACTAACCCTTTGAGTTAGGGGCGTACGGGTATAGGCAGAAAATCTCGTAACCAGTGATTCACCCCGGAAATGGGCTCAGTAGGTCAATTTCTGAATCGATCCTGAAGGCTGTCCTTGTCTCGGAGTTTACTTTGAAATTACTTTGTTAGTCAGTAATACCCACTGATTATCATGAAATCAACTGTGCCGGGTCCATAAACATATAGATATAATAGGCATTGTATGTATATGTTTTGGTATATGGAGGCGGATATCTTGGGTCAATATAAGGTAGACCAGCCGGAGTAACTTTTATCCGTCTTGGTTTTAAATTTTAAGAGCAATTTATACATCTCAATTTGGAGCATTATACTCGTGTCCCTCCACCTTTAAAACCTGTTCAATCGGGGTTCGTGGTTTGATTTATAGTTCGAGCAAGGATTTTGTCTCTCGCAATACCCTGACATCGGTTTTTGGTTGGGACGTTATGTAAAGGAGAGTTTCCCAAAGAGTTATCTTCTCTACACGCGGGTGCAAGCAGAGAGTCTCCTAATACTGGGAAACACGGAGTCAAAGACTCAGTAGGCCAACTGCTGCATCATTGCTGACAGCTGTTCTGTCATGGAGACAAGAAGAACCTGTTTCATTTGCAAATCCATTCATGATTTAACGCGGCGGGCTAGAGCACAAAATGGCACTGAGGCTATTTGGGTCCTTGCATGTTTTAATCGTTTCCATTTGATATATGTGTAATGGAGTCTGCATGCGGGTCTCTTTCTGTAGATCCTAACTCGACAGGTAAGATTGGGTATTGTGGGCCTTTCATTTTAACACCGCGTACAGTCTGGGATTTCAGTCTCGCTGAACAATCAGTGCCTAGCGGTCTCTTCACTCACCTGACCCGCTTTACTGAAAGACAGATGATTGATAGCCATTTCCCCACGCCCTTTTCTTGAGGTTGTTGCCCAACAGCTCATTAGCCACTCGACTAGTCTGAAGTGGGAAAAAATCTATTTCAATACTTTCCACGATCACCTCGCTGTTTGTAACAATTTGATCTGCTCCGAATCTCAATTCATGCTTTTCTATCATTTAAATACTCATCAGGGAAGTTTCAATTTTTTCCTCTTTCGCTAACCACTTTCTCATATAGCACCCGATCGCATATTTTTAACTTCCAGGCTATTTTGCAATTCGTGACTGGGCAAACTCTATTTAGTCTGAGCTTGGTTTTCCCTATGCACGAAGATCCCCCTCCCGCAATGGTGGCACTAGCTGGCGTCTGTCACCTGCCAACCTGAACCTGGCATCTAGATGTAGCATGGTACTTGCTTACCCAGCATCAGTAGAGGATGTTATTAGATGTCTCACTGAGGCTTTCTTTTGCATGAATTGCAGTTTGTAAAAGCCTGCGACTAACCATTGGTCAGATCTCTCAAAAGCCCTCTCGTAAAGAACTATGCTCGATGGGCAATACTCTTTCCTACTAAAACGGCTTCGCACCATGCCCTATTTTGCTGGCATCACTCTGTTGATGGTACTGATTATATGGCACTGAATTTAATCGTTGATATTGCACCAAAACACGCACTAAAACCCGCTGTTTCAGTAGCTCTCTTTTCTCCGTTCTGTCGTTGGCTATATAGCCATGATATCTTGTTTTAGTCAAGGACCCGGAGAGCTCATATAACTGCATACAGAACCACATACAGAATCTGGTGACGGCCGACTACAATGAGCTGATGAACAAAGTGCGAACTGAACAGTGCGATAGCTTTGAGGAAGCTATAGACGTACTAATGACTAAACTAAGAATCATGTGCGAACTGAGACAGCTTGATCATATCCATGGCGCTGGCGAGGTAGGTTTGAGTTCAGTTAGATATATGCAACCTATAGCATTGACCAGCATCATGCACTGTACCTTTTTTGTTCTATGTGGGCACCTGGCCAAATTTAGTTGATCTAAGCCTGAGGCTTGTTCTCGAGCGGTAAAAATGCTTTTTCACTCCATTGGGCATTCAGTCCGCCTCGGACCGGATCCCCGAGACGGACATCCGACCCTCCAGAAATTGAGAAAAAAGCATCGGATCCTCTCTCGCATGCCCGAGCATCCGTCTCCCAGAGACAAAATGAGTCCAATCTGCCTCGGGACATCCGAATCATCAACCAATCAAAAGGTCTTCCACGGATTACCGTTCACTCATTTTCGGTCTCATGCTACGATCATTGGAAAGGGAAATTTGTTTGATTTCACAACAATATTCACTTGACTAACAGCTCGAAGTTGCACTGGACAGAGAGGCACCATGAAAAAATTGGATAGTGAGTTGAATTTCTTTTGAGGTTATGAGCAAAAAATGGTTCCCGTTTCTGGAAACACAGGTACGGCACCATTGATTGGTTCCAAAGTAATCTGGGATCGCGCCTCCGACAGATCTGTTTGGAGTCCTTGGATCCAAGGTTCGACGCAAACTGCATCTGTCCGAGGCGGACTGGACGCCCGATGGAGTAAAAAAGTGCCTTAATGGAGTACGATGAGCTCACGGTGTAAATGGGGGCCCAAATTTAAACTACTACCCTGAGTCCTGAGTCTAATGCTGTAGCCTACGAGCTATCTGCTTGTTCACATTTAGAAGCAAGTTTTTCAATGGTTAAATATGCAGAAGTTAAAACCGTAATATGGCAGTAAACTCTCATGGTGTCTTACTCTTTTGTAGTTTAATATCAACCCTAACAAAGCGTCCAAGCTGAATGTATTTAGGAATCGCGCTAAGAAGGCTCTAGCCTTTGATATGTTTGGCAAGGTAAGCATGGTTGATGAATAACTTTTTTAACCTCAGAGTCAAAGTACAGACGAAGAGCTCAGAATTTTTGTGGAATTTTGCATCTTATGGCAATGCTACAGGTGTTGTCAACTAAATACATACACGCGTATGAACTGGTGTTTCATACATGCGTATGAACTGGTGTTTCATACATGCGTATGAACTGGTGTTTCATACACGCATATGAACTGGTGGTTCATACACGCGTATGAACTGGTGGTACAGACATTTTACTGAACAGAATTTTCAATACTTTTGCTAAACTAAAAAGTAGTCTTTTCAGTTGAAAAAGCCGAGTACGTATTGATCAGTACCGTGGCATTCTGAACTTCCTGTAAACTACAGGTACACATGTGTATTTAGTTGGCTGTTCCGTAAACATTGCCTAACATTCTGCGGTGCTATCACTGATTGTTTGGTATGCTGGGCAGATGGCGGTTCCCACAAAGCTGCCTTTCTCCCTCTAGAGATAATCGGCAACTGGCTTCACTATGACAGGATTGTCTCTTCATCGTTAAGATGTCTCAGTGCCGCCTATTGATGCAGTATCGATCAAAGTTTGAATTTTAACCGCTGATTTGCAGCAATAGTGTAAATTTACCAAACCATGGGGGCAAACCCTGGACCATGCTAGAAACAGCCCATTGACTTGGTGATACATTTCATGATCTTATCTAATCTAGAGGAAAGCTGTTGTGGACCTGCAATAAAGAGTTGTCCTCCCCTTAATCTATGATTTTTGATAAAATGATCAGGTGTTTGTAGCGTGAATATTTTTTACAGAATCGCAGTCAAGATGGTGACTGGAGACCCAGACAGAACCCCGTACCAGAGCTAGATCTATCGGTAAATATCGCCTTTTAGGTTCTGTCATGAATACGCTCGGTTAGTCGACCGATCAATTCACCCGCAATCTACGATAATCCCTTTAACTGGTGAATATGGAGCATGCTGAATTACAACCATTGACCAGGCATCGGTAACCTCTGGAAAAACTATCAGATGTTGGCGTAGTGAGAAAAACAGGCGTGCGGTACAATTTCAGAGTGATTGAGCCAATGGAAATCATGTAAGAAATTGCTATTTCTGTTTTCATTACAGAGTTTGAATATGTCAGACTCCCGTAATGGCAGCGGTAGTGGCAGCGCTGTCTCCTCATCACCATCACCCACGGCTAAAATCTCCTTCAATATTCCTGATAGCATCACAGATGCACTGACTAGTCCCAGACCGAGGGCCCGTACACTCGGAAACGTCATCAATGGCTCGAGTCTACCCACCACCAGTAAGTATTACAAAACCGACGTGTTACATTTTTTAACCTAAAATTTATAGATATAATATAATGTAATATTTCATAAGAGAACTTGCATGTCGTACCAAACTGCACACATTACCTGATGCGGCTCATCTACATAACAATAGGTGTATAGGTATATACGATCAATGACCAACAACCTCCCCACCATACCAATGCTGTACATGATTGCATGATATCATGATGATATCACAATAGACTGAAACTGTTTGTCTGATGCCCCAAACATAGGGTAATATTGATAAATTATGGCATGACATGCAGGCAGTGAGAATATTATTACATCATAGGTACTCCAGCTACCCTGGATGAGAAGCAGGGGCTGCTGCAGCGTATTTCCAGTGGAGGTCAAAGTCTGGTAGAGGTATTGAGAGGAGACAAATCCCAATCTCCGGATAAACTCAAGTTAGTTAAATTTATCTATCACCCTAGTAGCTAGGCAGCTAGAGAATTGGTGCATTTTCTTATACATTCAGTGCCATATGTTCTCCCTAGGCTAAAGCTCTGGCGCCGCATGCCCCTTTAGAGTGTTTGGCCATCGTGGGTGCCATCGCTCCGTAGATTATTGTGATATACTGGACCATAAACCAGGATGATTTAGCTGTCTAGACTAAAGCTTCATTGTACCCCAGGTCTGATAGGAAATTGGCATTTTTGCCTTTTAGGGGATTTCCAGGTAAAGCTCAGTCAGTCGAGCTTTGTAAGCGTACTCTTATAGAAAAATTTTTTGTTTCCTGAGCAATGAATAAATTGATAATCATTGCGCATGGCGGTCTAATGGCCAAACAATTTATAGTTTCATGCTGCTGAGAAAGCAGTCGGCTCCGCAGATGAACCTCAACATGTCCATAGAAACAGATCGTCCGTACTCGCTGCTCGAGGCTGCTCAGTTGACGGCGCGACGTAAACACCGCCGTGGCAGCTCCTGGAGACGAGATATATTCGAGAGCGTTGTCACCAAACCTCCAAATAAAACCAGAGTAAGTGACTCACTGAGACCTTTCTACCCCTACCTTCACCGACGTATTTAATATTGCTGATGGCTTTTCCTATTGGTCGGAACATGGCTACCGTCTTTCAGCCCATACAGATAGCGGGATATCTCCCCGGCAGAGCACTGATCTCGCAGCCTCGAAGATCTGCGTTCCAATCCCGGTCATGGCGGCTACTGTTGTAAGGATGAGCTCCTCACGTTCGCTCTAGTTCAAAACAAAAACAAAACTCGGTATGAGGTGGTGCATTGATACTGACCCGCTCGCTTGTGATGCTCATGCTTAGCAAGACAATAAAGTATGTAACCCGACAGCTTTACCATAACAGTGATGATATCATATAAGAGATAGAGCCAGTGAGGGCTACAGGGAATCAACTGACTGTAGTCTATAACCCGGTTCTAGTGGTGAAAGTCACTCCAGGAAATTTAAGTGTGCATGTCCCACACTCTAATAACAACCAGCTAGCCTTTATAAACAGTGAGTGTTCCTGTGTGGTTGGATTACATTGGCTGAAAGTGATCCACACTGCAAGGTTCAGCCGCTGATTGCACCAATTCGTGCACACAGTTTGATCTGGCAACATGCTTAGTTGTCGACACTGCGATGTCAATTTGGTAAGCATGCTTAGAGTTTTCCCACCCAGTACCTTCGCCATTAGCTAGCTGGTTAGGCTCAAGTAGTGGTTAATTTTGCTCTTTGGTTTAGGCTAGGTGTGCCCAACCATTTCCAAATAATTAGCCGGGTTTTTGGGGGCCCCATTTTGAGTCAGGAAACCAATTTTCCAAACTCTGCAAGAAATAAAACTATTCAGCTGGGGAAATTTTCAGCAGACATGGGCAGAAAGTCTGAAAGCACTTTTGTTTCCAGCAAAAAAATTAACGATCATGTTAGTTTAGCAGCTGTTTAGTGTCTGGAGACAATGACAGGGTGGATCGTTGAGCTACCAATGACAGGGTGGATCGTTGAGCTACCAATGACAGGGTGGATCGTTGAGCTACCAATGACAGGGTGGATCGTTGAGCTACCAATG
>Ga0224501_10005362_pt1 | contig 10106 bp, 11 predicted proteins | sample SF_Oct11_sed_USG_4_FD_169105 | JGI IMG/M metagenome (GOLD analysis project Ga0224501, IMG submission 169105) | Sediment microbial communities from San Francisco Bay, California, United States - SF_Oct11_sed_USGS_8_1 | ecosystem: Environmental > Aquatic > Marine > Sediment | place: USA...
TGTTTGGCCATCATAATAATTGGGTAGCCCTGGCTTTCGTCAGAACAAAATGCACGTGAAGGCATGATTTTACCCGGTTCAAATCCCAGGGTCTTACACCAGTTATACAACTTCGGTATAAACAGGCTATAGCGCATCATCATGTTATGCATTGGAAAACCGCCAACCGGTTGAACCATATTTGCTGCGAGATCAGGCATCGTCAATTCACCATATTCGAATATTGTCGGGAATAATTTGTTGTCAAAATGCACATCATACCCAAACTTGGGATGATTACAATCTATGTTATATTATCGTCTTGCTTTCCGTAGCCAGTTTGTCCGTGAGGATTGGCAGGTATATGATGTGAGTTGGCTCAAGTGAGCTCTATGAAGATGGAGGGATGTTATGGATATGTCTTTGATTGTATTTTTTGTCATTATTGGTGTGGTTGCACTTTATATTATTGCAATTTTTAATCGTCTGGTTGCGCTTAAGCATCGCTTTAAAAACGCCTTTGCAACGATTGAGGTTCAACTGAAGCGCCGCTATGAACTGATTCCAAATCTGGTCGAAATTGCAAAAGGTTATTTGAAACATGAGCGAGAAACTCTTGATGCTGTGATATCAGCACGTAATGCAGCGGCAAAGGGATTAAGTCAGGCACATTCCGATCCAGGTAATCCTGATGCGATTAAAGGGCTTAGTCAGGCGGAAGGTAAATTAGCAGGTGCGCTGGGTAGTTTGAATGTGGTGATGGAGGCCTATCCTGATCTAAAAGGTAACCAGAACATGATGCAGTTAAGTGAAGAGATGACCACAACAGAAAACAAAGTCGCCTTTGCACGTCAGGCCTTTAATGATGCGGTGATGGAATACAATGTATATAAACAGTCGTTTCCACAGACTATATTTGCAGCAACATTTGGCCATGGCAAAGATGCAGAGCTATTGGAGTTTGAGGACAGCGCCAAATTTCAGGATGCACCCAAAGTCTCTTTTTAATCTTACCTTTACGCTATGAACTTTTTTGCAGCACAGGACAGAGCGCGTCGTAAAACGGGCTGGCTTGTTCTTTTATTTATGCTTGCTGTTATCGGTTTGATTAGCCTGACGGTTATTCTGTTGCTCGGCGTGCTTGTTTATAGTCAGACAGGGACAATTAATTTCTCCATTACGGCCCTGCAGCAACAATTTAACTGGAGTATGGTTACGGGCGTGGCAGCAGGTATTGTGCTGTTCATCTTTCTTGGCAGTATATATAAGTATCTGAGCTTGTCGCAGGGCGGCGCCGCAGTCGCCGAAATGCTGGGTGGGCGTCTGGTATCGCGCAGTAGTGCTGATCCTGATGAGCGACGACTATTAAATGTCGTTGATGAAATGGCGATTGCCTCTGGTATTACCGTCCCGCGTGTGTATGTGCTCGATGAAATGGGAATCAATGCCTTTGCGGCAGGTTTAACACCCAATAGTGCCGTTATCGGTGTAACCAATGGGACATTGACGCGATTAAATCGTGAAGAACTGCAGGGTGTGATTGCGCATGAGTTCAGTCATATCTTTAATGGCGATATGCGATTGAATTTACGTTTAATCGGCGTGCTGCATGGTATTTTATTGATTGGCTTATTGGGTTTTCAGTTATTGCGTTCCTTAAGGTTTATGGGACGTTCACGCAATTCCAAAGGTGGCCAGGCGGTTGCTGTAGTGATGATCATCGGTCTTGGACTTACAGTGATCGGCTATGTGGGTTATTTCTTTGGTCAATGGATCAAGGCCATGGTGAGCCGCCAACGTGAATATCTGGCCGATGCCTCAGCGGTTCGTTATACCCGTAACAGAGATGGAATTGCCGGCGCATTAAAAAAGATTGGCGGCTTCAGTGCGGGTTCATTTCTTGATACGCCTACTGCGGCAGAATACAGCCATGCCTATTTTGCTCAGGGTGTCGGCAGTATGCTGGATTCGATGTTTGCAACGCATCCGCCGCTGGATCATCGTATCAAAAGTATTGAACCCGATTGGGATGGAAAGTTTATTGTGCCGGAAGTACAACAAACAAAGGTTGACGCGGAAATATCTGGCGATAAGCAAGATACAAAAAGTGAACAACTGATGCACGCCATCCTGGCTGGCAGTATTGCAACGGGTGTTTTGAATGTAGATGAAGTTATAGAACAGATAGGCGCAATCAATGATGAGCAAGTGCATATCGCTCAATCAATAATTGATTCAATACCAGTGAATCTGCGGCGGGCGACTGAGGAGCCATACGGTGCAAGAGCGGTTATTTATGGACTTCTGCTGGATCGGGCTAAGCTTGATACACAAAAAAGTATCATGCAACAAAGAGCAGATGCTGCCGTACTGGTGTTACTTAATAACTTACTTGCTGATTTGAATAAATTACCTGAACTGGCAAGACTACCCTTACTGGAAATGACCATCCCGACTTTGAAAGGCTTATCAAAACCTCAATATCAAAAATTCAGAGAAGTCGTGCAGGCATTAATTTCTGCAGATAAGAAAGTTGAACTGCATGAGTGGGTCATTCAGCGCCTGCTAATTCAGCAGCTGGATCAGGAGTTTGGACTGCGTCAGCCTGCAAAGCCGAAGCACGCCATACTCGGCGCGGTCAAGCATGAGGCTGAAATCGTGCTTTCTTTGATAGCAATTATTGAACATTCCGATGAACAAGATGCGCAACAGGCCTTTGCCGCTGGTAAAAAAATGATTGGTGCTGGTGCGCTTAATTTTGTCGCCAGGGATGAACTGAATTTAGCCATGCTTAATTCCGCATTAGATAAACTCGAGCAACTTAAACCCTTATTAAAACCACGTATTATAAAGGCGATGGCTGCCTGCATCATGCATGACGGTAAGGCGACCATCAAAGGTCAGGAGTTGCTTCGTGCCATTGCCAGCTGTCTGGATTGTCCTATCCCGCCAGTATTGACCGAATTGTCATAAATAACAAAGAGCAAGAGCAAAGTGATCCAAAATTGATCCTGATCAATTAACTTCCCGCACTAGTTAGCTAGCTTTTATATTGTAGAGAGCTGTTATTCTCGTAGGGGAGACACAATATGCCGGGTCAACGTACAGCCTGTTTTGGAAAATATGATTTTAATCAAATAGCCGAGTATGCGCGAAGGCGGTTTGTCGATGGTTGCAATACGATTAAGTTGCTCGAGCAGGCTAAGTCTGACAAAGAGCGAGAACAAATTGCACTTGTTTGCATGCTTGATGTGGAAGACAAGTATGTTCTTGATATTCAGCTCGATTGTAAATATGCCAAAGATTGTAAGGTAACAAACTGCCGACAAAGACTGCGTCAGTTGATCGATAAAGAGCTGGCTTACCCGTGGCCATCATAGCCAGTTAAGGTTTCTATATTTTTTATAAAATAAAGCTATTCTTTATTCCTGAATAAGGAATGAAGGAATAGCAATGCTTCTAAAGCCTCAGGATATCTATGTGTTACTCAAGCTAGTTGTTCTGGGACCTCATCATTGGTCATATGCTGCACTGGCCTCAGATTTAGGACTTAGTACCTCGCAGCTACACCAGGCCATCAAGCGTTCGCTTACAGCAGGTTTGGCACGAAATAGAAATGATTTGATCCTGCCTGATTTTCTCAATCTGGAAGAATTTTTAGTGCATGGTTTACGCTATGCCTTCATGCCGGAGCGAGGCCATTATTGCTGGGGAATGTTAACCGCACACGCTGTTGCACCACTAAAAGGAAGGATTAAGATGAATGGTGAGCCGCCGCCTGTCTGGCCTGACCCCGATGGTGAGGTAAAGGGAATTGCATTTATGCCGCTGTATAAATCAGCGCCAATGGCAGCACGAATCGATGAACAATTCTACGAATTATTAGCGTTGACCGATGCAGTGCGTAGCGGTTGGGCTGCTACATTCCCTGCGGCGACGCAGGGACTCAAGAATAGACTGGAAGCGTACAGTAGAAAATTTTGATACAGGTATATGGATAGAATGGTCATGATGCCAATGAAACCCATCTATTTCGGTCTGGGCTGGATTTTTGTCGGCACTGGAGTGATAGGTGCATTTTTACCTGTATTACCCACAACCCCATTCATGATACTTGCACTGTGGATGTTTTCGAAGAGCTCCGATCGTTTTCACTACTGGTTATATCATCATCGAATCTTTGGTCCCCCATTACAAAAATGGACGCAGCATCGAGTCATTCCACCCATGGCCAAGATGGCTTCGACCAGCATGATGGGGATCAGTTTTATCTATGTTGTTTTCTGGTCACCTGTTCCAACATGGGGCGTTATTCTCACTGGTTTACTCATGGCTTATGCGTTGTGGTTTGTGCTGAGTAAACCATCACATCTTCCGAAGTAAAATAGTCAGTGTTTTGACGCATTTGCTTAATCGTTATATTGTTTCCTCATAATTTAGACTTATTTTTGTCATTGAAAAAACTTTGCATGAACTAAATTGGTTCATGCGGTGCGCTATTTATTCCATATCGATAACGATTTTTAACAGAATTTCACTTCTTTTGTGTTTTCAAAGGCTTATAAAGGTCATTTTCATTAAAAAGAGAAGGACTGGCATAAAATTTGCCCTCTATTAATCAAGACTCAGCAAATATGGTCGCTGAAAAATTAATGGATCGATTTCTGTTGTGACTCGTGGAGGTTCGGTATGAATCAAAAACTGAGTGCAGTCCTGTCATTACTACTGTGTATCGTTGTTTTTGAAGCAAAAGCAAGCCAGTGTCAGTCTTTTATTCCTTCATCGGCTTACCCCGTCGGAGAACTACGGCTTTGTTCATCTTCTTATTCTGGTTTAAAGCAACAATATAGCTGCCAGGATTATGAACTAAAAGGCCATCATTTTCGGGTCATCTATCGTGGTGGCCTGGTACCCAAGGCCATTGTCAGGCTGGATAAATACCAGAATGAGAAACTGGTATGGTCGACTCAGTTTGGTGACCGCCGTATGGCCTGTCCAATTAATGCGCCGAAAGGAATGCCAAAACATGCAAAACATCTTGGTATAGGCATCTGTGTAGATGATTTGGACAAAGAGGTACCCTGTAGCGTCTATGAACATCAAGCGGCACGTAGTATGGAATACCATCGTTTTATGGTGTTTTATAAGGCCGATGGCTCTGGAACTTCAATGGTTGATAAACAGGTTGTTGGTGCCAATCAAAATGCCATGGTGGCGGAAATTGCCTATCAGCTTGGGCTCAGTCTGTTACAAACAGACTGCTGCAGTGAACAATCCATGGCCTATCTTGAGCTGGCGCATAAATTATTCCCTCAGGCGCAGGACTATCATGCGGCGTATCAGCATGCGCAGTCCGTGCTTGCAATTGATGGCGATCATGATGAGACTGATTTATAGTTGAGCTCGAACGACTCATAAACTGGCTGTCTATATCTGCATTAAATATTTTTGTGTGACTAAGTTGCGCAGACCAGATACCGTACTGGTTTTAATGAGTGTGTAGAGACCATGAAGTCAGGCCCAAGAGAAATTGTAACTCCGTTCAGACCCATTCCGTTGGATGTTCCAGAAGGAATGAAACCGAATGAGTTTTTTAATAGTACTGAAAACTTGAATGACCTTGTGCATAACAACGGTCTGCTACGCACTCCCGAGAATTTGCTGTTATACCGTAAGGCGCTCGGACATAGCAATGAATTCGATACTTCAATAATCTATAACACTTCACAGACGATACTTGATCCACTCGGTCGCCCCGTTCGTCGCACACAGGTGCCAGACAGCGTTAAATATATCTGGAACCGCATGAATCAGATCCTGCTTGAATATACGCTGGAACAATATCCTGATCCTGACAAACATCTGGTACTTGCCGGTGAGGCCAGTCTGGATGCCACCTGGCCGTTGACCTCACCCGGTGTTCCCAGTATTCGTATGTTGCATAATCACTTTATTGTATTTGAACAATCTGAATTACGTGAGGCGAAACTGGCCGACCCAGCCAACCCAAATCTAACCGATGGTGGCCAACACAGCCTGTTCGAACAGTACATGCATGATGTCTATCATCGTTTTTTTGCCGCGCTTGATCTTAGAATACTGCAGCCGATGGAAGGGAGTTCTTCGCAATTAGCCTTGACGGGATACCCGCAAGGTTTGCCCTGCTGGGAGATTAAGGGCGGTGTTGATGCGCTCAAAGAGGTTCGCTTCTGGCGAGAATATGACGAAGTCCTGAAAGGCTTTATCGATTTTTATCGTACCTTTTTTTCACAGGTCTCAACGCGCAATGCACCCATGTTGACCGATACCTGGTTCCCTGATCAGGTCGAAAATATTTTGTTATTCGATAATGCCTTTTTAACCACAGCGAAGAAAGTGCGTGATCGCTGTATTACAGATGCAAAATATGCCAATGATTTGCGCTGGAAACCGGCCTTTAAACAGCTCATTTACCGCAATGACGAAGGCAAACTGGTTGTAACCATAAGTCAGAATTCAATTGGTAATGCCATTACCGAGTTATTGGGTGTGGTGGTAAAACGAGTCCCAGATGCTGAGGCCTATGAGAAAAAAGAACCTGCCTTAATCGAAAAATTACTCGAAGTCAGACAACGTTTAATCGAGGCTGATTTGGGTGAGGGTATTGAGACACCGCATTGGCCTTCAGCCTGATCAAGTCAGCTGATTTAGACTCATTCCTGATTTATAGCACTTTGTTTACACGCGCTTTTGTGGCAAGCTTTAGCTGGAATTAAGGCTGGATGGAACAGGTATGTCAGAGAGTAAGAAAAACAGAACCGGTTTTGAGATGAATATCGGTTCTCCGAAAGAAACCAAACAAAAAATCATTTCTTCACAGGAACAATCTTCATCAACATCGAGTGATGTCTTCTGTATGGCGATCATGGGTGATTTTAGTGGCCGTGATCAGCAGCAGCGTATTGAGCCAAAGACGATTGCGAAGCGTCGTTTTATTTCTGTAGACCGTGACAATATTGAAGAACTGATGTCGAAGTTTGATCTTAACCTCAGGCTATCGATTGAGGGTGTTGATCAGCCCTTTGAAATTCCAGTGAAAGAACTCGATGATTTCCATCCAGACCAACTCTATGAAAATGTTGAAATCTTTAGTCGTCTACGCCAGTTAAGAAATCGTCTCGAAAGTAAAAACAGTTTTGCTGAGGCGGCTCGTGAGATTCAGGGCTGGTTAATTAAAGATGAAGGGCTGTCTACTGCCGGTGACTCCCCCGAACCCGCAAAGCCAGCCGAGAATCTGCCAACTGATAATTTGCTCGATTCCGTTTTTGAAGCCTCGAGTGAGAGCCAGTCGGATAGTTCATCCGTATCAGGTTCGACTATGGTGGATAATCTGGTCAGACAGGTGATGCGCCCTTATGTCGAGGCAGGTCCTGACCCCAGACAGGAAGAGATGATCGCTGCTGTTGATCAGGCGATATCATCACATATGCAATATATCCTGCATCACCCCGATTTTCAGGCGATGGAAGCAACCTGGCGTGGACTTGATTTTCTGGTCTCACAAGTTGAAACAGGCTCAAAGTTAAAACTTTTCCTGCTAGATGTTTCTCGTGCTGAACTGGATCGTGACCTTGCTACTGATGAAATAACTTCGACAGGTCTATACCAGCGTTTCTGTGATCCCGCACCAGGCGATGAGGAATGGGGTGTTATCGTTGGAAATTATAAGTTTACCGATAAAATTGAAGATATGTTGCTGTTGCTTCAAATAGGTGCCATTGCGCGACAGGCCAAAGCACCATTTATTGCTGCAGCGAATGAGACACTGATCGGTTGCGAATCCTTTGCCATCACACCTGATGTGGATGACTGGCTTTATAGCAGTAAACCTGAGGTACAAAAGGCCTGGCGTATGCTGCGTCAGACCGATGAAGCCGGTTATCTGGCACTGGTGACACCTGGATTTTTACTCCGCACACCCTATGGCAAAAAGAGCAAACCGATTGAATCGTTCAAGTTTGAAGAAATGCCAACGACAAGTTGCCACTCCTGTTATCTGTGGGGTAATGGGGCTTACATCAAGGCACTACAAATGGCACGTGCCTTCGCCAAGAGTGGCTGGCAAATGAACCCAGAACAGGAATACAAGATTGAAAACCTGCCGATGCATTATTTCGATGATGATGGTGAAATGGTGCCAAAACCTTGTGCTGAAATTTTGCTTACCGAGCAGGGTGGGCGAAGAATTATTGCCCAGGGATTGATTCCTCTCTGGTCAGTCAAAAATAGCGACTCGCTCCATTCAAGTGATTTTAATTTTATTGCGGAATAGTACTCAGAATTTCATGCTTTGAGTCGGGTGCAAGCCCTGCAGGATCCGTCACCGCCCTCTATACTCAGTATTGAAAGAGTTCCCCTGTTACCGGAATTCTGGAGGTGCTGCATGACAACGGTTGCCGAATTACTTAAACAGAAATCTGCAGAGATTTACTCAGTCAGTCCCAATCATACTGTCTTTGATGCGATCAAATTAATGGATGAGTATGGGATTGGTGCGCTTGCGGTAGTTTCTGGAGAAAGTCTGGCTGGGATCCTTTCAGAGCGTGACTATGCACGTAAAGTGATTCTCAAGGGGCGTTCATCAAAAGAGACCAAGGTGAAAGATATAATGACTGCCGAGGTTTTCTATACCTCACCTGAGGAAGATATAAATGCCTGTATGGTCGTCATGACCGAACATCATATTCGCCACCTGCCAGTGTTAGAAAACAGTAAACTGGTGGGCATGATTTCTCTAGGCGATGTTGTCAAAGATATTATCAAGGAACAAAAAGATAAAATTAAACAATTAGAAAAAAATATTTCATGGGGTGAGTCGTATTAGTCAAAGCAGGGGTGTGATATGAAAAAACTGAAGCATGAAGCTGAACTGTTTAAAGAGGCACTACAGGCTGGAATGAAATATGGTGAAGAGCGGGGCGCTGTTATTTTTGAGGCAAATGATTCAGTCAATGATCGCGTGCTCTATATTTACCGCCTGTTGGTCCATGATAAAAAACTCCAGCCTTTGCCGGAAGAACAGGTCTCACAAAAATCTATGCGCCATAAACTGGCCATGTGGTATTCAAAACAACTGCCAAAAGATCATCCCTTGTTAAAGTAGAACTTTGAAAAACCCAGTGTTGTTTACTGTGTTTTTCAAATATACTTCGCTGCTTGAAAAAAATCATTAAAGGCTGGACATGAAAGCGAATGAACTAAAAAAAGGCATGGTTATTCAGGTGGATGGCCAGAACATTCTCATCAAACAGGTGATTGTGCAATCACCCTCATCAAGAAGTGGTAGTACGCTGTATAAAACCAGAGGGCAAAACGTAGTGACGCGCGCCAAGTTTGAGCGAAGCTACAAGGGTGATGAGGCGGTAGACGAAGTTGATTTTATGCGCCGGGCTGTACAATTACTCTTCCGCGATGGTGATGGTTGTACCTTTATGGACGCTGAGACCTATGAACAGTTTATCGTCGGTGAAGACATGCTGGAAGAAGAGCTACCCTATATCACTGATGGACTGGAAGGCCTGTATGCCCTGATCGCCGATGAAACGATACTCGGTGTTGAGCTCCCCCCCACAGTTAATCTTGAGATAGCCGAGTGCTCACCAGGCATCAAAGGTGCATCTGCCTCTGCGCGGACTAAACCGGCAAGCTTAACGACAGGGCTTATTGTGCAGGTGCCTGAATATCTTGCGCCTGGCGAAGTGATCAAGATTAATACGGAAACCGGCGAGTACATGTCGAGGGCCTGATTTTAGCTGAGTCATTGAAGAAGCAAATCACTAGAATCCCCTGCAAACGGAGACCAGGCTGGTCGGTATGACGAATTATCGTGATGAATATCAAGATAAAGCTGCCACCATCTGTCAAACTGGATGTATAAGTATTCTACGAAAAGTATCCCGGAGTCATTTGTGAAAAAATTATTCAAATATGCAATTGCTTATCTCCTTAGTACGATGTTACTGGTGACGCATATTCATGCAGACGATACAAACCCTGCTCAATCAACCAGGCTGTATGGAAAAATACTGGAAACAATAGATGCAGGTAATTATACCTATGTCCATATTGTTGCTGACAAAAAAGAGCAT
>Ga0224501_10005363_pt1 | contig 10106 bp, 5 predicted proteins | sample SF_Oct11_sed_USG_4_FD_169105 | JGI IMG/M metagenome (GOLD analysis project Ga0224501, IMG submission 169105) | Sediment microbial communities from San Francisco Bay, California, United States - SF_Oct11_sed_USGS_8_1 | ecosystem: Environmental > Aquatic > Marine > Sediment | place: USA...
AGATCCCTGTCGGTGGCACTGCAAAGATCGCACTTAACCAAGTTGCTGCCGGAGCAGGGTTGGCGCAGTGAGAGCTGACTTTGCCCAGGGTAAACTCCCCTCTACCGAAGCACCCACCAATTCAGTGCGACCATTGTGTTGTGCTACAAGACTGAACGATTGGAAAGCTGGGGCTCAGTCAACCTAAACCATTTCTTAGCCAGAAGAAGAAAACGAAAGAAGGCATCACTCGGCGACTAAAAGTCACACAATGGAGCAATTGGGGAGCCGGGATGGGACTAGCCGGGATGGGACTAGCCGGGATGGGACTAGCCGGGATGGGACTAGCCGGGATGGGACTAGCCGGGATGGGAGCGGTCCTTCCTCACATTGAGCAGAGATGAAGGATCGTGGGAGACTTTGTTGGGTGGTGGGTGCAGCTTTTCTTCGAAAGATGACTGGACAATGATTGATTTGATTATTATTCTCCAGTGCCAGTGATAAGCGAATGAGGTAGTAGACTTTGTGGCTAGCTGAAGTAGCCTAGCGACCAGGGTTTAGCCAAATCAGGAAAAGTCTGCCAGAGAAGTCCAAAATGACATAAGCGTACATGCCAGACGTCACACAGAGAGCTGAGAGACCACCCGGGATTAGCCTCTGCTGGGTGATAAGTGAAGCGAATCAATCTACTAAAACAACTTACCAGGATTAATTAATTTGCCGATGTCCCAGTTATAAGTACCGCAATCCGCGGCTCCTATGCTGTTCTCGTCATGGGAAAACGGGATCGGTGAATCGTTGAGAATCGGGAAGAGCGTGGCTGACGACGCCTCATCCTCACTCGAGTCCGAGCTGGAATCCGAACTGCTGCTACTACCACTGCTACTACCTGAGCTCGAGCTGCTGCTACAAAGAAATAACGACAGAGAGATCAGAGCCTTCGCGAGTCAAAGTTCCTCCACTTGTGGTCTATGGACAGTCAGGGAATGTGAGAAATGGAGAGCGGCAGGATTAAACTATACCTGCTGGAATCGCTGTCCTCGTCAGTCACCTTGAGACCATCTTGCAAGCCACCCGACCCACTGCAAGAGTGAAAAACAAGGTTTAGATTGAGCGAGAGAGAGGAAAGCTGGTCACAGAAAGTCATTCCTAGTAATCATCCGCTAATCAGAGGCTGTGGTGAGCCACCCATCTCTAAAATGCACATACACACAGCAGCCCAGAATTCATTCAGATAAGCAGTTATGCAAGGAATGCCCATCGACTAAAATATTCCTTTCCTCAAAGAAATCATGCACGCTGCCACAGGTAGGCTGCCGCAGGTATCGCGATGTTCAGTGCCGGGCCCTGTGTGGCTAATAACATGACAAATGCCGGAGGGAGGCTTAGCTCGGATCCGAAGTCGTGGCAGGCCTTACTAGGGTCCCTCTTCCCCGATTTATTGTCACAAAGGGGTCTACCAAGCGGCTCTGCTCGACTGTCTTAGCGATACATCGTTCAGTTGATAGTATTAGGACACATAAGGTTTTGCCATTTTACGCATATCTTTATGGTTGAAAGCGGTTTCCTCTAAGAATATCTCGCCTATATGAACTTATTTGTTCACTACTCACACCACAGGAAAGGTCTAACGTGCCTTCTAACACCTTCCAACTGTCCTGTCATCTCGATGTTTTCGATGCATCAGCGTGAGCCTAACACTAGTTATGATATTGCTAAACACTGGTCAATATACTAAGACTTTTCAAAACAACTCTACCCAGAGGTATGGATGAATCCACCTGCAAGTGAGGCATTGTCTACTAGGCAGTTTGTGGTTGATCATTAGAGCAAATGGTTTTTTGATCCCAGTTGAAAGCTGCCACCTTATAACCCTACTAGCAGCAACACAACACAACGAGCTTAGCTTTAAACTATGCGCTGATGATAACAATAATTTTCAGAGAATTTCTATGACACATCTGCGCTTCCAGGCTGGTGACATTAGTCATCCAATGATCTAGAAAGGGGGGGGAGGGAAACGGATTTCGTCCAAACAAAACAGCATGGGTAACACTTCCTAGAACTATCATCCACTCATCCCGAGTTTCACGCACTACCATTTCTTTTGGCTTAAAAACGTGTGTATTCTCTTGTGTGGGAGGCAAGAATCACCGCAGCGGTAACATAGATGTGCGCGCTGGAGAGTTACCAAAACTAGCTGGCATATGGCGATAATTTCGGTTGACCAAACTCGACAAGAGTTGAGATGACAGAGGTGTAGTACTCACTTTACAAGTTGTTCTGTCGGTTTCTTCTCGTCTTTGGTCGATTTTGAGCTGGCCGAATGATCATTGCTAGACAAGGGCAACTGGAAAAGACAAGCAAACATCAACGCTCCGCATAACCGAGCCGTCCTCCAAAAGTAACTAGTACTAGTATCCTAGTGTCACACGCAGATAGTTATCCTCCCTTGTTTGACAAACGAAGCTCAGCTGAGAGCAAGCGATAGTGTACGTGTAGGTCAGTGCATGTCACCCTATCGACTAAACCAATGACAGCTAGAGCTGCGCCCTCGGCTCAATGTTGTCAAAGTTCATGCAAAACAACGCGGGGCTAGTTAAATAGCCATTATGAATTCCACAACTGTGGCTCGACTTGGCACGAGCAGGTCAGTGTGGTCTACCCAGTCAAACACAAACCACTGGGAGGAGTACGAGCCAATCAAGAGCAGATTTGGGAGCAGTTCAACGGCTTGTCATAATTTAGTGACAGCCTGACACAGGTCTGAATGCTGGGAGACTGTCTACGCATTTATGCTGTTAGGTTATATTTCCCAATCAACATGGCTTCATGTTAGACTTTAGATTGATGTCCATTATCCCTTTTTATGTAGGAAGCTCACTACTAGACAAACAGACAGGTCCTAACTACCCAGTCTTCCAATGAGCTTATATCTGAGCTGTTTATGCCTCCTCTATTGCTGTCTTCTTGGAACACAAACAGGTCTGTAGCAAAGCAGATATTGTTTACATACCAATTGAGCCCTTCGAGCCATGCATGCATGCATGCGAAGCAAGAGTAAGTGTACTCACAGGTTCGATAGGCGTAGGGCGTGTCGTGTGGCTAAACAATGGCTGGCTGAGGTCAGTTTTGCACGGAGTCTGGATCTCAGTGATGGCCAAACTGATGCCGGGTGCCGTCATTTCACTAAGAATCTTCTTCACGTCCTCGCCCTGGAAAATGCCGAAGGAAAACGGTCACAAAAACTGTCGTTTAACACCTTGAAGGCACGGGATAGGGCCCTAGAGGGCTCAGAGGCAGACAGGAAGCAGTGACTGGTCACTGGCGGAAGTCGCAGGGGAGGCGGTAAAATTCCCGGGAAGTCCAGTAGTGTGTACGTGCTGCCTAGTGGAGAGGCAATGGCGTCCTACTGAACACAGAAGGGGGTCCAACCGTGGAGAGCAATTAAACTGGCATCTGCGGTTCCATCCGGTAGAGGCTGGTGACTCAGTCTCAAGGCAACATCAAAAGAGCTGACCTCATACAGTTACCCTGACCTCACTGCCAGTTGAGTACATGAGATTTGATAAAAAAAAAAGGTGTGCTGAGCTAGCGAGGGCAGGCATGGTGTCTGATTCCAGCCAGCCAATACGAAAAAAATCCTGGAAAAATCGTTGACCCGACTCCAATCTATATGCATAGCTCGATAAAAGGGATATTTCACAACTCATGATCGCCCCCCCCCCCAGGAATCACAAAGGTACACACCTCGTGTTAGGCATAGCAAAAGGATCAGATAGTTGTCCACCCCGGCATTGTGCAGACAGGCGACTCTGGTTTGGAGGCTAAATAGAGCACTGACCAGAATGACACAGACCCTAGCGAAAAGCCCAGAGGAGCAAAGCGTATGACAAGGTGGCCGCCTAATTTCTGGCCACTTACCTTTGTGGGACTTTTTTCGATGACGAGATTATTGGGTTTATGGCGAGGCACGCCGTTTGGCTTCTGGAACCTACGGTCCGGGAGCGCCGTCAACGGATTCGTGACAGGGTTAGTCTCGGCCTCTGACTTGGCAGCACCTTTATGGCTACAAATTTGAAAACATTTGTCAAACTCAACGCCTCAGATGGGAATATAGGTGTGCCAACTCAGGACAAACTTTCCTGTAGGTTCCAGGCAAACTACAGAACATAAGCATGTGGGCGACGTCTAAGAAGCCCACGCGGACGGACGTAGTATTGAAAGTATGAACTACACAAACAAGTTTCCATATAAATTAGGATTACTTTTCTAAATAATCTCAGACTTTTTGCCTAAATAGCGCCAATCAAAATGCTTCGGGAAGGGGTTGACAAACGATGTTATGTACTGCGCGTGAGGGAAGAGGAGGGGGCACGGCTAGTTGTCATGCCAACCAATCTAGCAGTGGCGGTCAACTAATACTACCAAGTTACCCTCAATCTACCTCAATCAGCTAGGGGGCTGGCCGATCAGATGGATCCCCATTAATTTAAGACTTCACTGGTTCCACGGCATTGGCCCGTTCACCCGTCCGCTCCGCTTACCCGTCCGGTCCGTTTACCTGCCCGCTCCACTTACCTATTAGCACCGGATTGATGTATTTGACTATGGGTTGAAGAGAATGAGTGTTTTTGTTTGTGACTCGACTGGCTCTGACTATTTTGACGGCCCGATTGCGATTTATGCGACAAATCGCTGCGATCGCTGCAAACCGACGGCGATCGCTTGTGTTTACTGTCATGCTTTGATGGTTTCTCTTTGTGCGTGGTGTGCTCGGGTTTTGACTTGGACTTGCTACTCTTCTCCGAATTGCTTCCGCTAGAACAGGAGAAATTCAGACAGGTTATAATGCCATCGCAATTTGGAAATACAAGCGGCACTTGGGGTTTCAGCAATCAGTGAAGTCCTTACGGATTTACCCCGACTCGGCAAGCCATTGTTTTTTTCTCTCTTACATCCTCGGCGGCAGATCTGGATTGAACCGCGATGCAGAGTAACCTTCTCTATGGAGCACCCGATAAGACTATACTGGAAACAGTCGGCAAGTTGATTGATGACATATTTGTGTACAAAAAAGCTGTAACCGGTGTGACCAGACGTGAGGTGTGACCAGACGTGAGGCGTGAGCGACGTGAGGGGCGCTGACGCTCATGGGGATCGGCGGATTCAGGGGCAGGTCCCACAACTGATCCATTGGGAGTTGTCAAGTCTGGCAGCTAAAAATAATCACGAGCACGAGGGATGTCCGAGGGATGACATCAGAGGGATGACATCATTCGTTCGACAAATGGCATTGATCGGCAGGTGACCACCAGCAGCAACCTGCTGGACCAATGGCGTGTAATGTTCTAGTTCCTAACCTATAACTCTGTTTGGGTCATAGATGAAATCAGCACCAAGTTAGTATAGAAATAACAAGATATCTCGAATAAGAGAGAGTAGTGCGATTGATAGCGGCAATCACGCTATCTGGTCTCTATAACTATAGAAGTTGAGGAGTCTAATTCATCAGGGCAGAGACTAACCAGTAAATAAGTGACTCAATACCGCTGCTGCAACTTTTGTAGAACCCAGACTGATTAAAAGCAGACAAGCGTCTCACAATTCCCTGAGGGCGCTCTCTTTGACTCAAACTTATCGCTAACGTCAGTTCGACTTTCGCACGTCGACAAATATAAAATGTCAGCTGAGAAACCGGAAAGGAAAACGTCAACTACAGTACGACGGGATTAACCAGTCTTAAGTAGTCCTGAGCAGTCGGGACCGAGTCATGGCGACATTGAATGCATCGGCTGACGTATGCCAGCTTGGTGGCTCCACATAAAGATTCCCAGAAACTCACTCAACAGAGCGATCAGGCGAAACGAAACCGAGCAGTGTCTGTCAGAGTTAACTGGCACCCAACAAAGCCTGGCGAATTCGTTTGCATTCCTGGATTATCAATTGATGAGGTGGAAACTACCATACCATGATTATCCCTGCCGTCTATCTGTCAGTAAAATGTGAAGAGATACTCGGTGCAGATCTTCGACTACACTCACTCATTCGCTTGCATTTAAATAGTCAGACGGCTACCAGGGACAAATTCTACTACACAGGTTTAGGAACCCCAGCTGCCATTGTTGACTCAAACCATATAATTACTCAGTAACTAATGGCTCAAAATGTTTAGTGTAACAGCCATGCCAGCATCGCCTATCGCAAGCAACTACCCCTACAACGAACAGTGGGCACCATTGGCAGTGTATGGCTAGAGAGCACCCCTTCGAAGGAAACTACGGTGCCAGCACAAACACGCGAAGCGAACGCTATGAAAACGAACAGTCGGAAATGCCAAACGGCGCACGCGCGGCCTTTGCTCGAGCCTGCGGGCTTTAGCCAATTGGTTCTAGTCCTTGACCTCTAACTCAGACTGTTGTCACCACCGGCTGTCAGTAGCAACGGTGCTGCGTTCCTACAGCTATCAACGACCTCTAGCGGAGAAGGCCGCTGGCTGAATTTGCAAATTCAGCGCTCGCGAAGAATTTTTTGCGCGAACATCGCAACAACCGCTGACTAGCTCACGCTGGTGTTGGACCTACTTCGAGCAAGCAGGCACCAACGACACACCAACTTAATGCCGCGATGCCGCCCAGAGTGTAGCGTAATCCGTTTTCCGAGCCGCACCGTACATCGGACATTGGGGCACGCGCCGCTGTAGCCGGGTACGTTCTGCGAAAGGCTTAGCATTGGCTGGTTTTGGCACCCCTGTAGAACTAGACCCCTTCTCAGAAACTAACTACGTTACGTTTCCTCCGAAGGGGTGATAATCACATCTCAGCCCTGTAGCTGCACAAATACTTTGGAATTTTGTACAGCAACCTTGATGATATTCTGATCCTAGTGCCGTGAAATAGTACACAGAACCGTTTACCAAAGGCCGGGAGACTATTCAGTAGTGGTGCGGCCACTTCCTCTTCTCCCAACATTTCATCATACCTACTGCTTGGCTTGCTGCTGCCCTGTCGGCTATGGAGTTTGTATAGCCCACTTTTAAATGTAAAATGATGATCGGTCATTGCTGGGCTATGTAAACAGGATACCTGATGCTTGCAGCGAGATCACAATTGATCACAACTGTCTTCAAACAACTAGACACTACTAAGCGAGTAGCATCCATACTTCAAGCATGTTCGCAAAATAATGAATGCCAACGAGATGTTTGTAGTAATTGTAACAAAAATAACTTGTGACAGTGTAAAAACTGCTGCACACCCGAGATTGAAAATGCTCCTCTATCTGCATGGCTTGATACCAGTGCCTCCATTCATTGATTGAGATGGCTTAGAGCTGAAACAATCATAATTAGGATTCCTTTGATTGAAATGATAACACTACTGCTGGACTGTAAATTAATGAGATGTTAGACTAGGCTCAGCTGGTGGTCATACTGACCGAGACTCTGGATACTACCAGTCTGTGTCTACTATTAGTAGCTACTAATGGGGGAAAATAGTTCAGTAGAAGGGCCTTCAACTAGTCCCGTTAACAATCACTGCGGACTCAGAGAGTGACTCCCACAGGAATACCCATGACGGATTGACATTCCGACCAACCCGTAGATGAGACAGCAAGGGGATGGGGTTATCTCAAATGTTTCTGTATATACCCAACCCATGACCATAATGACTGCAAGAGCCAACCTACAGGCAATGAGACGCCAGCAGCAGATTGATGACATCATGCCATGTGGTCTGATGAGCCAGATGATAAACTATATTGGCCAGTTGGACCACTACTGTTGCATTACCTTGTAATAGAAAAAGGCGGTTTGCTCAGGATCAAGCCGTTGGTTTCCTGTTCCGCTGCCGGGCCAGGCGGTGGGGAGCATCATGATGGGGGACGAACTCACCTGCGCGATGACTTGGACCTCTCCTTATCCTTGTCTTTCTCTTTGTGTTTCTGTTTCTTCTCTTTGTGCTCGCGGTGTTTGTGCTTGTGGTCCGCCTTAGCACTGTCGTGCTTCTTCTGAAGGGAGGCGTCCATCGGCGTTGGTACTGGCCTTGGACTCGGTCTGATCTCATACGAACGCTGAGGTTCGTTTAAAAAGTCGGGTAGTTGGTTTGTACTAGAATGACATAAAACGGATATTGCAAATGACATAAAAAAACACACATACATGTATCAATGGATGCTGTTCAATCTAGTAATTGTCAACCGGAACTGGATATAAAGTTTAGAGACACGTCATAGATATATCTTCATACAGTCATAGTGGACAGCGGTGGACCGCAGGCTGTCACACGCTAGTGGGGGTTATATCAGGGACAACGGTTCACCTGATAGGGGGCTCTCCTAAGATCTCCTTCGCCAGATTAGCTGTGGGATCACAGTGTTCTTTCTAAAACGAGATACAATCAGCCGTCTAGAAACTTGGCACCATGCCACTGACCTTGAGGTCATATTAGATGTCAGGTAAGCTAACCGAGGGAGACAGTATTGTAGTAACGCTCCCAACAGGATGATACAGAGATTTGGGCTGGCTAACGTTGCAAACTACAAGTGATTCAGACCTGGCGTAAACTTACTGTGAAATACTGAACCAAAGAGGTACACAGTCGGTCAGCTACGGTTCCATTTAAAATGATCAGATTCAAAACACCTTGAAGTTGATACAATACCTTACCGCAGACCGCGTCAGTGGCCATGCCATGATCACACGACTACCAACTCGTGATCACACATTTTGTGGCACCTTCCAAATATATAAGGTGCCCAAATAAATTCTGGGGTCATATAGCTTGACCAGTGGCGATCGGCTTATATCCCGAAAGCATACCAGTGCTACTATCGGGATATGAGAACTGGTCTATAAACTATTGGAGCTAGATTCGCTTTCCATTGAGATGCAAGCAGGTAGAGCGAACCGACCTTTACCGAAACATGATTGGTCTGTGCTTAGATCACTCCAAACATACTCGCATTGCTATACATAGTCAGTCGGATGAACCTAGATATTTGTCACTTGCTGAGCTGTTTGAAGGCTCTGACCAACGTTGAAATCAACAGTAGATAACCCATTAAAGGTTTGGGTGCACAGTGTGTTTACTTAGTGACCTTATTCTCAATTGAAGACAAATACTAGACCACAGTCAAAATCAATCATTGCCATCAATGTAACTAGTTGAAAAATTACCGTGTAGGACCAGCTTTAGAACACGGGTGGCGCAGTTAACTCACTAACCCCACAGGCCTTCAGGCTGGTGGCGCTACTTTGTTTCAATTCAATAAGTGTAAACTATGCCTAAAAACTTAAACATTACCAGTCTGATTCGGTGCAATTGAGTGATATCTTGCTAAACAAGGCTATCGATTCATTTTCATTTCCTTCATCAGTTATCCAGCCAGCTCAATTCTGAGAAAAAGTTAGTCTTGGTCCACCACTGGAAACCAATGAATTCTTTCTATACCAAGCGAGCACACCTGCTTAGAAGCGAAACAAAATATGTATGAAGGCTTGCAACTAGCCGACAGTTGATGTCATAGTACTGATGACAGGCCAGTCAAAGCCGCCCTGGGCTTTGTTTACGAATCCAACCATGTCAGTTGTCATCCAAGAAATAGGAGCCAGCTTTATGTACTCGAAGTACTAGCAGAAAACCCATTACTACAAATATCCTAGCTAAGTCACCACCAACTCTGCCCAGCCGTAATAACAAAGACAACTCTTCAAGGACCAACCGATTACGACGCAGTCAGTGAGAGATATCAACAGCAGCACAAGTCTTTTGAGAAGCGTTTCCAGTCTAGATGCAAAATACTTATTGAGCATTGGCGCTGTTATTGATTTTCCGAAAGAATGTCTTCTGAAATCACAACTCACAGAAGCCTCTTTAACCCTAGCAGCGTCCCATTGTTAAGCCTCGTTTGCCGGCCTAATTAGAGGCTTTCGCGGAGTCGCGGGTAATGGACCGTAATGCGTAGAAATTACAACGTCACTGGGCCAAACCATACATTTTCTGAATCCTCACAACATGGACTTTCATCTAATTCATCTCGAGTCAGTCTTCTGCATGACAGTAAGGGTTACAACTGGTTAGTTGACTGCCGATAAATTTGCGTCAGATTTTAGCCTTCCTGACCAC
>Ga0224501_10005364_pt1 | contig 10104 bp, 7 predicted proteins | sample SF_Oct11_sed_USG_4_FD_169105 | JGI IMG/M metagenome (GOLD analysis project Ga0224501, IMG submission 169105) | Sediment microbial communities from San Francisco Bay, California, United States - SF_Oct11_sed_USGS_8_1 | ecosystem: Environmental > Aquatic > Marine > Sediment | place: USA...
TCAAAGAATTTGTCATCATATTGGTTATTGATGATAAGACAGTTTAGTCCATTGACAACGTAGCCAATTTTTCTTACTTGCAAGGGTAGCCAACGAATTATTTGCAGGGATAGTCCATGGTATGCCTCACAGTGAAGGTTATTTCACGAATGGGCCTACCCTGTTTCGCATCCCAATCTGAATTCGATGCGAATGACACCAAAGTGGAGAAGAGCCAGTCTAAAGCCCAGTGGGCAAACCACCTATCCACCATTCCAGATTGAAAGAGGTCAAGATAAAACAAACAGCCAATCATGGACACAGCATTGACCTGCACTAAGTCTATCATACCGGGCACATATCTGTTCAAACCTGTGCACCAGCGTCTATTTTCTCTTGGGTAAAAAGGTGTAAATTGATTGCCGGCGTAAATTGCATAATACAATGTCGGCTCAAGGATTCTAATTGAGACCCACTGTATTTGCACCTTAAACACGGTGTGTGCCTTTCCTAATTGAAGTTCGTAATACGCTTGATGACACTTTGCGATTTAAAATCAACATTGGGATGATTGGGTCCGGGTGTTTGATTACTAAATCTACAGCGAAGCCATCCTGGCTAACGGATAAGATTGGATTATAACAAGTTCAAACGAATCCAAACAAGGCCATGCGCTTCATCTTTGTAGGCATCATTTTCACCTCTTCTTGTACGGGAAGACCACAGTGTGCAACATAAAGAAAATGAGTGAAGAAATAATTTGCTGTAAGACTATGGTAGGAGTGAAAAAGGAGACGAGGGATAATAGGAAAGTTCAGCGGTGAGAACACTTGGTGTGAGACGGAGAGGCTCCACTGTTGGGATGAGCCCCTTGGATAATTCCCAGCTCCTAATCCTGTAGATTAAGTCCCGTGTAGGATAATTATATAGAACAGTGAAGGCAAAAGAAAGTAATCTATGGAAAGTACATTCAGTGGTTGGCCATAACATTACAAGTTACCCAGTTGAACATCCAATGCTACTACATTCAGCTGACCACCAGGGTGGGTTAATGCATTTCATTTTGTTATAAGAACAGCATCATCACAGCTTGAATTCTTTCAAGAGTGAACCTTTTCAAACGTTTGCTTCAGAGATTGATCTTGATTGTGAAGAGAATTTCGATCGTCAATGCCATGTTTTTTTCATATTGGGAAACCGCCACACTGTGAAGACCAAGACATACGGGCAGTATAAATCACGCATAAAATACTAGCAGAAGGATGCTTACCGAGTCCGTACGCTATGACAAGGCTCGTACTCTCCAGACCAGCAGGCTCCGCGTGTATATCACGCACTCTATACACACTCTGATTGTAGTTGATAGTGCCCTCGAAGCTTAACGGGAGTTCTGCAGCGAGAATAGTTACACAAATGTTTGGTAGGATGAACATCGGTTCAGACTAAAATTTCTAGTCTCGGATATGAAATTATTCCAGCTGTTCAAATAAACAAAACAATGCCAAAGCGGATGAATGGAGATTTCCTTTGAATTCAGGTGTTACTGCACATCCAGACATAGCTACAGTCTCTGGCAATAGGAGAAGTCCATCTTCCTAAGCCGCCTGTTAATAGGAGCTGCCTTATGCTTTATTGCAGACCCTGCCTTATTTATGCTTTCAGTCAGTGTCTGTCCATGGTTGGACTTCAGCATTCCTCCTTTATGACGGGTTATATGGTACCATTGAGGAGAGATTGAACCCTTTCCAGTCAGGCTGGCCTCGGACGGGATGGCGAGGGTGATCAGCCAGGGATAAGTCCCTTGGAGTGCTCTGCCATGACCAGAAATTGAACCCAAGCCACGGGGGAGGGCAATCGGCGAGATTCATTCATTCTCCCACTGGGCTATCATGACTGACTTATACCAATAAAAATAGACGTTCAGAAAAATTTCACAGCAGTTCAAATTTAAACCGCTAATTTCACAAATTAATACTCAGTTTCACATGAAATACTGTTTTATTTGTTGCTTTTATCGTTGTGAGAGATCACTTTTATCCGGAATGTTATTGTTGGTGATAGCGAGGCTCTCACCTGGCATATAGGGTGGAATTCCTTCCTCCTTAGACTGCTGCGACGGCTCCATGGGTCGTCGTGGGTCCAGGAATGCCTTGGGTATTTCTACCACGCCTCCGACTGACCTAGCCACTACAAAGTAGTCAGTAAATATGACTTAATGCCAGTGGGGCCCAGTGGTGGAAATGGCCTCCTAGTTACTATGGTCCCATATAGATAACAGAACAGCTAGGGAAACCAGGGAAAACCGTGTATCACACCTGTGGTCGAGATCGAAATCGTAATGACAAAACAAGGTGGAACTCAACAACCACAGGGAGTCGTATGGAAATTTCTTCGCAAAGTGAGTTTTGTTGCTTTCTCAGGTAGTAAATTGTTATACCATGCCATGCTGGTCCTGGTGAGTGGTCTCGTAATATATGTTAACTGTCGCAGAAAACATTCCAACACCAAAATTGGAAGATTGATCCCAGTACTACATAAAATGGCCCACAATTTAACATCACGGATAACAATGGTCACGTCCAATTACAACCTCCACTCAGGTCTACGAGTAATTCGAATATCGCAACTCAGTCACTCCTCTCAGTTGACTCAACTCTCAAGTTAAACTGGCTAGTCCTTAGCAGTGCGAGGCCAAGAGAGGACATTGCCAGCCGCGGTGGTGAAGGAAACAAGTATCTTACTGAGTATGTTTTTGCCGGTGATGCCTCTTTCTGTCAGGGTGGTAGCGAGAGCAGTCACCGTTGTGCCGAGGATGTATGCTTGACGCATGGCGATTGGTGTGGTGGTGCGTTCTAGAGACGAGAATGCTGTAGCGTTCACCTGCTGCCCGCCTTCATACAGCTCTACCACTGCTATCTCAGTACGCCTGTACTTAACATTGTAGTACGTATACTGCAAGAGGGGATGATTTTATTTTAGAAGGACAGCCAGCTATCTGTTTCCAAGATGACCAATGTTGGGTCTCGTAGAGAAGGTTCCTTAGTGGGTGAGCCTTCTTTAAGTATCGCAGCGAACCAAATTTGATGAGAGTGTAGTGACAGATATTAAACTAGGGAGCTGTGATTCCAGTTCAGTGCACTAAACCACAGGTTCACCCTTACTGATAGAATAGAACGACAAACCTGCATATGTCCTAGAACCCAATTTATCTTTATGAGAAAAGAGAAATTTCCGTAATTTTGAACCCAGTTGCTCGCTTAGCATTGTTAGACTTCAACTAAGTTCAACCGACTGAGGTGGCAGTGAAGGTGTCAACAGGGCTAACACGGGATATAGCGATTGCCTGTGATTTTGGTACTCACCACTACCCAGTTCTCAGAGTGAAGTAGATGGGCGGGTGCCGATGCTTTCTTATGCTCACACATGAATATAATCCGACCAGTAATGGCGTCCACAATGTGCAGACTGACTGATGCTGAAACGCAGAGAAGGGATTTATCACACAGCCCTCCTCCACATACAGTGCCCATAACCTTCGGGTGCCTTACTACACCCACAGTGTGTCATTCTAGTCAGAAGCTGGTTTAGTCATCGCGTGGTAGGTGATTTATTGTAACCTGGCTGGTTCGCTGGTTTTGAAATAAGATACCATATTTATTTTCGTTTCCTGATGGCAAATATAATTTTAGGAGTGAGCCTATTCCTTTAAATTCGCGAATCAATTCCGATGTGACAAGCATAAAATATTACAAGGGTCTCAAAGCAAGGACCGCTGTTGCTAAGCCCAGTGCACAATCCACTAGGCTACATATCCACCTCAGTACGTATTTTATTTCCAGGGAGGCTAATTTCTGCCTATGGTTTCATTCACTACACGCCAGTCAATGGATAGCGAGATAGTCGAGTGGAAGGGTGCTGGACCCGTAATCATGAAAACCTGGGTTCGAAACTCAGTCAAGACTACATCCCGTTCTCACAAAACCTAGCTCACAAACAAAAACCTTGCCGCGCGTTGAGGTGGCGGCATTGATACTGGGCTAGTTCGCGGTGTTTTACGCTAAGCCATGACTGGTAAAAAAACAGGCATATAACCTCGGCAGCTTCAAGAAAACGCCACGCGTAAAAATGTTACGAGAACTAACCGTGTTCAGTATTAGGCTCTGCCTCTGTCACAACGGCCACCAGGTTTGGGTTGACATATTTATACAGGACACTACGATCTGCGAGTACCCGGCCCAGCGAGTGCACGTGTTCCCGATACGGCTTCGTCTGTGCCGACAAAATGCGCTGCCCGAGTCTGACTGACCACGTACGGGACGCCTTCAACATCTACAACAAAAGTCGAAGCTGATTCACAATTATCACTTAGATGCTTCGTCTGATATGTAAGCCACACTTGAGGAGGGATGAGGGGAATGGTGATCTGTGTACGCTTAGATGCATAATGATTACTTAGAAAAGTTCTACATAGGGTTAATATATATGGCTGCCTTGTATTGGAAGGCCTTGAGTGAATCTTGACAGCTCTGTGGACGTGTCCTGTATTTAAGCCCTGGACACGCCCAGCCCCTGCTGTGAGTACGAGCTCCCAATATACAATTCCAGCTCCTCTATGGCTTCGCTTCAGTATACGGACGCAGGGTACAAGAGGCTGCCATGAGTCATGCGTAAAACCAAAATCATTACTATAAAAGACTTTTTATTTATATCATATTTTGGGTATACAATGAAGCGAATTATAGGGATATAGTTGGTTTGGATGGACAAGACTAACTGGAACTATACTGGAGTCCTGATTTGCGAGTGGGTGGACACTGCTGAGTCATTTGTTTGTACGTAACGGGCGACGTGGGAAGTATAGATTTTAATTTGCAAACAAGATACAATTGACCCAAACTGAAGAGTTTAAGTTGCTTTAAGTGGGATAATAATAATTAGGCCGCTGCTCTGACGACTACCGTTGTTGTTTTCTGATTTCACCATGAGGTCAGTAGATGCTGAAAAGTTCTCAATTCAGTGAAAATGTTTCACAACCCTTTCTTCAAACTCAAAAGAAGTTTATTAAATAGAAAGTTTTAAATTGTACTACGGCTAATGGGACCATCTATGGGATAGCACGGTAACTAAAATCCCCACCAGCTGACCCATGTTGTGAGTGTCATCTCCTCACATATATCCTACCTCAAAGCATTGTGCTTCTTATGAAAACTCATTGAAGAATAGTATTTGAAAAGTCAAATTTTCAGATCTATTGAACCATTATAGAGCCGTTTATTGTGGTGCTAATAGCGACACAATTCTGAGGTAAATTCACACACCCACCATTAGCGGTGCGACCATGAATATGTAAAAGATATCTTATCTATCAGTGGTTAGTTATCACAAGCCATTATAAATGTCTCCTACTATTGCCTACTTCAGGAAGGCAAACAGGGCACTAGACTAGGCTGCCAATCACCACTCGAGTGGTGATGTGTCGTCGCTCTTGGTGTCATGTGACGGAAACAGGAAGTAGAATTCGGCGTTGATATCATGCCAAATACTCGAGTGGTAGTCCTCTGCGAGACGCAACTCAAGAAATGGAATAACTGTTACTACAGACACATTTTCCTGGATTTATACTCCCGTGTAGTTATACCCAGTACAGAATAATGGAGTTTGCTCCCCGGTTAGCAGTGTGATCTGGTTAGAGCTCAGAAACTTGTCACCGTCCAGCTGTTAGGTACTATTCAAGAAATCGAATCTACGATTCGCCATGGACGTAAAACAGTTTTACATGTGTAGATATTAGAATCCGCTGATCTATCTTACAGGCGCACATGACAAGAAAATGAGTTTAGATATGAAATTAGCAAAAACAGTAAAAATGAACTCAAGCTAGCAAAACTATATCAATGCCAATACGGGAGGGCTGTTAGCCCGTTATGGATGTTAGAAGCTTAAAAATAAACTAGTACCCTCTTATCAAAAACTAAAACCGCTTTTTCACTCACTGATTCCAAGCTTTGAAGTCGCTGCGGAAATGAGGCTTTGATATTGAGCCATAATTAAACCCGGGTCGATTCAGTGCCATGATCACAGGAAGTATTTACCAGTGACATTCAGGAAGCTTTGTCGGCCGTCAAGTGAATAATATTTAGCTTGAGACATGCTTAAACGATTTTAATTCCACTTTTGAATATGATTTTATGCAGATGATAGGCAAACAAAAAACTGAGTGTGCGCGAGCACCTTCATCAGTACCTAGAGCTAGATGTGGTGAGTGAAGATTATGGGCAGTCAAAGGAGCAGGAAAAAAAGCCATCAGGATCACCAACTGTCCAATTGTCTACGAGTTGTGACTATGGCGTCAGGACACCATCTCACTGACCGATTTCATGGAACCAGATCAACTGAATAGGATAATTTTATATAAATTGGATAGCAATGATGAGACAGAGCAGAGAAATTGGCCAACAAACTAAAAAATTATGCAGTTCGGCGGCCCCAATAAGGCTCACCAATACCTATGTAAAGTAATGAAAAAGTGCGTGAAACTCTAAATTAGTTGGCTTAGTAGTAAGCTATTGAATTTCATTATCACGGTTGGTTGAAATGATGTCACTCTTGGCGTCAGTCAAATGGATTTAAAATTTCAACATGCGTCAACACCCCTGCCTTAGGAGGAATCACTCATTAGTAAAACACCGGCAGATAAGAAGCATTGGGTGATGCGTGTAGAATATCGCTATCTCAACCAAAAAGTGATAAAACACCACTGGCTTGCTACTAGGTTTTGAGTCATCCTACAACGCCATATTGTTTGGATGGCATCACTAAGCCAATGGGTTGTTTTCAAGTGGTCTACGGTTTGTCTCATAGAGTCTGAACTCAATCGATCAAAATAAATCACAGCAAAGCCCGATGATTAAGTCCAAACCTTATATTCATCTGCTACTGAGAACTGCTCATGATATGTGACCCATACTATCTAAAATCCTCAGGCCAAGACAATGGAAAAAGGAATATCACAAGTTACTCAATCAACCCCCAGCATTGCCCATTGCTGATCACCCATACAATATACCTGCAGTGTATTGCCATGGACCTTTAGGCCAGTCATATCGCCAGACTGCTTATCAGCAGTGAACATATAGAACTCGGTAGGCCCCTGCACGGCACTATCTGCGGGATAACTGTGCACCTGGAATAACGGATCATATGTTAGGAGTTGGGCTAAGCTAGCGAGTATTGTAAAAAATGTTGCCATTTAGCAAATGGTGGTGTACTGGGAAAGTGGCTGTTAGTGAACACGTATTGGCAAGGGTGAAACTGAGGTGAGGCGCCACTCCTCTTCCTGACTGCGTTCAGCTTCCCCAGCACAGAAGGGAGTTGTGTTCCCATACCCTGCTTGGTAAACAGAGAGAGTTTTTGTTGTTAAAGATTACAGTGTTCAAGGCCTTACATGATGGATAAAACACCGAAGTATCAGAATAATTGACTGGTTGGAATGAGTGAAAGTTACCCTGGAATGTCAAGTGATTTGAACAAAGTAAAAAATCCCAGTGCCCCATGAGGCCAGTGCACCAAATTGTTTTCGATGACGGATAAAAATTGCAACTTCGGTGCCTCTTTCTGTCCAAACGGATGTACGCCGACGTCCAGCAGTTTTCTTTTTCATGAAACGAGTATCCTTGGAGAATAAAATCACCAGAACAGCTGTTACTAAAACAGCTGGATTACAGTGTTTCTAATCGAGTGGTGACTATATAACTGTATACACAAAGATTGGCTAATCAATAATAGCAAGACTATAAAAAAGCTCGGGAATCGAGCTTTTGTCAGTAATCATTGAGCGAGTTTACCTTATCGTCGGTGTCCAGAAGTAGCAGCGGTCGCAGGAAATCCTGCTGCATTGTGGGTAGATGCATAATCTGGGTAACCTTATAGCTGAGCTGCAGAGGGGAGGCACTCACCCCCTCACCGGTGATCGGGTTGAATGAGAAGACTAGCGACCCCTTACTCCCATCCTGTAATATGAAGAGAGGGATTTAAGAGGCAAGAATACAGAGTAGAATTGCAATTGGAGGAATGGCGCCGGACGGTCTGCTTTACCAAATGCTGAGGTTACATGAAGCAACATAATCGGGGAAGGGGGTGGGTGGGCACAGGAGAGTAGATTGAGGATCCACCAGGCCTATTATCATACACCCCGCGTCTCTCGTTTTACTCTATGTATCATAAAAGTGAGACAGGTACGCGACAGTACTACAGTGTGTTTGGAGTTATCTTACCTCAATGTGGGGTTCAGAGAGACACCACCTAGAGTCGTAAGATCTACCCACGACACAAGCTGTCTAGGTAAAGATTGGCAGTGTACATAGCCCACAGAAACACAACAGAATCATGGCGGTATTCAATAAGATCACCATGTGTAACCCGTTTAGCATCACTGGCTTGTTTTCAGGATGGTTCCTGGTTCCCCCAGTAGAGTTGGTACTCAATGGCTTGACCTTTGTCATTAAAGGTTCGGTGACATCTGACGAGCACTAAGAGACCCGCGAAGAGACCCAAAATTTCGAAGCCAAATGAGCAACCCACTAAGCCCCCAGTTCTCCAGACTCGATGTGTCCGAGATGGTCCTGATTGGAATAAGGAGTCTCGTAGAAGATATAGGAGATCTCATTCTCTCACCTTATTCTGGCCAATCACCGTGGCGACCGGCTCATGGGGGAAATGGGCGGTGCTTCGCTGGATATAGAGGGCAATACGATTCGTTCCAGGAAACGGCACCATGTCAGCCAGATACTTGGTCCAGACGACCTTACCAGTGTAACTGTCAAGGCCATAAATCTACAATCACGAGTTTTAGGAATGAGGAATTGAAATCCTTTACACACTTGCGCTGATCTTATGTATAATAGGAATATCCTTAGAGCTCCCGGAGGACCAGTTACCTCACAAGGCAGCCTGATTCGTGCGTGACTTGATCTAAAGTGAGGGAGAGTTGCTGCAGAGAACTTGACTACTCTTGATGAGAAGAGAGAGGTGGAGTGATGTTCATTCATGTTCGTTGGTTGGGGACCTCCAATACCATGGTGGACCAAAGCCGTGCTAGCAAATTGATGCGAGGAGCTTACTTTTCCTTGGTATACCCTAGCAAACATTGCTGACAGTCAGAGTTTTTACCCCAAAATAAAAACATTTAAACCTAATCATTCTAGTGCATTAAACCTTTACTAACCTTTGCCACATTGCTGACTACCACTATCATCTTATGCAGGCTGAATTCATCTCGAGTGAGATAATCCTCATCTAGACTTGTGTGGTCTTCTGTCTCAGCGATAACACGCAGGCCTGTTACATATTTATGGTAGGCGTGCACGCAGAACGAGCTCACCTGCGATGCCTGAGTTAACAACCGACCAAAGAACTGGCTCACAAAGCTGTCTGCAACAGAGAGGAATCACTGAATAGCTCAGGGGTCACGCACTGACTGGCTAATCATACTGAGCTTACGCCGTGCATAGTACGTATGGAACTAGTAAATTCAACAAGTATACACAATTTTAAGACTTTGCTTCACGCTTATGTTTAACGGGATGTTATGTATTAGAGTTACTCTGGATTCTGACCTGGACTATATTTGGCACCAGCGTCTGCCTAAACCGATCTCGGACCTTATTGTAGAAAAGGTTCTATGGACTGATTTAGCATCTCCATGCAAAATAAATTATCAAATCAAATCAAGTGTGGGCGCTTCATTCATTCCTAGCTCCTACTACTTCATAATAACCTCGGGCATATCAGACTCGCTACAAAGTATAGCCAAGTGTCTTTCTAGAACAATAACACAAGTTGATAAAACCAGAGTGTAGGGGCACAAGTTCCCAACCTACCAGCGGAGTGAGAGCCAAACTCCTCCTCCATCTGCGCCTGGACATCGGACACGGGTAGATCAGCCATCTCTACAGAGCTGATCCTGGCCAAGCCCTCTTCTCTCAGCCACTGTACTGATCCTGCAACACGTCCTTAAACTACACGGCGTCACTACTTATACAACATAACTCAGCAATATGAAGCCATGTGTATAATCACTACTTATACAACATAACTCAGCAATATGAAGCCATGTGTATAATCACT
>Ga0224501_10005365_pt1 | contig 10103 bp, 8 predicted proteins | sample SF_Oct11_sed_USG_4_FD_169105 | JGI IMG/M metagenome (GOLD analysis project Ga0224501, IMG submission 169105) | Sediment microbial communities from San Francisco Bay, California, United States - SF_Oct11_sed_USGS_8_1 | ecosystem: Environmental > Aquatic > Marine > Sediment | place: USA...
GGACACTCTCTGTAAAGCCAGATAGAAAACGATCAACTTTGAGTGCCTGGCCATTGACTAGTCATCAAACTTGCGATATTATATGTCATATAAATGGCCGATTAGGCTCCGCCCTTTTAAAAGCGTTTTTTTCAGAGGGTGCCAATTTTGCCATCTTTAGTACAGATTTAAGGGCACTTCTGCCGTGTCTATTGCGCTGTAACTTGACTCAGGCAGGTTTCGAGACACGCTGATTCTGATCAGCCAAAAAAAATTTGCCTCGTCATCCAACCTTTAAAGAAAACACCCACAGTGTCAACTGGTGAAGTTGTGTTTGTAGGTTCAAAGCAAATACAAACACACAGGAAAAATTCTCTTTGAGGTCTTTGATGCTAATAAACTGGTAAGTGTTTTGTCTTTAAATCCATCTATTTTCTAATACCAGTAATCGTACGCCTTTGAGTCTAGCACTGTCTAACGCTAGCAATGATAGGGTCACATTCACACATGCTCACACACCTGTGATGCCCAACATTGTATAGGTTGCGACAGTTTCGAACTTGTGGAATTGGCTAGTTCTGCGATGAAAGAGGTTTGAGTGCTTTACTCAATGTTATGTTCTCTACATTGATATAACACTAACCCATATACCGGGTAGCTAGCAATGGCAAATTTTGACTTCTGCGTTCGCAGAATGTGTATTTTTTCAAAACTGATGCCCACATCAGCATGTGCAATATAATCCTGAATTACTTAACACTATAAGGAAGTCATGATAGCTCAGAGGAAAAATGAATGAATTTCACTGTCTGTCCTCCCGTGGCCTAGGTTCAATTCTCAGTACTTCAAGGGTTTTTTTCTCTGGTTGATCACACTCCGCCAAACCACTCGGAGCCAGTGTGGAGAAAAAATGGCTCAATCTCCCCTCATTGGCACCACACAACCTGAGGACATCGAGAAGGAAGGTCAAAGTCCAACCATGGACAGACCATGGCTGAAATAAAAGATAAGAAAGTCAAGACCGTAGCCTAGTAAGGTTGAGCATTAGCATGGCATGTGTTGGTTCCTGAAGTCTTTATTACTCATTAATTGTAGACGCGAGATGACTTTTTAGGCCAGGTGGAATTCAATATTCGTGATATTCCCTCTGGCTCAGATATCACTACAATTCAACCAAGGAGATGTCTCCTTCGGCCCAGAACGTAAGTGATTCAATTTTTAATAGTTTCCCTTTGTTATAGAGGCCGCTACGAACAATCTGATGGTCTGGCACTAGATTAGATATTCATCTTTTAGCGCAGGTATTGTCATTGTTATTATTATTACTTTTTATTATTATTAGTACAGTAAGGTGCAATTTGCTCCTTTTGTAGATCTAAATCACGAGTGAAGGGTCATTTGTTAATAAAGATATTACGTGATCAAGCCCATGAGGTGACCCCAGTGGAGCCTTTGGGCAACAGCTCTGAGGTAAGTGATGCCCTTCTGGTCAATATCATATATATAAGGAAAGTTTCTATGTCACACGGATTTCCTCATCCTCCTAGTGATAGGTTAATGATAAGGACTTTGGTTACTTTAGTCTGATGATTGGGAAGATGTACTGGAGGAGTCTCTTGGTGCATCTGCAGGTGCAAGCAGTGCAGATGACCAGTCGATGACCCACGCTACACCACTACCGCCTGGCTGGGAAGCTAGAGAAGATGCGCAAGGCCGCACATTTTATGTGGATCACACTAACCACGTAAGTACCCATACACCCAGATTATTCTTATCAATCAAGTATTTGCTTTAGGATGAATCATCAATGGATTTCAGTACCTGGTAGTTGATCATACAAACGCTTTGAATCGCTGATAGGACTACTAGCTCTGTTTGGCATCATCCTCTGGGTTGTTACCATTACTGTTTCATTCTGTGTCCGTAGCATAGCGAAATTTATTTGCAACATCAATATCACTTCAGATAAAAGGATGTTCCACAACTGTAAAACACAACCAACAGTAAAGATTTGATATAAAATTGGGTATTCGCAGTGAATTTAGTGGTCTTTCACTGGATACCTGTTCTACGTGCACTTGGCTAACATATACATGTTGAGGACAACCCCCAAGCGCATCGTATTGCGCAATTTTAGTGTCAGAGGCTGCTAAGATTTTCACACAAGACCTAATGCGCCTCATCCAATGATAGACATATATGGAGCATTTGGATTTTTGAGCATAACCTTTGAATGGGTTGTTTGAAAAATGATTTCACATGTAGGCAGGCACCTTCCAGTCAATTTTTAGCAAAATCAGAAAGATAATTTAACGGCCTATAGTTGCCAATGCTCCATTGCCACCCCCCCCCCATAATCGGTAAACTCCGCTGCTCATGACCAATCACGGACCGGAAACCTCATAGAGACATAAGCAATATCAGATATCATCACTGACTGTTCAATAGAAATCCACATGGAACTTAGGCCACCTTTTAGAACTGTGAACTGCCATGACATCTTTCTGAACTTCTAGTCTTATTTCGATATATCTGTAAAATCTTGTTTAAGGACCGTGGACTTGTATGAATAACACCATAGCCACTCTTTACACTGATATATAGGCATGAGTAAAATGTCTGGGATGACTGTATGCAGGAAACCCTGGGACAGCATATTTATCATATTTCCTCCAGTGTGCATCTCCATGGCCTGCAGTAGTGTGTGGGGATGCAGACCTTATATAGTGATCGGTATTGCATTCCCCCACAGCCTTTCATGTGTACATCTGTCCATCTATTTCATGTCAACAGCTGCAACTATGTTGAAAAAAATTCTCACCTCATCCTCCATGATACATCTGAGTTGGCACACCCACCCTCTTTCCCAAGCTAGCATATATGACAACTTCTTCATTGAAGACCCTATCCATACATTGACATTGTTTTGTCAACCATAACAATTATTTCATTTTTGATATCTCCAGAACTCTTAGGTTCCTGATCATCTATACTAGCATAAGTGAGAAATGCCCACCACAAAAATATTCAAAGTAGCTCAAATGTTTCTGTGATCAACGTGAACCTCAGGCTATAAATCTGTTGCAGCGAACAACATGGGACAGACCAACCGCTCAACAGACCAATTCTCTTCCCCAGGGCTGGGAGGAGAGGATCGATGCTAATGGTAGATCATTCTATGTCAATCACATAAGTCGCACAACCCAGTGGGATCGACCAAGCTCGCAGGAGTGAGTTATCAGGGTTATTAGATTGGTATCCATTGTAACATTGTTTGTAAGATGGTCATACGCTGAAGTATTAGTGATGCATCCGCAATAAATGATATGGGTGTAATGAGTTGGCCCAAGTGTTCATTTCATCAATCGAAAATGCGATTTTTCTCTTGGATGTATCTGGTGCTTCATTCACATTAAAGCGTGTGATGTTCTCAAGCTTTTCTGTTGATTTAGTTTAACCATTTCAGCTTTTATTAGGTTTTAATTGGTGTTGGAAACCCTGAGATTAAGCACACCTAACACATTGCACCCACACTGCTTCAGATAACACATTATGGCAATCGGTGTGGTAACTTATCCTCTTCTGTCTTTTAACAGTACAAATAATGTGGAGGAAATGAGAAGAGCAGCTCAGAACCTGTTCTTGTCTAATCGTCATCAAGTCAGCATGGAAGACACTGAACCCAGAAGAGGATCCATTGCCCCATCTAGCAATGCAGTACGTAGCCTCTCATTTCTTACTTCTCATAATTGTGACAAATGTATTTTTAGAAGAGGTTTTGAAGCAGTATTACTGTCACATACCGCGATGTTTTATAGAATTTGCTGGACTCACAGCCATTGGCCACTCGACCTAGAGATAGGGTACAGGCAAGTACATACGCTGATCAGCATGCGCCTTTATCCGATCTAACCTCCATTCTAGTATCCAGTTAATTCTCGCATTTATGTCTGCCATTCAAGACATTGCATTCATTATGACTGTTTTCTGGTCATCGCTTTAGTCTAACCTTGCTCCGCAGACCCTTGGCTACAGTCTGTGGAACAACTCAACAGCAAATATGTGGTTTGTTTAAGCAACTTCGCTTAGCGATTGTGATACTCTACTTTCATTAAAGTTGAAACTCAACAAGCGCGTATATGCGCTTATTTATCTGCTACGCAGATTTTTTTATCACATGACCATGGCTCTCCTCAATACGCGCGCGAGGGTGCATTTTATTGAAAAGATTGAACTCGCACCACGACAGGCGCACTAACTATTAGCGGACGTTTTATGGGTCATCTAGCGAAGCCAGCTTTCGCCATTGCATTTGAAAAAAAGTTACTCATCGATGTCAAATTTTACTTTTACTATTGCAATATTGCCGAAAGAGTTACTAATTGAGGAAAGCTGGGATCGACCAATGCTCTACTACCTGGCCTGCAAAAGTATACAGCAATACCAGCTTTCCGTCAAACAACCGATGAGCTATCCATATTTGGAGAGTTACAACAGTTAGGCGTTTCGAACAACAATTGAACCAATTGGTTTCAAGTTTTTGTTTACTGAAATTACTCTTTTTGGACATAGCATTAGACTTGCTTCATTAGTTTGTGATAAATTCTGTTCAATTTATTATCAAACTAAACTTCATTACCGGTCTACTCAAGGCACTTTTCCACTCCATCGGGCATCCGGTCCGCCTCGGACCAGACGCTCGAGACGGACGTCCGACCCCCCCTGAAATGGAGTGAAAAGGCCTCGTCCAATCGGCCTCGGTCGTCCGACTCATCAACCAATCAAATTGTCGTCCACGGATTACCTAGCAATGTGCACTCATTTCCGGTCTAACACTAGGATCATTGGAAAGGGAAATGTGCTTGATTTCGCAACAATATTCACTCGACTAACAGCACGAGGTTGCATTGGAAAGAGAGGCAACCTGTAGTGAAAGAATTGAATGTCAAGTTGACTTTCCTTTGAATTTATGAGCAAAGAATGATTGTCATTTCCGGAAACACAGGTTCGGCACCATTGATTGGCTCCATGGTAAACTGGGATCGCGCGTCCATTGAATCTGTTAGGAGTGAAAAGGAATCCAAGGTCCATTTCCAAATCAGACGCCTACTGCGTCCGGTCCAAGGCAGACCGGACTCCCGATGGAGTGAAAAAGCCCCTTCAGTCTCTCGTATCCCACAACCTTTATTGATTCTAATTGTCTCCGATCTCACATTCGCCAGCACGTGGTAACGTCCATCGCGTTTTGTGAGTTTAGTGTGAGAATGCAAAACTTTGCTCGTATATGCATCGCGCACTTACGTGTTTGATGAGTTTCATCCTTTAAATGGAAGGTCAATGCTTTTTTCAGGGTATATACTATAGTCGGGGAAAGTTAAAAACTGCCGCGTGTTTTTTGCTGTTTGTGGTCAAAGCTATGGGCTCTCAGAGTTCAAAGTTGATTCAATCTGTTTGTCAATGTTTCCGCATTGTGGTTCTTTTAGTATAGGACCGTATAGACCACTACCATATGCCAAACTCAGTGGTACTAACCCGAAGATAGGTACTTGCCGTGGAAACTTTTCCATCAACAAACTACTGTAGAGCCCCTAATAACCAGGCCTCTAACTGGCAGTCACGGAAATTCGTGTCTAATGACTGTTGCCTACTCAATTCTTTCATGGGTTCAACAAGCCATGAGTTTCTTTGCTCGTAGCCTTGAACCCCCGGAGGGGTCTATCTCCGCCATCCGACTGCCAGACTGAAAATTTTAAACGGCAAGTGCCTATCTTCAGGTTAGTACCACTGAGTTTGGCATATGGTAGTGGTCTACGCGGTCCGATACTAAAAGAAACACAATGCGGAACCATTGGCAGATTGAATCAACTTTGAACTGTGAGAACCCATTGGTTTGAACACAAACAGCAAAAAACACGCGGCCGGCCGTATTTAACTTTCCCGACTATAATTACATTGCGTGACCACTACATTATGTTTTCAGTCTGCACCATCACTCCCTACAGAAGAGCAGCGAGCAGCGGCTGCCACTGAAGAGCCATTGCCTCCTGGGTGGAGTATGTCAAACACCAACACAGGGCGACCCTTCTTTATCAATCACAATAATCGAACTACCACTTGGGTATGATGTTTATATCACTTTTTATTGTCTACCTGAGCACATAGCCAACCTAGTTGGCGTCCCTGCTAAGCTATAAAGGGGTTATGACGCGGTCGATGGTAGACACACTTTCAGAGTTGTGTTCCCCATTCTTAAAGGGAAGCAACTCCGCATTCACTGCAGCAATAGTGAGTGGTCCTTTTCCACAACCGAATATCGGTCACTCAAATAACTACAGCCCAAATGGCCCAAATAAAAATAAAATGGGATCTAATTACTAAAACTTAGTAACTTAGTAACCTAGTGATCTTCACCCCCCCCTTAGAACATCGATTAGAACTTAAAATTGAACGTAAGATTGGAGAAAACCTAAGTGATAAGAAGTGCTTTGCCGATTTTCCCTAGCCCTAAATAGAAGCCGCTGCGTTAGGGCCTCTATCATTTTGCAATAATGGCACTAGTCACCCAAAGCCAATTTAGGGATCAATAATTTATCAACTCCTGTCTATCAAGCCGCACTGTTACAATCAATGCCATGTCATGACTGAATGTGCTTCTGTTTGATTTGTTTTGTCCAGAAGTTTTCAAGCCACTTATGATTGTTTATAGGATGATCCCCGGACTGGCGGTCACACTAATGACAGCGGAAATAATCTTCCTCAAATGGACCCAGGCGATGAGTTAGGTCCACTACCTGCGGGTTGGGAAACGAGAACCCATGCGGATGGAAGACACTTCTATATAAACCACAGTAAGTTATACCATAGACTTAGACAGGGGAGGTGAGCTCATAAGTGACAAACTGTCTCTAAAATGTTGGTTTTTCCATCTTCATTGCAATCCCAATAGTATGTTTCAAGAACTTTCCATTGCTGTACATTAAATATGGATCTCTTCTAGATACACGCAGCACTCAATGGGAGGATCCACGTCTAGCCAAATTAGGCGGTCCAGCAGTCCCGTATTCTAGGGATTATCAACAGAAACAAGCTTTCTTTAGATCAAAGCTTCGTAAACCAGTAAGTGAAATAAAACAAGCGATCATTTTCAAAGTTGTATCATCGTTGGGCTGCATTGATTTCACCCTGTTGGTGTAGTGATACCCGTGCTATGGTTGAGAACTTCAATCATAGTCTCGAACAGATAGCTCAACTAGTATTTGAATGTTTACACTACTGTTACGCGGTACATATTCCTATTGTAGGATGGTCTTCCAAACAAGGTTGATCTCAAAATAAAGCGAAAGGATATATTGGAGACCTCTTTCAATGCAGTCATGAGTCATAAGAGTGCAGATATGCTCAAATGTCGACTCTGGGTTGAGTTTGACGGAGAAAAAGGACTGGACTACGGTGGTGTTTCCAGGGAATGGTTCTATCTACTTTCAAAGGAAATGTTTAATCCTTACTATGGACTTTTTGAGAACTCTGCAGCGTAAGTCGATCACTGGGATAAGTTTATGAAGACCAATCTTATCAACAGAACAAAATAATTTAATACCCAGATATCGCACCTTTTTGACTCCTGTTAAGTGGGAATATGCACGCTTTCCACAGGTCACAACTATAGGTCGAGTGTGCGTAATAAATTTTTATCTGCTTCCCAGTGACACTGCCTCACAACACATTCTGCAGACCAAAGCTATAATCTAGGCGGGCTATCGAATATTACTTTAAAATGGCTATATCAAAGCCATGTTACAAGTCTAGTGTGTATTGTAACTGCGGACCAAGTGCGTTCAGTGATCTTTTTGCCACATTTCAGGGACAACTACACACTGCAAATAAACCCATCATCTGGACAGGCTAATGAATACCATCTGGATTACTTCAGATTCATTGGTAGAGTGGCCGGCATGGCTGTCTTTCATGGCAAGCTCCTAGATGGTGAGCAATATACGTGTAGTAAAAATCACGTTTTTACCCTAAACTCATACGCTTAGTTAAGCTAGTCTCTTGTTTGATTCTCTCCTGTACCTTGAACTCTGTCTCGTAAAAAGATTGTGTCGAATAATCTATGATCACTAGTAATCTGAATAAAGACCCCCTAAACTCCTGTTTTTGGCATCTCTGGTCCCACTTGCAATGCAGAATTTTGGTTCAGATTTGTGCATGTACTGTAATTTAAATTTATTTATTGGGCAGGGTTTTTCATTCGTCCTTTCTACAAGATGATGTTAGGAAAAGAAATGACCCTACAAGATATGGAGACGGTGGTAAGTTGATCTTCAATAATCACCACCTCATGTGGTGGTGCTCTTGCAGATAGTGAACTTTAGATTTGAAAATCCCCGGTATTCTTATTTCTATCCCAGCTGGTATGTATAACAGTGAAGTTAATTTTGTAAATCTATTCTTTAAATTCCTCTTTCTAGGATTTGGAGTATCATACATCTCTAAAATGGATCATTGATAACTCAATAGATGAGTGCGAAGGATTGGAGATGACTTTCAGTACTGAGGAGGAAGTTTTTGGTGTTGTGCAAGAGAAGGAACTGAAGCCTGGGGGAAAACACATAGCTGTCACTGATGAAAACAAGCATGAATATGTTAAGTAGGTCGACTCATCAACTTAACCTGGTCACACGGCGCTGAATTAAAGGAGACATTATGTAAATTACGGATATGTGTTGTAGTTTGATCATCAAATGGAGGTTCTATAATCGAATTCGGGAGCAGATGACCGCATTCATGGATGGTTTTGCAGAATTGGTTCCTAGAGATCTCATAAAAATATTTGATGAGAATGAGCTAGAGGTAAGCCAATCTTTGGTTTGTCAAATATGAGCTACAACCCCAATGAGAAAGTGGGTTAGCTCAATAACTGGAGCGCTTGGCACAAAATCAAAAGATCCTGGGTTTAAGTCTTAGTTATGCTGAGCGCCAACTGTTCGATATAATTCCTAGTTTCTGCTGCTCCAACAGGATTCAGACTTGGGTGTTCTAGTAAATGAGATGGTCAAATGTCCGAGGAAAAAACTAGATCAGAATAACTGATGGTGTTCATCTTGATCGACAATGACACTTCAAAATAGAAGGCCAGTTGTATTGGCTGCTACTAGCCGTAAGGTTGCCAGTAGAATAACTCGTTCAGCCTTGGGCTTCACAGCTGTTGACGCCACTTGCGATAAAAGGAGCGACTATAGTAGTTCATTCTCGGCGGTCAGCAATATTCTTTTTAAATCTTTCAGATGCTGTTGTGTGGTATTCAAGATATCGATGTCAACGACTGGAAAGCTAATACAGTCTACAAGGGAGACTATGGACCCAATCACCCTACCATCGTCAACTTCTGGAAGGTTGGTCACTCACATTGGTTTGTGAAAATAACTTGTGGAAAAACTGTGGCTAGTTTCCATGAACATCACTCCGATAAGATATTTCCACTAAGGTTTCACCCTGTGTAATTTCCTGTTCTCGACACAAAAAATCAATGGCAACATAGTTGGCTGGTATTGGTACTGAGAAGATACGGTGCGTTAGCGACATCTTGGGAATACGAAACAGACCTCTCACCATTGTATTTCAGGCAGTATATCTGATGAGCAACGAATCCAGGGCTAGATTGCTGCAGTTTGTGACCGGAACATCTCGCGTACCCATGAATGGCTTCAGCGAGCTTTATGGTAGCAACGGTCCCCAGAAGTTCACTATAGAGAACTGGGGCACAACCAACAAATACCCCAGAGCTCATACATGGTGAGACACTACAATGGACTGTTTCTCGCTAGCTGTTTGATGAGTAGCGAGATTCACAGTGAATTCTCTCGTCGCCCCATTGGGGAGCGGGGCTGGCTCAGCATGGAGCGCAAAACCAACCTATTGGTTTCAAATCACACCTGAGCTTCCTTTGATAAAGAACAGTTTCAATTGTTGCATGGCATCATCATCTCGTCTAAATTTTGGCCTTTTTCTACACCAGAATCTTCCAGTGACATTGCGGTGAATTTTCTGTTACAGTTTCAATAGAATTGATCTGCCCCCATACACAAGTTTCCAAAGACTGACGGAAAGACTGACTACAGCTC
>Ga0224501_10005366_pt1 | contig 10103 bp, 6 predicted proteins | sample SF_Oct11_sed_USG_4_FD_169105 | JGI IMG/M metagenome (GOLD analysis project Ga0224501, IMG submission 169105) | Sediment microbial communities from San Francisco Bay, California, United States - SF_Oct11_sed_USGS_8_1 | ecosystem: Environmental > Aquatic > Marine > Sediment | place: USA...
GTTAGGTCTTGCTTGGGCTTAGGAAAAGCATCTCATGGAGTTAGGCCCGGCTTGGGCTTAGGAAAACATCTCATGGAGTTAGGCCCGGCTTGGGCTTAGGAAAACATCTCATGGAGTTAGGCCCGGCTTGGGTGAATAACCACACATGTAGAAACAATATAAAAGAAAGAAAACGCTTAAAAATATTCACTACAATGTGTCTTCTGGGCCGTGCGCTAGCATTGCAGCAAAATTTTCCAATGTAGTTATTTTGCCTTTATTCACACTGGCTGTAGCCTTGAATTGAACCGGGCTTCCACAGCATTTGTATGTGCCTATTGTGCTCAGTGTAGGTGAATATACTTACCGATGGTACCATTGTCGTATGAGACGCATTCCCCTTGAATACAGTCAAAGTAGCACGTTTTATCACAGTTTACATTCCCAATACCGGTATACCTACAAAATACTACAGATAAAGAGCGAATCCATCACAGTGCTGATGCTAACGGATTAACGCCTACTCTTGCATTCTAGAATAATTCAATAGCTGGATAGCCCAATGGCTAGAGTACTTGGCTCAGGTTAAAAAAAAGAACCACCACAAATGGGTCAGTATCAGTGCAAGACCTCTTGTGTCTTTGAGCTAGGATTAAAGCAAAGACCTCATACTGTACTCACAACAGGAGCCCGCTGCGACCGGGATTCAAATTTAGGTTCTCACAGTTGGGAGCCCAGCGATCTACTGCTGAGCTACTCACCACCGCTGTTATAATATAAATGTGTAGCCAATCCGAACACCTATAACCCGTGTAACCTACCCTCTCTTGCATTCACACTCGTATGCCTGCAACGTATCAGTGCACAGTGCGTTCTCCACACAGTCATGGCGACCCAGTGAGCACTCGAGTAGATCAGGACACTGGCGATAGGACCAGGTGGCGCTACCCGTCACATTGTAGCTCGATGCAATCTCCATCTCACACGTGATCCCGTCATAAGGAGCGGAAAAATCTCCGCTTCTACAGACTCCTACAACAATCGGATGAGCAGATTGCTTGTCTTACCATGTTCAATGGTAAGCCTCCCCAATTGTACCAGGGCAAACCACTGCTTGTCTCATAGCCGAAAAGTACTATAACTCAGTGGCTAGAGTGTATGGCTGGAAATTAGAAAAGATGTAAGGCGGGTTCAATCCTTAGCCATGCTGGGCGCCCATTGTGAGTACAAGCACCTCACACAATTCCCAGCTTTTACCACTTCAGACCAAGCCCAAATTAGGAAGTTGTTTCAGAAAATGGTCAAATATTAGTTTTAAACAAAGAAATAAAAACAACAAGAATCTAAATGACACCGAAAGCAAATCAATCAGTAAGATGGCTCCGATGTGTCAGCACAATGATGGGGGAACCTACCAACAATGGGATCGACATCATGACTACACCAGCCACAGAATGCCTGTGACTGACAGCTGTTACAATCTGTGTGCGCTGAGCAAGGTGTGCAGCTGTCCTCTCTACAACACAAGAGGCTAGTAGAGGAGAACTCAGTAACTAAAATTGTTGGCTACTGACTAGGCAATCCTGAATTTAAAAACTGATGACCACCTCATTACACGAGCCCGGGCTTCTACTGGACAGGCTTTACAGATCTGCTGAATAGGGTGGACGACTGATCCTATTAAACTATGAAAACTGCACATTCATGTACGCGCATGTCATGTACTACAAGGCAGGCCACTCACGTACTGCTATCCATGCGAATCACTAGGTTCAGATAATCTATGAACAGACTTCATTTCCCTTATGGCTCAATTCACAACCTTGATATATTGATGCGCAGGAAGTACAGAACAACTTTTTTGTTGAGTGTTTTTCAAATGAATCTCAGCCGCCCATATGAACAAACAACACCGTTCATACACTGGGCTTATAACGTGCCTAAACTGGGCCTACACAGTGCTTACATAGCGCTCACACCTGGCTTACACTGTGCTAACACATTGATCATGTTGTGTTTACAAGATGCCTACATAATGCTCACAATAGGTGCATTCGCCTGCTGGGATTTTTACAATCTGCTGAATTGCGCAAGAGAGCGACCGAAAAGCGCGATCCAAAAAAGCATCTCTCACTTTCGGTCGCGGTCCGCGACCGAAGCACGCGAACAGAATTCTGCGACGGAAAGTATGGGGTTAGCCTAGTAGTTTAGGCAAATGTCAAGGTTACCGCAAAGCGGCTTGATTACTACGTTGAGATAACGAATCGCGAACGATCATTTGGCTCTAACCGACGAGTTAAAGTTGGGAGAGGACAACTCCGACCCAATCAAAATCCCTCCTGAACTCAACCGCAGTTCCTCACTGCGACCGTGTTCCCGGGCCCGCAACCGAAAATTTTCCCAAAGTTTTGGTCGCGAGCGCACGAATGCACATATTGTGCCAACACCGCGCTCACACCACACTCACACCGTGTTGCCTACCTTGAATTCTTAAAGCTTTGGTCATGATGCAAGCATTCCCCATACTGAAACTGCAGCTGGTAGTCATCATGGGATAGGCAGATGGCCAAACTATCGCACCAGATACAGTCGTCATGGTGTGAAAGACAGGGGACACAACCGACTCGCCTGCAAAACGGACATGTGCACTTATTCTCAATAGTGCGCATGATTCAGTATAACTCGAGGTATATCTGTATGCGTGTGTGTGGAGAATAAGCCTTCGCCGAAAGTCTAGGTCCGATCAACATTAATACCAATGTATCAGAGGCGGGATTAAATAATAGCTTAGTGAATGGCGCACGGAGCCAGTGGTCCTTGGTAGGAGACTCCATTTTAGTGTCGCTTTGTATTTCACCTTCATCAGATTTTGATCATGACAAAGCCCCACTAGAGAATAACCTTCACTATGGAACATATAAGTGAGACCAAAATACAACCCTGAAAAATGCTGCGTCAGCAAATTCAGGGCGCCAATCTCTGTGCTACCGCTGTCGGATTTCAGGGGATATTCTTTATTTAATTGTGCGATCCCAAATTGACGAGGGGATTGCGAAAGACAAAGAAATGGTAAACCCAACCAGAAACCCTTAATCAAATACCCAGTGTGCAATTCACAAAACCATCGATTCATTTCATCCTATGTGTAAATTGTGTGCAAGCACTTACATATGGCATGGGGCTGGGCAGTCGGTAGGAGATGAGATTGCGGATTGAAATCTCCCTTTTCTGACACAGGTATCCTCGGTATTACGTCCTGGCAGCGCTCGTAGCCACTCACACGCTGCCTCGTTAGGTAGACCGGATCCCTAAAATTATACCGACAGGTGCTCTAAGCGGGGGCGGGCACGGCTGTGCATGCGCTTGCAAGAGAATCAGAAAACTAGAGACGGTGTAACTGAGACTGATCAGCAATCAGGGACAAAGGGAATATCAGTCAAAGCAGGCTTTAAACAGCGGAAAGTGTCAACTTGTGCCATATACATAACACTGTATGATTGTCATTAAAAGCCTACAGTTTACCTGTGTGAAGGAATGGCTTACTGAGCCTTAGACCAGGGGTCCCTGGTTTGATTCCCATTTCAGGCAAAACTTTGTCTCTTGTGATAGCCTCATCGGCTTCAGATCTCGATGTTAAATTCAGGAGGTTCACCCACACCAATACCTTCTCTATGGGGCACATGGGTGTAAACAGAAGGATTCAGTAGGCATCGGTATACTTACCATGGTACAGCTGTGACAGTCCGTCCAATCAGAACAGTTAGAGCAGTGACGAGGCTCTGTAACCAACCAATCAGTGTCTCCGTTACAGGTGTTAGCTCTGCTTGAACAGACACCAGTGATATCACACCAACCACATGATATATCAGCTGAACAGAGCAGACATGTTCTATACCGGCTGCAGTCGGGTGAAGAGAACGGCTGCAGGTGCTCCAACGGAATCTACAGGTAAAAAGGGCAGCTGAAAATCAATACACTGTTCTAACAAACACCTAAAACTTCTAACATACTTACAGACATCTAAGTTTTTCCAAGCTCCTATCCTTCTAACAAGCCTCATTTTTAGAAGGTTTGTTACAGAAGATGGCCAAGTGGCTAGGTAAATAATATTTAAAAAAAGGATATTATTCAATTATGAGGTTTAGATCATATATAGGGTTCTGTTGAGAATCTCAGCGGCTCACCTCAAGTGTCGGTGCTTCCAATGCCACTCGGCCACTAAGTGTCTGGTTGTATTTGCCAGCCATTTCAGCAGTGATCTCCAGTAGAGCAGGCGGTACCAAGCCGAGGAAGCGCGAGCTGGACAGCGGAGAGCGGGCCTCACTTATCTTATAAGGTACTGATGCCAACACAATCTACAAAAAACATATGTGGTGTAATGTTAGGAAAAGTAACACTGCCCTGCGTAAGAGAATCAATGCCTATGAAGAAGAGAAAGCTTTATTAGCAGCTCGGCAAGTGGGTTTTATTGAGATCTCTCGTGATGTGCAAGTCAAAACTACAAAAATTATAAAAGATTATCCAATAAAAATAAAAAACACATCTGTTAAAAGATGTGCTTTGGTTGACTAAAAAGAAATATCTGATCTCCATGGAGTATAAGATGAAAAAGACCTTCAGTCTTATTTAAGTTATACAAAAAAAATTATACAAAATTGCTACAGACACCAAACAACAGAACGCTTAAGTGAAACTGAGCATGGAATAATTGCTCATGATTCCATTGAATCCAACAATTGTGAGGAAGAGATTCCATACGCAAAGATATCACTGTCGTACTTCCAGCGGCCTATGCGCGTATGTAAAGCAAGTACATAAGATAGAGGAGTAGTGGCTGAATGGCTGGAGCGCTCGCCACTGATTGGCTGAATGGTAGGAGCACTCGCCACTGATTGGCTGAATGGTTGGAGCGCTCGCCACTGGCGTTAAAGGTCTCGGGATCAAAACAGCTCGGGCGCGAGACTTTGCAAAAACTCTCTGTTCGCTCAGCAGGGAATGGGTACCCGACTCTCTTCATTCACCCAGCAGGGAATGGGTACCCGACTCTCTTCAGAGCTAGGGAAGGTTAAGGCAGTGAAGAGAAGTGGCACCCCACCTCAGTTACAGTTTCCGGTAAAAAAAAATGGCTCACTCCACCACACAGCCATTGGTTAAGGAGCAACCTTTACCTTAAAGGAAAATTTCATACATTACCTTTGAGCCATCTTGGTTGACCAGACTAACGCGAGCTTGATTTCCTCTTCCGACTAACGTTGTATTCCTCTCCGATAGTTCGATCACAAATCCTCGCATTATCAGCTCATGCATGCAGGTTGGGCAGGAGAACCCAAGGCTAGTCACCTCCCACATTATCTCAGAGCTCGACTCAGTAAGATATATCTGTGGGGACACACAAGTAAAATCAGTATAGTACAGAAGCACTTTAAGTGAAACTTGCTACAGTGCTCATTGGGAGAGGATAAAGCAAGTGACAAACAATATTCAACTAAATCTTGGTAAAGTTTTCATTGTATTAATTTAAAACTGTTAAATGGGTTTTAACTTCTGTAATTGCAAGTTTTTGCCTTTTTGATTAATATAACTTCACTCTATCATTTGATACTGGAGTATTGCTAGACAAAATGCAATACAAGTAAGGGTGCGTAAATCCGCTAATCCAACTTTCAGGCGCAGTTGATCACCTATCTGATCACCTATCTGATCACCTATCTGATCACCTATCTGAAAGTGTCATACAAGTCCTAGCACTATGAAAGTCCTATAACTGGCAAAATACAATAACACCATCAGGAAACGGTTTCAGTGCTTTTTATTTCTAACTAGTATTAAAAATAGAATTTTGACAATTTGTTTTGGTGACAAAGTTGTTACTAATGACAGAAAACTTCAACACTTATGTTCAGGCAGTACAGCGCGTTGCCGGTGCGTTGGATTAGCGACAGAGCAACGCGCAACCAACGTTAGTTTGTCTGAAAATGTCTATTGTGTAAACCCATGTAGGTCAGCAAACTACGTTGTTATGCCCAATCTTGATTCTATTGAAGCATTAAACTCTGGCGGTGTAACAAACATACCGCGTCAGGGTGGCTATAGTTAGCTGGGTAGTTGTGTATCATGTAATACCAGCCAGCGGGTATATCCCTCACTGGACAAGATGAGAAATCAGATATAGCAGAATCAGTCTTCAACACCGTGTAACACGCCTCGTGGTCTGTAACAGAAGGGTACCAATCTTCCAACCAAGGCAAACGTAAATCACTCATAGCCAGAGAACCTTAGCTTTGACCAGTATAATTTAATTACGCAAAAAATTTTCAACAAAGATGGTGGAATAATGCTTCAAGCCCAGCAGAGCGTTCTCTCCTAAAACAAATCAGAAAAACCTCGCCCGCAAGGATGAGCTCATACCATTTCAACCTCGCGCTTCACCGAAATACTCAGGCAATCAAAGCCTCAAAAATAACTAAAATACGTGACCTCTCATTTCAAACGGACCCCAATTTAAGGGATCTTCAGGGACCCATGATAGCATCCAATATGGGATTCCATTTAAAATGAAATACAACCTTTAAACTTCTAGCCCTAGGGACAAAAATTCAGCTCCACAGTGACCTTGGAATTGATGTCTCTGTGACTATAAGAAAGGCTTAACTCACCCGTAGCGACGTCATTGCGAACACACTCCCGTATCCGAGGACACCAGGTACAGCCAGCGAGTGCACATCCGCCGCAGCTTGTCTGCACCTCACACACGTCGCTAGTACAGGAGCCAGGGAATAGTCCATCGGCCTGCACAGACAATATGGCGAAATGAATATGGCTGACCTGGGAGAGCTTACAACAACGGAGTGAATTAGTAGCACACGAGGTGCCTGCAAGCCACTGAGCTGTCAAGAAAGGGTTTAATAGCTCAAATTGATTGGCGCCTGACCCCTAACCTCCTACTTCTCATCAGTTATCCCTTTAGTAGATGTACTCAAGAGTAGATTGCCGGTAACTTACCTCAGCAATACTAACGGCAATGATATCACTAGTCAGCGATCCTTGTAGGCCTCCGTATGCATAAAGAAACCGATTATTACCTATGGCCAGTGTATGGCCCATCTGACCGGGTGAGCGACCAAGCTCTGATCGGTCATGAGTCGCTGTAAAACAGTTAAACCTAAATTTACAATTAAACTTTAAAACATTGTCGGCCATTTCACAGCTGGAGTTAAAGACTAGCACAGAAGCTATATCATTGAACCTGAGTTCTCAGGGAATGATCCATGGGGCCAGCCCACTTTCCGTCATTGGAAATGGCACGCCTACCACTCTAGCAATGTTTGGCCACTTTAAAGGCAGACCCGCACAAATTAATGCCTGCTTCATACATGTTTCGATTAGTGAAGAGGGTAGTCTGTCGAAAGGCCCTTGAGTCATTAAAGCCTTGCTCCCGTATAGTTAAATATGTGTACTGTAGCAACCTAGCTTGCACCGGGTACCGCACTGAGGGGAACAGCTCAAAAGACGAGAAAAACAGGTCTGCGCTATCACACTGAAAGGTCACAGACTAGGCCACAGGGAATTGTTTCAAAAGCAAAGTTCTCTACTGTCAAGCGATAGGGGAGGATAACTCAATGAGATTGATTGAATTAGAGGGGATGATAACTCTAGTTGAATTGAGTTGCAGGGGAGGATAACTCTATGAGTTGGATTGAGTTACAGGGGAGGATAATCCTAGGAGTTGAACTCACTAGGCAGCAGTCGCCATGTGTGACAGGTTAGACTAAAGATATAGATATCTGGATTCCAACAACGAGAGGATGAACTCGATTTGCCTCCGTATATGTACATGAGGTTACCATGTAATACTGCACTATGGTGAGCTACAACAGACAAAAGGAGAAGTATATAGCTACAACAACACCACCAACAACAGCAAGGATCACACCAGGCTGTAGCAGTGACTTTGTAGATAACAAACTGGGCTTCAGCTCAGAAAACTCTTTAGATGCAATTTTGCTTTTTCCCTCATCAAATTTTAATTATGGTGCTAAAAGGAAGCCCACTACATAGATTTCTCTTCCCAATGGGAACACCATGGATCATCCTACAGACAGACCTTTCGGTTAGTGATGCTAATTACGAGAAAAATAATTTCACGTTAATATCAACAGCAACATCAACAACAGCAAGTAAAATGACAACAACAGCATTAAGGTTAACTAACTGGCACCGGTGACTTGTGTATAATATATATTATGTCCAGGCTTAACTTACTGAGTCGGGGTGGTGAGTTGGGCTGCCCAACTTCGGCCCAGAAACGTTCTCTAACATGGAACTTCCACAGAGATTTCTGGGTTCGCAGAAAACGCGAATTCCATGGCGTTTGACCTCCGTATATATAGATCACTCCATTAGAATAAACAGCAGTATGGCCTGCTAAACGCACCTCTGCTGGAGCACCTACGCGCATAATCAGAAAAAGTTTAAGTACACAGTTAAAAAACACTTTAATAAAGTATCTCCTCGATTGAAGACTGTGCTGTGTAACATTTGTTTTTGTTTCAGTGGAATCAATCGGTATGGAAATTGCTCTTTTTTAGTTTTAAATTTCCTTTGAATCAGCTCGCCAAATTACACAGTTGGATCGAAACTTTAATACTAACGATTACTGTTACTGTTCTTTCTACTCGGGCGTCGGGTCACCCTATTTAACGGACCTCCCAGGCTTGAAGTGTGTTGAAGTGATAGGGGCTAGAAGCTATTAGTAGCTCAGCATGATTGGGATTTGAACCAATCAATTGTAATTTGGAATCAAGAGCTTTAGTCCTTGAGCTATCCAGCTCCCGACAATGGGTCAGCCACTCTTACCATTTCTATATGATATCTGTGTCCAAAGAGCCTCTTTGGTATCATACTGATACATGGTGCTTACCGGACTCGGTCTAGAGGCATTTGTTCTGCCACCGTGTACATATAACCACCTACAGACAAAACAACAAAACTGACTTTGGTGTGAACAGTTGATGCAAAGCTATCAAATCTTCCAGATTTATCGTGAAACTTCAGAGAGACTAAATCACAAAAATTATGAAATAAACTTTAAAATACTAGGTGAAAATCTGTTTCTATCAAGAGTCAAGCCAGTATGGAGCCCGACAATATTCATTGGCAGCCTATATGCTGAGGAGTTTCAATGACTAACCAACTATCTCCATCTCTTGGGCAAAGCTGTCGGCTCAGATACTTGTTTTTCAGCAGTTATGGCTTCGCACGGAGCACCACGTGTGCATTATGTCATCGCTCCAGGTTAGGGGTCAGTTAACCTAAGTCAGTTTACACATCAGCCTCCATTACTCAGCTGCTCTTATCGAGATGGGAGAGGTGGATCTTAAACAGCGTGAACTGATCTTGGCCCTTATCCACTGGTTGGGCCCTCTATTCATCCATAGATTGCGGATTAAAGCTTTTTTACAAATTGAGCTATTCTGGGTCCCTTAACTGGGTATAAACCAAGCATCTTATTTCCATGACAAAGCCGCTGTCCGGAAGTAGTGCAGAAACAGGCCTATTGGGTCTATTTGACTCAGCGTTTCCGAGGGTGTATCAACAGGAGATTTTCTGCTTGCACCCGTGTGCCCCATAGAGAAGGTAACTCTATGGGAGGGGTTCATTTATTTAACTTCGGGATCCAATACAGTTATTGCCCAAACTGGGAATCAAACCGAACCCCGAAGTCCAAGGCCCAGTACACTATCCACTAAGCCATCGCTTCACCCCATACTAAGGATCGCAAGTTCAAGGCTCAGTACGCTATCCACTAAGCCATCGCTTCAACCCATACTAAGGATCGCAAGTTCAAGGCTCAGTACGCTATCCACTAAGCCATCGCTTCAACCCATACTAAGGATCGCAAGTTCAAGGCTCAGTATGCTATCCACTAAGCCATCGCTTCACCCCATACCAGGGACCCTCGGTCAAAGGCTCAGTACGCTATCCACTAAGCCATCGCTTCACCCCATACCAGGGACCGCAAGTCCAAGGCTCAGTACGCTATCCACTAAGCCATCGCTTCAACCCATACTAAGGATCGCAAGTTCAAGGCTCAGTACGCTATCCACTAAGCCATCGCTTCAACC
>Ga0224501_10005368_pt1 | contig 10099 bp, 7 predicted proteins | sample SF_Oct11_sed_USG_4_FD_169105 | JGI IMG/M metagenome (GOLD analysis project Ga0224501, IMG submission 169105) | Sediment microbial communities from San Francisco Bay, California, United States - SF_Oct11_sed_USGS_8_1 | ecosystem: Environmental > Aquatic > Marine > Sediment | place: USA...
ATGTAAAAGCTTTGCAAATCAATGATGTTTCTGGTCTTAGAACTCTCAAAGCGCCTGAAACATGGGATCGATGTGAAAAACCGGTTTACACACATTACACGCCAAATGAAACTATTGAAGGGATCAAATTTAATCATATGCCTCAAACAAATGGGGCATTAATTGCTGATATGTCTTCCTGTATTCTGGCAGAAAGCATCAATGTTAATGATTTTGATATGATCTATGCTGGTGCACAGAAAAATATTGGACCTGCCGGTATGACAATTGTCATTATCAAAAGGGAATTGTATGAGCGTATGAATTTCGACACACTGCCAAAACTGTTTAATTATGAACAGCAGGACAAAAAAGGTTCAATGATTAACACGCCGCCGACATTTGCATGGTATCTGGCTGGTCTGGTGTTTGAATGGTTGCTGGAAGAAGGAGGCGTTGCAAAAATGGAAGCGCTTTCAATCCAAAAGTCATCATTACTTTATAACTGTATTGATGAAGATGATTTTTATGTTAATTTGATTAACCCTAAAGACAGATCACTGATGAATGTGTCATTTCGTCTGAAAGATGACAATTTAAATAATACATTTTTGTCTGAAGCCAAAGAAGCTAAACTGGTTGGTTTGGAAGGTCATCGAAGTATCGGCGGAATGCGAGCCAGTATTTATAATTCAATGCCAATAGAAGGAGTTCAGCAACTCGAAGCATTTATGCGAAAGTTCAAAAGTAAATATGGCTAATCCAGATAATCAAAGCATGGAAAATATTATTACCGTTGATGGGCCGTCAGGTTCAGGCAAAGGAACAATCAGTTTATTATTGTCACAAAAGTTAGGATGGCATCTGTTGGATAGCGGCGCTATATACAGAGTTGTTGGTCAGGCAGTGTTAATAAATGGAGTTTCTCTTGATGATCATGGTGCAGTTGCTGAAACAGCAGAAAATATGAATATTTCGTTCCGTATCAATTCAGAGACAAATGAAATCGATCCTTATCTGGATAATGAAAATCTTTCGAAAAAAATCCGAACAGATGAAGCTGGTCAATTAGCTTCACATGTGGCCAGAATTCCTGCTGTGAGGGCAGCTTTATTAACCAAACAGCGTAGTTTTGCTTCAGAGCCTGGCTTGATAGCGGATGGCCGAGATATGGGAACTGTGGTTTTTCCTGCGGCTAAAGTGAAAATCTTTCTGACTGCATCAGCTGAATGTCGTGCAAAAAGACGCTATGAACAGTTGAAAAACAAAGGGGTTAGTGCTAATATTCGCGCGCTTTTGGATAGCATCAAGCTACGAGATGAGCGTGACAAAAATAGAGCAATTGCACCTTTGGTTCCAGCACAAGATGCATTGGTTATAGATAGTTCAGATATGAGTATCGAAGCTGTACTTGATCAGATTCTGGATTATTCGTCAAACAGACTTAAACTGTAACTTTTTTATCGTGATAAATGTTAGTTTAACCGATTGAAAAGTAGAGGAATATTTGACGCAACCAATGACAGAAGGGATGGCCTTGGGGCGAGTTCTTTTTCGCGTTTTTTTCTCAAACGACTATTATTAGTCAAGTCTTGTTTCTTCCCGAATTTCTACAAATTCATGCTTTTATGATTTTTGTAGTTGAATGAGCAATTCGTTATAAAGCAAAACGTGGATAGCAATGGACAGCTGTCTTTTTTAATCAACCCGATGCAACAGGAAGTTGTGCGGATTTATTATTGTACTGTACACGTTCGCGTGTCACTGAAGGTAACTTGATATGAGCGAAAATTTCGCAGAATTATTCGAACAGAGTTTTAACGAAATCGAAATGCGCCCGGGCGCAATTGTAAAAGGCACAGTAGTTCAAATAGATAATGAATTTGTTATCGTTAATGCTGGCCTGAAATCAGAAGGTGTTATCCCTTTATCTCAATTTTTAAATGAGCAAGGCGAAGTAGAAGTTAATATCGGCGATGAAGTCGATGTGGCTCTTGATTCAATAGAAGATGGCTACGGCGCGACTCAGTTGTCGAGAGAAAAAGCAAAAAGATTTGAAACATGGTTGGATCTTGAGAAGGCTTGTGAAGCTAATGAGACAGTCATGGGTATTATTACAGGTAAAGTGAAAGGCGGATTTACCGTTGAAGTGAAAAATGTACGCGCTTTCTTGCCTGGCTCTCTGGTTGATGTCCGACCAATCAGAGATACAACTCACCTTGAAGGTAAAGAGTTGGAGTTCAAGGTTATTAAACTTGACCAAAAAAGAAATAATGTTGTTGTTTCAAGACGTGGTGTTATTGAAGCAGAAAGTTCTGCAGAAAGAGCAGAATTGCTTGAGCGTTTGGAAGAAGGTGCTCACGTTAAGGGTATTGTCAAAAATCTAACAGATTACGGTGCCTTTGTTGATTTGGGTGGTGTTGACGGATTACTTCACATCACAGATATGGCGTGGAAACGTGTTAAACATCCTTCTGAAGTAGTTCAGGTCGGCGATGAAATAGACGTTGTAGTACTTAAATATGACAAAGATCACTCTCGTGTTTCATTAGGTATGAAGCAATTGGGTGAAGATCCCTGGTTGGCGCTAGCTAAACGTTACCCTGAAAATTCTCGTTTGAAAGGTCGAGTGACCAATTTGACTGATTACGGTTGTTTTGTTGAGATTGAAGAAGGCGTAGAAGGTTTGGTTCACGTTTCTGAAATGGATTGGACTAACAAGAATATTCATCCAAGCAAAGTTGTTAATTTGGGTGATGAAGTTGAAGTTATGGTTCTTGACATCGATGAAGAACGTCGTCGTATTTCGTTGGGTCTGAAGCAATGTGTTGCTAATCCCTGGACTGAGTTTGCAGGCAAATACAACAAAAATGACCGTGTTACCGGCAAGATCAAATCTATCACTGACTTCGGTATCTTTATCGGATTGGATGGCGGTATAGACGGCCTGGTTCATTTGACTGATATTTCCTGGACATTAACTGGTGAAGATGCAGTCAGAACTTATAACAAAGGTGATGAAGTTGAAGCCGTTGTACTTTCTGTTGATGCTGAGCGTGAGCGTATTTCACTAGGTATCAAGCAAGTTGATTCTGATCCATTTGCTCAATATCTTGCTGAAAATAACAAGGGTAGCATTGTTACTGGTACTGTTATTGAAGCTGATGCCAAAGGCGTTAAAGTTCAACTGGCTGATAATGTTGAAGGTTACCTACGTGCAGCAGAAATCAGCGATGAAGAGCGCGTTGATGATGCATCAAAACACTTCAAGGAAGGTGATAGTGTTGAAGCCAAGTTCGTAGCTGTTGATAAGAAAAATCGTGTTATTACATTATCAATTAAAGCCAAGAACAAGCAAGAGGAAGCCTCTGCAATTGCTGAATATAGTAAAGATAATGACGATTCAGCAACATCAACTTTAGGCGATTTGTTGAAAGAACAACTCGATCGCTAGAATATTTGATGTAATTTAGTAAAAAATGTCCATAATCTATTGATTTTGGACATTTTTTTTTGATTTTTAAGTGAAAATTGTCTATCGTATGCTCAAATGAATGCAAGAATAGGAATGGCTTGATGACAAAATCAGAATTAATCGAAAAACTGGCCACTCGGCAGTCACAACTTTCTCTCAAAGATGTAGAACTTGTTGTAAAGAATTTGATCGAACACATGACACAATCTTTGGCTAAAGGTGAACGAATTGAAATTAGAGGTTTCGGCAGTTTTTCATTGCATTATAGAGAGCCAAGAGTTGGACGTAATCCAAAAACAGGTGATGCAGTTAAACTTGACGGGAAGCACGTTCCTCATTTTAAGCCTGGTAAAGATCTGAGATCAAAAGTAAATTCAGAAAAATAGAATTTTTCTGGCTCTGTGGTTAATAACCTGATTGAGATCCTGTCAATCGTTCTTTGACCTTTTTCTGATAGTTGTAGCTTCTGTACAAATTTGGGGTAAAATGGTTTTTCCATTGTCTTGTGGGAGACTCACTTGAAAAAAGCGCTAATCGTAATATTGTCTCTTGTTATTTTTGTCCTTTCAGCATTGTTTTTTGCGCAAAATGACGATCTGGTCAGCGTTAATTATTTTCTGGGCAAGCTGGACTGGCAACTCAATTGGGTAATGCTGGCTTGTCTGTTTGTGGGTTTTTTAATTGGTATTTTTTCCATCCTGTCTAATTTAATCAAAATCAAAATTGAGCTTAAGTTAACCAAAAATAAACTTGAGCAAAGTAAAAAAGAACTCAATAACCTGAGATCATTGCCTATTAAGGATGAGTATTAGGCAGAGGCTCCTATTTTTATGGATATCATTTTAATTATATTTTCATTACTGCTACCAATCGCCTGGTTTTTTGGTTATAGGAAGGGAAAAGTACTATCCAGTGAATCTGATAGTGAACAACATCTCGGGCTTTCTCGCAAATATTTTACCGGCCTGAATTATCTGTTAAACGAAGAATCAGATAAGGCGATTGATACCTTTGTCAGTATGCTGGAAGTTGATTCGGAAACAGTTGAAACGCATTTGGCGCTTGGAAATTTATTTCGTAAAAGAGGTGAAATAGACAAGGCAATCAGAATTCATCAAAATCTGATTGCCAGACCATCTCTCAGTTCAGAGCATCGCAAACAGGCTTTGATGTCGTTAGGTTATGATTATATGGCCGCTGGTCTGCTGGAAAGAGCTGAAAATATTTTTAAAGAATTAATCTTCGATTCTCATCACAAAACATCAAGTTTTAAACAGTTGCTGCAAATATATCAACAAACTAAAGATTGGCAGAATGCTATCAAGATTGCCGAACAACTCCATCAAAGCGGTCATAAGGCATACAATAGGGAAATTGCACATTTTTATTGTGAATTGGCAGAAATACAAATTAATGATCATGCATACAAGCAGGCAACGCCCTACCTGAAAAAAGCCTTTGTTATTGAGCCTCAAAGTGCACGCGCTACTTTGTTAAGTGGTAATATTTACCATGTTACAGGGCAATTTAAGCAAGCAGTACGTACCTATAAAAATCTAATCAAAAATGATATTGATATTCTGCCTGCGGCCTTGGATAACATTCTTGATTGTTTTGATAAGCTTGGTGACCACAAGGGGTTATTAACCTTTTTGCGTGAAGCAATAGAGCAGGGTGCAGGTATAAGTGTGATATTACAATATGCCACTGAACTGCAATCCAGAGAAAATGATCACGTTGCTGCTAAATATCTTGCTGATACCATGATCAAACATCCATCAATAAAAGGCTTGCTGGAATTAATTAATTTACATTTAAAACATTCAAGCGAGAGCGGTCGTCCCAGTTTGCTAATGTTGAAAGATGTAGTAACCAAATTACTTAAAAACAAGCCAGTGTATCAGTGTGGGAATTGTGGATTTAGTGCCAAGACGCTATTTTGGCAATGCCCGACTTGTAAATCATGGGGCAATGTTAAACCTATCCGTGGTATCGAAGGGGAATAAGTGTGTCGAGTTCTGAATTAGTAAATTCTGCATCTGCAGATTCAAAAATAATTGTCGCACTTGATTTTGATAATTTGCAAAAGGCAAAATCTCTCGTCGCAGAGCTTGATCCCAAATTATGCAAAGTGAAAGTTGGGAAGGAGATGTTTACCTTGTTTGGCCCGAACTGGGTAAGTTATCTTGTGGAAAGAGATTTTCAGGTTTTTCTCGATCTCAAGTTTCATGATATACCTAATACAGTTGCAAAAGCTTGTCATGCAGCTGCAACTTTTGGTGTGTGGATGACCAATGTGCACGCTTCCGGTGGAATTAAAATGATGGAAGCAGCCAGAGAGGCAATTGCCAAGTTCGGTTCTGCAAGGCCTTTACTTACAGCAGTTACCATTTTAACCAGCATGGATGATCAGCAATACAATCAGATAGGTTATCAGAGAGGTTTAACTGATCAGGTTATTCATTTGGCTAAAATGGCAGAAAAAGCTCAATTAGATGGTATCGTCTGTTCTGCACAGGAAGCACATCAATTGCGTCAAATATTGAATAACAGCTTTAAACTTGTGACACCAGGGATAAGATTAGCAACAAGTGCAAAAGATGACCAGTCGCGTGTTATGACGCCAAAAAAAGCTATTTTGGCGGGTTCCAGCTATCTGGTGATAGGTCGACCCATAACTCAGGCAAGTAATCCGCTATCGGTTTTGTGCGAAATTTCTGAAAATCTTGCCGTCATCTAGTTTTTTGTTTTTTTCTCGATTATATTTGTTTTGCCATCAAGGCAAAGGAAATTTTAATTTTAAACAAGGAGAAAATAACATGAAATTATCTACAATTATCTTATCAGCAGTTTTGGCATTTGGTGCATTTAACGGTTCTGTTTATGCAGCTCAGGCAAGCAAAACAGTATCTACAAAAACCAGTGTAAAAGCACCCATTCAGCAAACAGTAAATGTTAATACTGCTGGCGCTGAAGAATTGGCTGAAGTTTTGACTGGTGTAGGCATTAAAAAAGCCACTGCAATAGTTGAATACCGCAAAACAAATGGTAAATTCAAAACTTTTGCAGAATTAACAAATGTAAAAGGAATTGGAGATCGCACTTTGGAAAAAAATAAAGGGCGTATGATTCTTTAATAACGACCACCCTCACAGAAAAGGCATCCTGACTGTACTCATCAGGGTGCCTTTTTTATTTATAAGTTAACTGAATCCTGTTATGGATAAAATTCTTAACAATGTTCGCTTTTAATTTGATAAGATGCACGCCTGATCATTATTGGGTTAAAACATGTCAATTATACGTGGTGATAAATTATCACTTTCTTATGGTACGCAGGTATTGTTGGATAACGCTTCTTTTGCAGTTGAGCCAAGACAAAAGGTTTGTCTGGTAGGTCGTAATGGAACGGGGAAATCATCACTACTTAAAATTATCAATGGCGATATTAAAGCTGATGATGGTGTGATTAATCATTCCAGTAATCACCGTATCGGATTTCTTCCTCAGGCATTACCGGAAAAATCAAATTTAACTATCAGACAGTTTGTAGAATCTGGTTTGGCAGATGTCATTCATTGGGTCGAAGAGTATCAAACACTGATTATGGAAGATATTAATTCTTCCAAATTGCAGGATCTGGAATCCAAAATTAATGTACATGATGGCTGGACAGTTGAAACTCGAGTTAATCAGACATTAAGTCGATTGGGCTTGAATGGTGAAATAAAAATGTCCGACTTGTCTGGAGGATGGAGAAGACGAGCTGCATTGGCAAAGGCGTTGGTACTTGAGCCAGATTTGCTGATTCTTGATGAACCTACCAATCACCTTGACTTATCCAGTATTCAATGGCTTGAAGACCAGTTAATTGCCTTTAAAGGCGCATTACTATTTGTTTCGCATGATCGACAGTTTGTAAACAAGGTTGCCGACATTATTATGGAGCTTGATCGCGGTAAGATACGATTCTTCCCCGGCAATTATCAGGCCTATACAGAAATTAAAGACCGCCAATTACAGGATGAAGAAAAATCCAATTCAGAATTTGATAAAAAACTGGCTGCCGAAGAGGTCTGGATTCGACAGGGTATTAAAGCTCGTAGAACCAGAAATGAAGGGCGCGTCAGAGCCTTGAAAAAAATGCGGCAAGAACATGCTGAGCGTCGCAGGCAAATGGGTAACAATAAAATTCAGGCGACTGTTGCTACAACGGGCAGTAAAATAGTAGCCAGAATGGATGAACTGCAAACCGGTTATGATCGTCCGCTTACGCTACCATTTACAGGTATTATCCAAAAAGGCGACAAGATTGGTGTGTTGGGTAACAATGGCTGCGGCAAAACTACTTTTATCAAAACCCTGTTAGGTGAAATACCAGCTTTTGCCGGTAGTATTGAAACCAGTGATACTTTGGAAGTCGCTTATTTTGACCAACTTCGTGAAGGTGTCGATCTCAATAAAACGGTTTCAGACAACATTGCCGATGGTCGTGAGTTTGTTGTGGTGGATGGAAAAGAAAGACATGTGATCAGTTATATGCAGGATTTCAACTTTACTGCGGACAATGTCAGAGCACCAGCCAGCAAATTATCTGGAGGTGAAATCAATCGTTTATTATTAGCCAAATTATTCACACGTCCAGCAAATTTATTTATTCTTGATGAGCCGACTAATGATCTCGATGTTGAAACACTGGAAGTTCTTGAGAGTATGTTAGTTGAAATCAAGGCCACGGTTATTATTATCAGCCATGATCGATTGTTTTTGGAAAATTGCTGTTCAGAATTACTGGTTTTTGATAATCAATTGCCACCTTTATATGATGTTGAATCTGATCAATTTCAGATCATTCAAATTATCGGCGGCTATCAGGAATGGAAGCATTATTTTGATCAAGCTATGCCCAGAGTTAAAAAGGAGACAACAAGTTCAAAAAACAAAACCACAAAAAAGCATAAAGCGGTTAAATTATCCTTCAAGGAAAAAACATTACTGGAAGAGCTTCCTAAAAAGATTGAAAAAATGGAAGCTGAAGTAGCTGAAATCGAACAGCAAATGTCAGAACCTGATTTTTATAAAGATCAGGAAAAGGCTAATCAGGTTATCAAACAGCTGGAAACGCTTCAATATCAATTGTCAGAGGATTATCAATCGTGGGATGAGTTAGAATCAAAAATAAACAATCCTTGAACCTGCAACTAAATTCTTGAAGGAGAAACTTGTTAGGGCTATAATTTCGTTAATGATAAGTAATAATCTTTAACATTCAAATTTTATAGAAAGGTTATAGCGATGACTGCTCAAGCAGACAAAATTTCAAACATATCTAAAGAATCCTCATCGGACACTGACTTTAATTGGAAAGAAATTGTCCATTGGTTACTCTTATCCAGAGCCATGGATGATATTGAAGAACAGGAACTGGTGCCGGCTAAACTGGTATTTAATCAATTTTCCGCACGCGGCCATGATTTGGCGCAAATTCTGATCGGCTCACTTTTAACGCATCCACACGATGGCGCAACAGGCTATTATCGCTCACGTCCATTTGTGCTTTCACTTGGGCTCGATATCGTTGATGCAGTAGCATCTCCTATGGCAAAGTCTGGCGGTTACAGTGATGGCAGAGATATTGGCGTGGTGTGTAATTATCCTAATGTTGATAGAAACGGCGCTATGTTATTTCCAATGTGTGGTGGAGTTGGTTCACAATATTCACCAATTTCAGGTTGGGCTCAATCGATTGTTTATCATAGAGATGAACTTAAAGATGATTCTTACAAAGGTGCAATTGGTATTTCTATGGGTGGTGATGCATCCATGTCCACTAGCGGATTTTGGGCTGCTTTAAACATTTCGACAACAAATAATCTGCCTCATTTATTTTATATTGAAGATAACGGTTATGGAATCTCTGTTCCACAGGAAGTACAAACGCCTGGTGGTGATCAAGTTGCTAATCTGGCAGCCTATAAAAATCTTAAAATTATTGATGGCGATGGTACCTGTCCTGTTGAAGCGCCTAAGTTAATCAAGGAAGCGATTGAATATACACGCTCTGGTCAAGGTACATGTTTATTGCGACTTAAAGTTCCCAGATTATGCGGGCACACTTTTCAGGATACCCAGACTTATAAACCTGTCGAAATGATTGCTGAAGAACAGGCCAATGATCCATTGCCAAAACTAAAGAGCTATCTTGCTGAAAACAATATTATTGATGATAAAGAATGGCAGTCTATCGAGCAAAATGCTTATGATGATGTAAAAGCGGCTGTTGAGAAGGCAATGGCACGTTCTGAGCCCGATACTAATAAAGTTAAACGGTACGTATACGCTGAAAAAGATGCTTATGGCGAGCCTGAAATACAGTTGAGAGGAGGGTTATATGCGGAAGGATATAAATTCCCTGCGACGACAACAACTGCAAATCCACAAGGCGCACGTTTAAATATGTTAACTGCTATTCGTCAAACCCTTGATTATGAAATGCAAATCAATCCAAAGGTTTTGGTATTTGGTGAGGATGTGGGACCGAAAGGTGGCGTTCATGCTGCAACATTAGGCTTACATGAAAAATACGGTAATAATCGTGTCTTTGATACCAATTTGTCGGAAGAGGGGATTATCGGGCGTTCTGTC
>Ga0224501_10005369_pt1 | contig 10099 bp, 10 predicted proteins | sample SF_Oct11_sed_USG_4_FD_169105 | JGI IMG/M metagenome (GOLD analysis project Ga0224501, IMG submission 169105) | Sediment microbial communities from San Francisco Bay, California, United States - SF_Oct11_sed_USGS_8_1 | ecosystem: Environmental > Aquatic > Marine > Sediment | place: USA...
TCCTCAATAATTTCCACAAGCCCACGATTATGCATTGATTTAGCTTCATCAAGAATTCTCACGAAGGCTTTATAAGTCGGACGATATAAATCAAGCTCTTCGATAATTCTCCGCAAGCGGGTGATTTCAGGTTTAATTTCTGTTCTAAAATCAAGCTGAGTTTCCCTTTCCTTCTCATACTTATCCAGCTTTATTTTTACTTTATAAATAAAAGTCGACAATAATCCGGCGGCTATGCTGTCACCAAAACAGGGTTGTAAAAATGGAGAAAAGTTTAGTTCTTGCCATGTTTCATTTTGCCAGCCATCCTCAGCAGTCCATCCAGTTTGTCCCTTTTTGCCATAGATCTTGCGGCTGTTTGACTTGTCGCGCCACTGCCCATGCGTGGTAAAAAATCGAAAACCACGATCAGCATAATAAAATGGAAAATAGGGTGCTGTTTGCTTGTCAGCAAACATGTTTTCATCGCCATACATACGACCTAACCGGGCACGTTCTTTTTCAGTGAATTTATCGAGAGAGATACCCAGGCCGTGCTCATAGAAATAACTAAGTGCATCATTGTCACAAAGTAATTCTTTATCATGATTTCCAAGTATGATGACAATATTAATATCATCTTCAGACCTGATGTCAGTATCATCAGCCAACCTTTTTTTCATAGCTTTAAGCCAGCTGAAAAAAAACTTATGCTGCGTGAGAATATCTTTAATAATTTTATTGATAACCTCTGAGAATTTATCTTTTCTTTCCCTTTCCCATGGGTAAATATCATTTTCAGCCCACCTGGAGCTTCGAATCATATCTACCACATCACCATCGAGTATAAAGGTTACTTCTTCAATCGCATGCCGACGGCAGTGTGTAGTCAATCCTGTATAAAATTCTTCCCAGGTATTGTCATCCAAATTCTGAAAACCTACGGTCCCATCAGTCAGGTGGATATCACTTAAACTAACACAAAGCCTGTTAGGCCGGTCCGGCTCAAGTGAATCATTGAATAACTCGAGATACTTTTTTTTATTATTTTCTTTATTTGTCATAGTTGTCGTCATCCCTGATAATAAGAACGCGTAATAATAACATTACAATAACTTAAAATATTTTTCTGCTTTTTTTATTACCCGTCCCATTTTTTCAGTTTGAATTCAGATTAATTTGCTAATGTTTAACCATCAATTAAGAGCTGATGGAGTACGACATGACAGCAAATAAAAATACAATCAAAGTATGGGACCCTTTCGTTCGAGTGTTCCACTGGGCGCTTGTTCTGTCTTTTTTCATAGCCTATATCACGGAAGAAGATTTCCTCAGCATTCACAGTTTTGCTGGTTATAGCGTACTGGCACTTCTTGTGCTACGGATTATCTGGGGACTAATTGGAACACGTCATGCCCGCTTTAGTGACTTTATTTATCCACCACGCACAATAAAAAGCTTCATTAAAGACACTTTAAATTTTAAAGCCAAAAAGTATCTTGGCCATAACCCGGCAGGTGGCGCGATGATCATTATTATGATTATCACCTTATTGATTACCACGACAACCGGGATCGCAGTTTACGGTATTGAAGAGCAAGCAGGTCCATTAGCAAGCTGGTATACCCTGCATGACACCTTCTGGGGCGAAGCATTTGAAGAAATCCATGAATTTTTTGCCAACTTCACACTATTACTGGTTTTTATACACGTAGCCGGGGTTATTTTCGAGAGTTTTATTCACAGGGAAAACCTGGTTAAAGCCATGATAGATGGAAGAAAACGTGTTGACAGTGAAAATGGATAAACAGGAATGATGAATATGATAAAAATTAAACCATACATGGCCGTGAGCATTTTTAGCTTAATCGTTCTGCCTGTATTTGCAGCAGAAAACACCATTGATAATTTATTACAGGAATACCAGGCAGCAGGCGCTGCTCAAGGCAATGCCCAGCGTGGTGAAGTGCTCTGGAATAAAACATTTAACGGAAATAAACCTTATGCGCAACGCAGTTGTAAAACCTGTCATAGTTCAAATGTAAAAAACCACGGTAAACATATACGCACAGGTAAAACCATTAAACCATTGGCGCCCTCGGTAAATCCCACGAGCCTTGTCAAAAGTAAAAATATCGAAAAATGGTTCAAACGTAATTGTAAATGGACAATTGGAAAAGAATGTAGCGCACAACAAAAAGCTGACATTCTGATTTTTCTCAAGCAACAGTAATTGAAGGTGATAATTATGAAATACCCAGTTTTAATCGCTTCACTATTTCTGACCACGACGGTCGTCAGTATTCCGGTGGTATTCAGTGATGATGAGCGTCGTGAATATCGACAACGCTCAGTTGGTGTAGCCGCCGTAAACTTACCTTTATACAAAGAAGAATGCGGAAGTTGTCATATGGCATACCATCCAGGCTTATTACCTGAACGTTCATGGCAAAAAATCATGGCTGGGTTGGAATCGCATTTTGGTGATAATGCAGAATTAGATAGCAACAGTACTAAAATAATTACCGATTTTTTGAAAAAATACAGTGCCGACAAATCGTCTTATCGTCGCTCAACAAAAATCATGCGCTCACTGGTGAAAAATGATAGCCCCATTCGCATATCTGAAACGCCATATATAAAACATGAACATGATGAAATTCCGGATAAAATGATTAAGCGCAACCAGGAAGTAAAAAGCCTTGCAAACTGTAATGCTTGTCATACTACCGCAGAAAAAGGTATTTATGATGAGGATAACGTTAAAATTCCTGGCTATGGAAAATGGGACGATTAAGCCTGATGGCGTTATACTTAACCCAGGAATCAATATGAAAAACTGGCTAAAACTTATATATATTTTCGTAACCCTTGTGCTGACTATGCCGCTTTATGCATACGAACAGGAAGATGATGATCATGATAAAGCTAAACGTTTAGTTGAAACAGGTGAAATTCTCTCACTACAGGATATACTAATAAAGGTAAGAGAAATTCATCCGGGTAAAATTCTTGAAGTTGAACTTGAAAATAAAGACCAGCGTAAAATTTATGAGATCGAGTTGCTCCGTCAGGACGGTACTGTTTTAGAGTTAAAATTTGATGCTAAAAGTGGTAAACACCTTTCAACTAAAAAAGAGGATTAAGTTTGCATTTATTACTCGTCGAAGATGATCCTGAGCTTGTCAGCGCCTTACTAAAACCGCTTAAAGATGCAGGTTACGTCATTGATGTTGCTAAGGATGGTATCGAGGGTGAATACCTTGGTAATGAGAACATATATGACATTGCTATTCTCGATCTTGGTTTACCCAAACGTAATGGGCTTGAAGTATTAAAAAACTGGCGTAATGCTGATAATAAATTACCTGTTATTATTCTCACGGCACGAGACACATGGCAGGAACGTGTTGACGGCTTTAAGACCGGGGCTGATGATTACCTTGGCAAACCGTTTCATGTTGAAGAACTCCTGGCCCGTATTTCAGCCTTACTCCATCGAAGCAGCCGATCAACAGGAAACATATTAAAAAACGGACAATTAACACTTGATGAGGATACTCAAACAGTAACAACGGATGACGGACTAATACATCAACTAACCGGCACAGAGTTTCGTTTATTGCGTTATTTCCTACTCAATACAGGCCGTGTATTATCTAAAACACGTTTAACAGATCACCTTTATAACCTGGATTCTGATAAAGACAGCAATGTCATTGAAGCCTATATTAAACGCTTAAGAAAAATGCTGGGAAAAGATCGTATTGAAACCCGGCGGGGTCAGGGCTATGTTTTTAAAGAGTTAAACTGAATGAAATCAATCCAGTCCAGATTAATTAGCGGCCTGTTCATCAGCCTGGTTATTGTTTTTTCCGCTCTCTGGTTTAGCGTCAGCTACAATATCCAGAAACTGTCAGAAAATTATATTACAACACGGCTTGAACATGATATTGAATCGCTATTAACCGCCATTTCTTTCAATAAAGAAAACAGGTTAACTCTTAACGAAAAATATATTAACGCAATTTATCACCGACCATTTTCCGGTCATTATTATACGATTCATCACAATAACAATATCATACGCTCTCGTTCATTATGGGATAAAAACCTGCAACTCCAGAAACAAGCTCAGATTGGATTGATAAAATCAAACCAGCCTGGTCCGGACAACCAGTCACTTATTACTCTCACCGCTAAATATACAAAGCAAGGCCAGAAAATCATTCTCATGGTTGCAGAAGATTTAACACCAGTCGTGAATGATATTAATGCATTTAAAAATTATTTTTCTGTAACTGCATTGTTAATTCTTCTTAGTTTATTACTGTTACAGTTTTATACTTTACGAGGAGGGTTAAAACCATTAAGACAATTGCAAATTGAACTGGGTGAGCTGGAAAAAGGAAATATTAAGCAATTAACCACCGAAGTCCCGGCAGAACTTAAATCCGTTGTTGGTGAAGTTAACCATCTTTCCTTGGCTCTTTATAAACGATTAAAACGTTCCAGAGATGCACTCAGTGATTTATCACATGCAATTAAAAAACCATTAACCCTGCTGCAACATTTTAATGACCAAAACAAGCACAAGCTTGATACTCAATCAAGTGAGTACCTGGCCCAACAAATTAAAACCATGCAACACCTGACAGACAGAATTCTTAAACAAGCCCGTATCGCGGGTTCTATAAAACATAATTCTTCATTCATTATTAATGACGATTTAAGCATGCTAATCAAAACAATATCAGCAATGTACCCGGGCAAAGTATTAAACATTAATACTCATATTCCTGATAATTTCATGATATATATAGACCGTGAAGACATGCTAGAGTTGTTGGGAAACATAATGGATAATGCGTGGAAATGGGCAGAAAAAACAGTTTCTTTAGAATTCCATTATAACAGTAAGATAACAATAATTATTGAAGACGATGGCCCGGGTACTAATGCTTCGACTCTGAATGAATTGATACAGCGTGGTGTTCGTCTTGATGAGTCAATAGAGGGTTATGGCTTTGGTCTTGCTATTTCAGCTGATATTATTCAAGACAATAACGGGACTATAGAATTCAGCAAGTCAGAAAAATTAAATGGTTTTAAAGCAACAATACAACTGCCTGCAACAGAATAAAACAGTTTATTAACTATCCGCTAATAATTTCTTTTACACAATTCCTTCCAGATTCCTTTGCCATATACAGGGCTTTATCAGCACGAATAACCAGGCTTGATGCAGTATCATCTTTTATATACCGTGTGACGCCGAAACTACATGTCATTTTACCAACTTCATGAAAATCATGATGCTCAATAGCCTTACGCATTTTCTCTGCAAACTCAGCAATTTTTTCTATATCACTCTCACTATCAACAATTAAGAACTCCTCCCCTCCCCAGCGACCCAGCACATCACTTTTACGAACATTGTCGAATAATATGCCTGCGATGTTTTTTAAAATATTATCACCGGTTAGATGTCCATAAGTGTCATTGATATTTTTAAACTTATCAATATCCACCATAATCACCCCAAATGACTCTTTACTACGACTGGCTCGCTCTATCTCAAAAGACAACGTCTCATCAATTTTTCTCCGGTTATAAATATTAGTCAGTTGATCGGTGACTGAAAGCTCCTCGAGTTCACGCGTCCGCTCTCTAACCAGCTGTTTAAGCTTGTCCTGATTCATTTTAGTGTATCTTATTGCCGGGATAACAATAAAAATCGATTCCAGGATAAGCGTTATAATTATCCCCGCGAGTATAAAAAGTTCACGACTCAGCAAAAAATCTGTTTTTTCACGACTTTCGTTTTCAAAAACAGTAACCGCTTCATCAAGAAGTGGTAATAACGAAAAAGCATAGGATTCTACCTGGTAAAGAGATGCAAGGGATTCATCAACAAGGTATTTATTAACCAGTTTAAAATAATGTTTAACTTTCTTATCGAGTTGTTTACGTCCTGAAAAATAAACTGCTCTCGTTGCTTCAGACTTTGTGTATACACTTATAATAGACGCATGGTCAGACTGCATAAGTGAGTAAAGTGTGAAAAGATGCTTCTTATCCTCTTTATTGCGTGATTCATAATGCTGGTTAGCCATTAACGCAATTTTCTGCGAAAGCATACGCTGCTTACCCGTTAAATTAATAATATGTGCATAAGCTTGCTGGTTTTTAATGATTTCTGTTGTGGTGATATATGCAAACAATGCCCAGCAAGCGAGGCTTACAAAAACAAATGCATAAATAAATTTAAGGTTGAAAATAACTGTACTTTTTTTGAACACTGTTATATTCGTTAACCTGATGTTAATAAGGTAAAGAGATTTTGACCATGTTCAGCCGCTTCAGTGCCCAGGCTGGTTAGATAGCCACCATCAACTTGTGTAACAAAACCTTTATCGTGCAGTCTTTTGGCTGCAGCAATAATTTCTGGCTCAGCTGTTTTGTGCACTTTGATCCCTTCCTGGGTTGAAGACAAATCAAACAGCATTAGCACTTCTAATTCTGCAATCAGTTCAGGGGAATAAGACATATGTACTCCTTACATTTAAAATTTACGTTAGTTACTCTTCGTTATTTACAATATATTGACTATGTTTTTCAGATTTTTTAAAAACCCATGATAGTGCAATACCAATCATGAAAGAATCTTTTTGCTTTACAAGAGGACTATCAATATACGTCGCACCGTGTAAATCATCATACCTGGCAAACAGGCCAAAAAAGATGTCATCAAAACGTTTACTTATGCTTAAGGTAACACGTGAGCCACTATAACCTGCCTGTGCATCATATTGTGTACGGTTAGCAGTGACATATTGCGGTGTAACCTGGTAAAAATAATCATGGTATTTTTCAGTTGCCCAAACAGGTCCTGTAGATACTGCTGTTTCCCAACCTGAATTAAAATAACGAAGTTGCAGGTATGGTGAAAAAACCCAGCCGATACTTTCAAACTGCCCCAGTTCATAGGCCTGGCGAAGCGGTAATGCAAAACGCAGGCGAATATTCTTATCTTCCGACTGGTAAAGGCTGAATTGTATTCTTGGGCCAAGCTCAACCACCATGCTTAAATTAGCCATTCCCGTTCGGGCCCGGTTATCATCACTATCAACAGGCAAGGCAAATGCAGTACTGATGTCAAGCTTTATATTTTCACTGTTATAAAAGTAAAACCGCCCGCCTTCTTTATCAAACTGAAGTCGTTTACCGCTGTATCGAAAATAAGGAATAGGTACAACATAATTTGCATATTGATCGGAGCCACGATAATGAGGAATACTTATGCCTCCAACACCAACACCCAGCTCCCACATGGGTTTACTTTGCCTGGCACTTTCATTTGCATTACCGTATGTACTAAGTGACACTAAAATTAGTGTATATATTATTTTCATTCAGCAGGTTTTTTATAAATCATCGACTTTAATACTATAACTGTTATACCAGTATAGTAGTTTGATAGTTTGATTTATACCTTACTGTAGCAACAATCTTCGCAGGTAAATAAGTGCAAATATTATTATCTTACAGAATCTGAAATGCTGGTACCTTGTAGACGATTAAAATATCGTGCACGATAAAAGTGACGTTTATATTCTTCGCTATCTTTAAAAGCTGCCCGATCATGCAACACATTATTACTTACCAGGCCCATACCCGCTTCTAATAAACCACGATAAATATACGGTGAATCACTATTAAGAATATCTTTCAGGCAGGTTAGCGCTTCCTGGGTAAGTGGATCATCCGACCAGATTACATTGTTTACACGAATGGTGTAACGCATATGTAAGTCACCACCGGGAGAAATACTAAATACTGGCCCGGCTTCTTCTGCCCGCGCAACCGTTCCTTCTTCAATTCGTGCCGGGATTGTCATCACATTGTCGCCCATTAGTGCACGAATATAATCAGGGTTCTTTTCACGAAGTAAGATATAGGCAACTTCATGATCCATTAAGGCATTTTCCCCACCCTCAGCTGCTCGTTGCACAACATGAAGTAACAATGAATGAATCTGGTTTTGCCTGCTATTGTAATAACCATCTGTATGCCAGTTTATAGCCTGGTTCGTATAGGGAATATAACGCTGACGAATCCCCTCTGTTGCTACCGTGAGTGAAGTTAAGCCGGTGTCATTTGCCAACCAGTTATTATCAAGACTTTGCACACCAAAGCGTCGTCCAATTGAAAGGGGAATTTCAGGATCTGGATCGGAGCCGGTTTTACCTGCATAAATCACCATATTCGTTTTACGACAAACATCAAGCATTGCCTGGTGCTCAGCTTGACTCAAAATCCTGGGGTCAATAACTTCAACGATTAAATCACTAATATTTACCGGATAATTCTCAAGTTTTTGATCGCGCCATTTTTCATAAAGCTCGTTATTTTCCGGACTAAATGGAGATAGTATATTTTTAAGGTTTGGGGTTTGAGCAATCATGTCATGACCTGCAGTATTTAAAATCTCTGGCTGAGATAAGAGGTAAAATGGCACTATAATGTGCCGTTTCGCAAGAATAATTGATCAAGATCAATAAAGGAGGGATATAATCAAATGGATTTCCTGCATCATAAGGAATGTTAATTAAACACGGTCCAAATTAACGCCTATCATTATTTTCATTTGCAAGGTAATGGCATACCCGCGCAACATGCCCACTAATACGGTCCAGCCAGCGCACAGCATCTAATGACGCATTTCCCCTGGCTGCACTAATACGGTTTTGTGCAACATGTTCCATAATTGAATGCCGTAAATGTTCTGCCCTATTTGAAATATTAGCGGCAAGTTCATTAGCCTGCTCTGTTGCAGAAAACCAGTCATTACTTTGTAAATCATTAACTACTTCAGAGAATACAGCTGAAACCTTTCTTCTGTCAGCATCTGTATCTTCTATATAGTTTAAATCAAGGAGCTTATCTTTATCTTCATAACAACGTTCATATAATCTCTGTATATGGTCCATAGCATGAAAAATTTTTATAAAATGATCATGGTGTTCTGCTTTATTATCACTCATATCAATATTATCAATATAAGATTGCGTTTTAATTAATTCATACTTTAATTCAAGCAGATTGCTCTCACGACCTTTAGTCATATCTCCCATTAAGAAAATAATATGTTTTAACAATGCAACAACTTCATTTCTTAGTGTTGATTGCACTGCCGTGAGAGCTAACGAAGGATCTTGCAATAAAGTATTATCGAGACTACGCGTATAAGAAGGTTCTGATTCAGGTATTAATCGCTCAATCATCCGTGAAAATTTATGTGTAAGTGGTAATACAATTATTACACCCAGCGTATTAAAAAGTGTATGAAAAGCAATTAATGCTATTTCGGCATTATTTTCCAGCGCATCCTGCCCCCACCATTGCCATAAAAGAACATAAGGCGTTATTAAAAATAATGCACCTAATCCGGTAAAACAATTATAAATCACGTGTGAAAAACCAGTGCGGCGTGAACCTACAGTACCACCAATGGTTGCAAGGGCAGCCGTTACGGTGGTACCAACATCCATACCAACAACAAGTGCAGCAGCCTGTGGAAAATTAATTACACCAGTAAAGAGAGCGGTTAAAGTAACAGCCACACCGGCACTGGATGATTGTGTTACAGCAGAAAAAAGAATCCCCATTAACAAAAGCTGAATACGACCGGTAAATGTATCTGCAGGAAAATTCTCAGGTGTTACCAGCTTTTGTACATCTGCCATTCCTTCCTGTATTAAATAGATACCAACAAATACCAGGCCAAAACCAGCAACTGCCATACCTATACTTGCCCAGTAATTCCTGGCGAATAAACGAAGTAACGCACCAACCAGGATCAGCGGCATTAGTACCGATCCGATTTTGAGTTTAAAACCGAGCAGCACAACAAACCAGCCTGTTATGGTTGTGCCAATATTTGCACCAAAAATAATACCCAGTGCTTCGGCAAATCCCATTAACCCTGCACCAACCATTCCTATTGCGATAACCGTCGTCGCACTGGATGATTGCAAGATAGCAGTGGTAATAGTACCGGTAACTGCACCGGACAAAGGCGTGTGTGTAAAACGTAGTAATAACTTACGCATAGCAT